>ERZ779869.343-NODE-343-length-57193-cov-38.145682_pt1 | contig 57193 bp, 54 predicted proteins | sample MGYA00511557_ERZ779869 | MGnify/ENA primary metagenome ERZ779869 (study PRJEB29588, sample SAMEA2154620) | human gut metagenome | biome: human gut; feature: human-associated habitat; material: faeces | place: Denmark | collected 2008/2010 ... | reverse complement strand
TGACAATAAAGAAACAACGATTGAATTTGAAGGAACAAAAATAATTGGGTATATAAATGGGAAATGATTCCTAATCAGCTGTTTCCGATAAAGGATACTGATATTATTGAATAATTATAACGATTTTTATGCTCCTAATGTAGTACCTCACCTGCCAATACTGTTATTTAAGATTTATCATAAGCTATGAGATTTATAAATGAATAGGGTGGTATATATGGATTCATATATTGAATTTCTCAAATATTTCAATATAACAATCGACGAATTCTTTAAATGGGGAATGGAAGCAACTATTTTCCCACAGGAGCCAAAAGTAGCTTCCGAATGGGAGGCTCTTAAAGAGCGCTTGTTTGATGGTAAGCAGGTTTATATTCGTGGATATGGGCGAGACGCATATGGAACTTGGCTATATAAAGAACTTTATTCTTTTCTTTTCAACAATAGCTGTATAGAAAAAGACCCAAGCAACAATATGGCACCACATAAACTGATTGTACGATTGACAGATAAGAAAGTTAACCGTGAGATACACAATTATCAAGTTTCACACATATGGGGTCACACTAAAAATCCTTTGATGTTTGAAGCACCGTGGAATATATGTTACACCCCGAAGCTGTTCGACCCATTCACAGGACATGAGGCAGGAGGAGATTTGCCAGTGGAGTATAAGCGGCTTTTTTTAGCGAAAGCACATGAGTTGTATCAGCCATATATTGATGAGTATAATGAACTTCTTATAAAATATGATGTAGAAAAACATATTGAAGAATTTTTAGCCAATCTTCCGGATAACCTATCGGAAAAGGAAAAGAAACAGTTTAAAAAAAATGTTAGAAACGAATTGTCACCTATTTTGGAATAAAGCAGAAAGACCTAGCCGATTTGTTGAATCGGTTAGGTCTTTCTCATATATATTCTAAACGTTGTCACAACAGCGTTGCAATGCTGATAAACTACGTAATTACGCTGTTTATTATGCCTTGGCGATTATTCCCACTCGTTGCCGAAAGGCTAAACTTAACGCATTTTGTTTATAAAACGTATCGTGTAGTCTTCGCAGTATTTTGATAATCCATATTATCATACCTGTATGACGAGAATTTATCATTTTCTTATCAGGTGCGATAAAACCGATGGTTGCAAGAAAAGAATAATCGCAACCGGATTGATTTTACATTTATATTATACTTGATTTCTTTTTGTTTTGCAAGATGTATTTTAATTTTACGCACACATTTCAAAGAATGTGCGTAAATTTTAATTGATTTTTTTAGTTGTCTCAGGTATAATAAAATCAGAACACAATTACGTATTCGCTGTGCGTGAATTTTATTTAAGAAAGAAGGTGAATGAGTGAATCTTCAAGAGCGAGCAAAAGAAGTGGTTGTAGACAATAATGGCATTGCAAAATCTGCCGACTTTGTTGCTGCCGGAATCAGAGCTGTTGATGTCGTAAACCTGTGTAACGCAGGCTTTCTTAATCGTGTACGACACGGATACTATCAGCTTGCCGAACAAGGTGTTTCTTCAGAAGAGCAATTGCTTGCAACACTCATCCCAAAAGGAATAGTTTGTGTTGAATCTGCGTTGTTTCACTATGGTTATAGCGACTTTGCACCACGAAAATGGTCAATAGCAGTACCTCGTTCAATGTCAAGAACAAAGTTAAAAGTCGATTCGCTTGCTATTCAACCTTATTATATGCAGCCTGAGTTGTATGAACTTGGGAAAATCACCGACAACTTCAATGGAGTTGAGCTGCCTGTATATGACCGTGAGCGAACAATATGTGATTGTTTCAAATATCGTTCAAGATTAGATAACGAAATTTTTAACAAGGCCATTAACGCTTATGTAAAAGACGACAAAAAGAATCTGAATAATCTTTCTGCTTATTCCCAAAAATTGCGTGTGTATAAAAAAGTTACCGAACTGATGGAGGTGTTGCTGAATGGCTGATATAGCAGCGTCTGTGCTTACTCGATTAAAGAATAAGGCGCAGGCAAGTGGAAGAAGTTATCAACTTTGTTTACAACTCTTTTGTCAGGAAGAATTTTTGCGTAGACTCGAAAAATCAAAATATGCAGAAAATTTTGTTCTCAAAGGCGGATTGTTTATCTATTCACTTACCGGATTTGACAGCAGAGTTACGGTAGATGTTGACTTTTTACTTCGACAAATGCCGAACACTCCTGAACAACTGCGAGTTGTGCTTGAAGAAATTATCGCAGCACCTACTGAAAATGAATTTGTTACATTTGAGATAACAGATGTTGCTCCTATTGCTGTTGCAAAGAAATATGCCGGTATCGGTGCATCGCTTGTTGCGCATATCAAGAATACAAGAACACCTTTTAGTATTGATTTCGGCGTTGGCGATGTAATTGTCCCAAAGCAGGAAAAACGAAAAATTCCTACACAGCTTGATGATTTTGCTTCTCCGACGGTAAATACATATTCGTTGGAAACGACAATTGCCGAAAAGCTTGATGCAATTCTCGATTTAATGGAATTTTCAAGCCGAATGAAAGATTATTATGATATTTATTATCTTGCCAATAAGTTCGATTTTGACGGTGCAACGCTGACAAAAGCACTTAAAAAGACTTTTGAAAATCGTGGACACGCCTTTACGATAGAACAATTTGAGCAGGTTATGGGTTTTGCCGAAAATGATGCAATGCAGAAAAAGTGGAAAGCCTTTACCCGTAAAATTGATACGAAAACCGATGATTACAGCATCGTGCTGAAAACAATAAGGGCATTTTTAACAAAACCGTTTACAGCGGAAATAGATAATATAGGTTTTTCTGGTCGATGGTCCGCAAATCAAAATGAATGGATAATTGGAGGAAGCTATAATGGCTAAAAAACAAAAGAAACAAGAAGCTTTGTCGGTTAGTAGACTTATAAATGAAGTTTTGGTGGCACAATTAAGTATACCTTTTCGCCAAATTGTCAATGATACCACTTTCTCAAAATATACTGGCTCAAAACGTCCCGACATCCTTATTTCTGAATTTGAATACGATGGCACCAATGACGAACAATACATCAAAAACCTTGTCGCATATGCAGAAGCAAAAGACGATTGCAAGGTTGAATATAAAGATTGGAAAGATGCTTTGAAGCAAGGCAAAATCAAGGCACCTAAATTGGGTTTACCTTATTTCATTGTTACAAACTGCAAAACCACATATTTTTATAATGCGAAAACCTTAAAGCAATTAACACTTAACGGTAATCCTATCCGTGAATTTCAAACTATTGATATTTATAGACTTATCAAGAACAAATTAACCGCAAATCCTGACTTGGATTCAATCAACACTAATGTTGACTCTATATCCACCATTTCAGAAGCAATATTTAATAAGAAACTTTGGGAACTTGCAGGTGTATATCGTGGCATAAACTTCAAAGACAATGTTCAAAAGATTGACTTTACAGTAGGTTTTGTTGCCCTTGAATATTTCGAGGAAAAAGAGGAAATTGACGGCACGAAAGATTCGTCTAAAGTGTACTGGTCAACTTGCAACGATGATGTAGCAGAAAAAGTAAAGAATAATTTGAGCGGTTACATTAGCCGTTTAGAAGATGAAACAACTTTCAAAGAATTTAAAAATGTTATGGAAGTAGTTAGGATTGCAATTAGCGGTGATGGAAAAAACAAACCACTGATTGGCGTAGATGATGTAAAACAAATTTATAGCATAATTGATTCTATGAAGCCCTTGCACGGAACTGGATTTGACTTGTTTGGTGCTGTATATGAAATGTTCGCTTCTTCTAAAGAGAAAAAGGATTTTGGCGAATATTTCACAAGACGTCATTATACACATATATTCTCCAAATTGTTACTGCAAGATGAAGATATTTACAATGAGAAAAAGGAGTTTTCTATTATAGATCCTGCTTGCGGCACGGGTGGGTTCTTAACTGAAAGCTTCAAAGTCTTGTTAAACAATTATGAGAAAAGCGGAACTTTAACAACTGAAGCAAGGGAATTCCTTTCTAAAAGATGTTTCTACGGCGTAGATGTTCGAGATGAAAATATATCAAGAACTCGCTTAAATATGTTTTTGGTTGGTGATGGGCATACCCATATGTATTCGGACAATTCCTTAAATCCGACAAGACAAAACGGGAAAGCCACGCTTAGCAAAAAATACCAGTATGTAATTACAAATCCTCCGTACGGTAGCGGTACAATCAAAGCAAAAACCAACGCAATTTCCACAAACAGAACTGAGATAGCATTTATTTGTAAGGTTATTGATTTGCTTGAAGTTGGCGGAAAAGCGTGTATCATCACCCCTGACGGTGTATTAGAAAATCCCTCATATAAGAAGTTCCGTCAAGAAATTCTTGAAAAATGTGAAATATACGCAATAGTTTCATTGCCAAAATTCGCTTTTGCACCATATACTAAGGAAAAGACTTACGCTTTATTCATTAAAAAGCGTAGTGACAAAGTTACTAAAATACAGGATAAACCTATCTGGATGTATATCATTGATAATGACGGATTAGCTAATTCTGATAAAAGATTTCCCACCAAGTTACGTAATAATCGCAACGGTTGGATGCACGATGAAATATCCGGCTGGGTTAGCACGGACGGCATTGAAATGCCCGGCGTTTTGGAGAAACGTTGGTTATCTTTTGATGATAGTGCCGCCCCTACTACATGGATTGATGAGAAAGGTATTGTGCAAACTGCAAGAAAAGGTGGTAATGTCGATATTAATATAATCGAAAATGATCATTATAAAACTTTATTGCCAGAGTATTATTTGAGACCGTATTCTCCGCACTATATTAGTGAAAATGATTTTGACAATGAATTAAAGCAAATAGACAATAGTATAAGGAGGCTGCTTAATGAAATTTCTTGATGTTTTTAATGAAATTGATAAAGGCAATTACGCTTTAACAGATGAAGCGATTTATGCATCCTTACAAAATGGGGATGAGTTAATACCTTTATACGGTGGAAACAAAGAACATAAAATGACGGATCGAAGAATTTCAGTTTCTGCGAAAACGAAGAAAGGTGCAACAATTAAGATTTTCTCTGGTGAAGGTATAATTATTAGTCTAGATGGCAGTGCAGGAAGTATGACATATAAAAACGGTGAAAAGTTTGCTCTTAATCATCACGCAGGATTTATAACCTTACGCAAAGACGCCGTTGATAAGGTGAACCTTGAATACTTCTCATTATTCTTGCAAAACTTTTATAGAGAAATGGGCGTAAGTGACGGATCGAAAACATTATCATTGGAGCAGGTTTATGCGGAGGAGTTTTCTCTCCCCGATTTTGATATTCAATGTAATATTTTAAATTCTCTAAAAAGTATTAAAAGCAAATTGGATACTCTTGCTATATTAAAAAAACGATATTATTCTTTAATGGATAAAGAGTTAGCAACAGAATATAATCAGTATCAAGCCAAACAGATTAAAATTTCAACCTGTATTGGTTATATGAGCGGAAACAGTGGCTTAACAGAAGAATTTATATATCAAATGTTACAAAGCAATTCGGAACGATTTGTCGTCCTTTCGAGTGCCACCGAAGATAATACAATGATGGGGGAAATCCCCAAGTGCATTATCAACAATCGCCAGTTGAAAGTTTTTGAAGGGCAGGAAGGCCTGTTGGTAACAAGAAATGGTAAGGCGGGGCAGACAAAATATCTTCCCAGTGGAAAATATACAATCAATGATCACGCCTATATTCTTTTTGTTAAAGACACATCGCCATATGAAATCAATCTTAAATGGCTTTCCTTGCAATATAAACAAGATTTTCTATCGTATGCTTCGAACTCGGATAATGGAACTTGGAATATGACGGGATTTTTCGCTTATACAAAATTGGATATTCCGAGTATTGATGAACAATTGTCCATTGTGAAAAAATATGATACTTTGTTACAACGTATTAATACTATTGAAGAAATAGAACGCAAATATTGCAAACTTATATCAAAAGAAATAGCATAAAATAAAGCCAAAAGCGGGGACAGCAACATAAAGTTGCCGCCCCATTTTTACTTAAAAATAAATCAGTTCTGTATTTACTATTTCTGTTGCACGATTACGAATATTATTCATCTTCTGCACCCAGAGCATCATATCGCTTGCCTTGAGTTCTTCGGTTACATTTTCTTTTTCGGCAAGGTCTTTTACCAGCCGGAGAAAAAGATTTTGAGCCTGCTGTTCAATATCTACAAGATATGAATTGAGCTTACCGCTTGTCAGCAAATTGTAGTAACGCACCTTATGATTTTGCTTCAAATATCGTTTATGCCTCATCCCCCAAAAGCCGATATTCGCTTCCATTTCTTCTTCCGCCGGTAATAAATCGGGCAACATATAGTCGCCCACCTGCGTATAAGTACCGCCTTGCTTTTCAAAAATTGTGTTTGCCATTTTGTTTTACCTCCAAAAATTTATTTATCTTGAGCGTGGGTTTTCACGCTTACGACCTTTAATATTTCTTGCCTGTTCAAGCAACTCGTCAATCTGTTTATGCCCGAAAACCTTACGCAAAAGCTTGTAGTCTTTGACCTCTGAACGCAAGTTCTCGTTTTCGTTTTTCAGCTTGCTGTTGATTTTCGACAACATTTCGTTCTCACGATAAAGATTGCCGTTGGTAATGTTTAGCCTATGATAACTGTCCCAGCCCTCAAAACAACGAGCCAATGCCGTCTTAACCAACGCTTTTAATTTTTGAATAAGCGGCTCTACAATTTTGGTTTTATATGCTTTTGCGGACATAAAACTTTGCGGCTCGGAGAGCTGATATTCGGATGCATTATCAAGCATTTCTTCCACATTTTTTAAGTTTTCCAAACCATCATCATAGTTTAACACTCGCTCGGATAACACATTGAATTTGGCTTGCTTTTCTTCGATTTTAGCACCCAATTGTTCAAGTTCTGCTGTTCTTTCTTGCTTTTTGTAGTCAAGAACAGACAAATGTTTTTCGTGCATTCCTTTGTGTTCCCACTCAATTCCATGTCGTTCCATAACGAATGCGAGTGCAGATTTTTCTGCGCTTACCCATTGATTCCACTCGGTATTTCCACGAGTTCCGCCTTTGAAACCTTGTGCGGCTAACGCTTGTTTGAGACTTACTCTCGTATCAAGTCCACGCTTACTGCCGGTTGTGAACGGAACAAAATCAATATGCAAATGAGGCGTTGCCTCGTCCATATGCAGATGAGCAGAGAACACTTTTAGGTTGGGATTTCGCTCTTGAAATCCACGGTAATACTCATCTAAAACCTGCCGTGCAAGTTGTCCGTTTTCGCTTTCGGCACTCATATTTTCCTTATCCCCAATCTGCAAAATCAGTTCGTGAAACGGTTTTTCTTGCTTAGAATTTCTGATTTTTTCATAGTAATTTTCTATTCTACGGTCGGCTCTTGTCTGTTTTTCGTTGTATCTTTTTAGCGCTTCATCAAACAATTCGTGGTAGATTTTCTTCATCGGTTTGTTACAGTAATCAATGTTAAGATGACTACGCTCACCGTCAACATTTTCTGCCTTAAATTTGCGGCTGTTGTGATTGACCGAGCCTTTACCCACCATTGCGCTTATCGTTCTTTGCATAAGTTACACCTCCAATCTCATAAACTTGCTCGTCCTCGGTTCTGTTACTCTTGTCAAGAGTAACGCAAAAGCACTTTTGACAGGCAAGCCCATCAAAAATGCAACCTGCAAGCAGGTTTTGCGCTCCCTGAGAGGCAGGAGTAGCTTTTTGAAAAAAGCCACCTGCACCCTGCAAAAACTTTAATGCGTGTCAAACCGTGACGGTGGTGACGATGTTTTCGACCTCGTCATCGTTCTCAGAAAGTTTGTCACGGTCGTCACACATTGTCACGCTGTCCGTATCTTTCCAAAGAGAAATCTTGCGTCCACCGTGGGTGCGGCTTGCTTTGTAATGAATACCATAATCTCGAAGCAAGCGTCCAGAGTTGATACTCAACTTGAGAGATAGTACATTCGGTTTCATATCCGAACCGAGTTTTTCACATAGCTCTGAAGCTGTACCATTCCAACAGTTACCACCCGAAGAAACAAACTCTGAAATTTTTTCAAGCAACGGATCGGGCGGTTCTTCCCAAAGTTCCGTTTCGGCTTCTTCAAAATTCCAAACCAAACGCTTTGTATCTCTGACGAGTTTAATTTTCATATCCGGCTGATCCCTGCCTACAATATCGAGCGTGGCATTGTTAGAAGTGCGTTTTTCTTTTGTGAGCGCAAACGCTCCGTCCGCTGCACCAAGCAATCCGTTTGTGCCGGAAATCATATCAAATATATCTTCAGCCTTTTCTTTTCTGGTGTGGTGAACAATTAGCATTGTGACCTTGTAGCTATCGGCTAATGCTTTCAGCCTTGCAACAATATCGTAGTCGCTGCTGTAACTGTAATCAGCCCCGCCCGTTTCTCTCACACGCTTGAGCGTATCAATAATAATGAGTCCCGTGTCTGGGTGTTTACACATAAATCCTTTGATTTGTTCGTCCAATCCGCCGTTTACGGTTTTGCATTCCGTCGCAAAATACAAATCGTCTGTACCATCTGCGCCGAACATCTGAAACAGTCTTCGCTGTAAGCGTTGATAGTTATCTTCCAAAGCGAAGTACAACACCGGAGTTTTCTTCACCTTGTAATTCCATAGCGGTGTACCCGTGCTAATATGATAGGCAAGCTGTGCCATCATAAAACTTTTGCCGACCTTTGGAGAGCCTATGAATAAGTAGGCTCCCCGATAAAGCAGACCGTCAATCAATGCTTCCGTTGGCTCAAAGTCTGTATCATATAGTGCAGAAAGAGATACCGTTTTAAGATAGGACGGATCCATTTGCCTTAACATTTCTCTCTGCATTTCACGAAGACTTTTCTCTAAGTCCTTGAAATTTTCGGCACTATCGGTTATACTATCATTACATACATTTAGTGACTGCTCCGTATCTGCGCCAACAGATATAATCGGAGTGGTCATTTTTTTATTTTCCATTGTTGCCATCTCCTTTCAATCCGTTCATTGTGGTAGTAATAAGGTCAATAGTAGCAAGAAGCTCCGGCTCAATGCTCCCGCCGACATCAATTCGTTGCAATTCATTAAGGATGAATTCCATTTGAGTTTTAAGAGCCTTGTAAACTCTCGGATTTGGCTGAACCACCACCTCACGCTCCATACATTTGCGATAACAATATTCCTGCTTGGGCAATCCCGAAAGAGCAATGGCTCTGTTTAGCTCCTTTTGTTCTTCGGGAGATACTCTGAAAGCTACGGTAATACTGCGAAAACGATTATACTTATCAACATTTTTGGCTGACATAATATCACACTCCTTTATTCATAAAATCAAGTTTAACTGCCATTTCCTTTTGCTTTGACGGGAACAGATGCGCATAGCGATAAGTAATTTCTATACTCTCGTGTCCCACTCGGTCTGCAATGGCTACTGCCGAAAATCCCATATCAATTAAAAGGCTGATATGACTGTGCCTTAAATCGTGAATACGAATACGCTTTACACCTGCAGCTTTGGAGCCTCTGTCCATTTCGTGATGAAGATAGCTTTTCGTTATGTTAAAAATGCGGTCTTTCCTTTTCAGCCCGTACTGCATATTGAAAAACTCCTGCATTTCAGTACAAAGAAAATCCGGCATTTGCACCGTTCGGTTACTTTTCTTTGTTTTCGGTGAAGTAATCATATCTTCACCTTTTATTCGCTGATATGTTTTGCTGATTTTTACCGTTCCTTTTTCAAAATCAAAATCAGCAGGGGTAAGAGCAAGCAATTCTCCTTCACGGATACCTGTCCAATAAAGCATTTGAAAAGCATAGTAAGAAATCGGTTTATCCATCATTACTTCGGAGAACTTTTGATATTCTTCCTTTGTCCAAAACAGCATTTCCTTGCGTTCTTCACTACCCATATTTCCGGCTTTTGCGGCGGGATTGCTACGCAAGTCATAAAATCTTACCGCATAATTAAATATGGCGGAAAGTTGATTGTGCAGCGTTTTCAGGTAGGATGATGAATAGGGCTTATTCTCCTCATTACGATATGCAAGCATTTCATTTTGCCACGCTCGTACATCTTTGGTTGTAATCTCATCGATTTTGTAATTTTCAAAATACGGCAGAATTTTCTGCTGAATAATATTTTCTTTTGTTTGCCAAGTGCTTTCCTTTAATCGTGGCTTTTGCTCTCGGCAATAAATTTCAACAAAGGCAGAAAAGGGCATATCCAAATCTCCCGAATTTTGTTGTCGGAAAGTATGCTCCCATTCCTGCGCCTCTCGTTTGGTATCAAATCCTCGCTTACACTTTGGCTTGCGTTCGCCTTTCCAATTTGTGTATTGAGTCATCACATACCAAGTTCCGTTATCTTTGTTTTTGTAGGCCGGCATTATATCTCTCTCCTTTCTGCTCCGTAAACTCTTTCATTAAAATACTGTCGGCTGATGCGTCCTGCAACTGTGATATATCCTTTTGCACTCAACTCATCATTGAGCTGTTTTATAACCTTATATGCATAAGATTTCGATACATCCAATTCTTCTGCAACCTCATCGGCTCTGATAAAAGATTTTTCTGTCATAAAAATACCTCCTTTATAATTGTTTTGGTTGTTTAGTGTCGGATACTTTCTGGCCGCCATCCGATTTGCCCGGGCGGACACACCATTACTGTGATGTGCGACAGTTATTCACTTGTTAGACTAAAACATATTTGTTTAAGTCTGTATTTGCTATTATACTAAGCAAATACAGTTATGTCAAGAGGTTTTTGAGAAGATATTAAACTTTTTTGTTTTATCTATCTTGACAATCACTAAGCATATCTGTTATAATCAATTCAACTTTACATAAAGGAGCAATGATTATGGCTATTGGTGAAAGAATCCGTTTCTTTAGAAATTTAAGAGGTATGACCCAAAAGTGGTTGGGTCAGGCTGTGGGCTTTCCGCAAAAAACTGCCGACATTCGTATGGCGCAGTATGAGTCAGGCTCAAGAACGCCCAAAGAGGACTTGGTAAAGACACTTGCAGGAGTGCTTGAGGTTTCGCCTTTGGCGCTCAGAATTCCGGATATTGATAGTGAGCTTGGCTTTATACACACTCTTTTTGCCGTTGAGGATTTGTACGGCGTAAGAGTAGAGAAGAATGAAAATGAAGTACATATCGTCTTTGACGGTAATAAGCCGAGTGTTGACCGTTCTGTTTTCCAAATGCTTGCCGCTTGGGCAGAACAAGCTGAAAAATACAGAAGTGGCGAGATTTCTAAAGAACAATACGATGAGTGGCGATATACTTACCCCGAACAAGACACCACACAGCATTGGGCAAAGGTTCCGTCACAGGAACTCAGCGATGCTCTCGTAGAAGCCTTTAAGGATAAGCTCAAGGACTAATCAAGGAGGATTATAAATGGAAAAATTCTTCGGTTGGTTATTTACTTGTGAGCATATATTCACTTTGGCAACCGTACTTTTATCCGGTTTGATTTCGTGGTGGATTTCGGCAGCCTATTTCAAGAAAGGCAATCGTAACGCATTAAGATTAAATGTCTTGTTTCCGATGCGACGAATAATCTCCGAACAGCGTTCTTGGAAAAATTACAAAATTCTTGAAGATACTTCAAAAGCACACGATGCAAAATACCTTACCAAAAAGGAGCGAACTGCATTAACAGCTTTTCTGTCGGCTTATAAAAATGTATGTTCATATAACTATTCATCCGTTTGTGCCGAAAGTCTATTTTCATATTTCTGTTATAAGCTTGAGCAAAACGGCATTAACACAAAACCTGTTCCTATTGAAATTGATGATGAAATCGTTGATTATGAGGTGCCGTCAGATTTGCTTTATTTACGAGACGACCTTTCCAAAATTATTGAAGATCGACCTTTTGAATATGATGAAGAAGGTCGTACAACTAATATAATAAAGGATTTGTTTGTAGAGTATTGCAAACGGTTTTACAGCAATGATAAAATTGAATACTTTGATGATTATTCATTAGATGAAGTCCTCAAAAAAGCTAAAAATAGAACCGAATGGGATAAAAAGCTTGCCTCATATAAAGTTGCTAAAGATAATTTCCTTGCATTAAAGGTTTTCGAAAACAATTAAACCTTCAAACGACAGAAACCCCGTACTGACAAATTCCGTCAGTACGGGGTTTAATGTTAATATGGTATTTTTGCGAGCCACAAGATATTACTTTTTACTCACAAACCACTCGATACACACGATAAAGGGTACCGAGCAGAATCTTATCAAAATCTTATCAACGGGCTCTTTGAAAACATTGAAACCCTTGATATTACTGGGGTTTCAGACTTTTTCAATTTATTCCCACTCAATAGTAGCTGGCGGCTTAGTGGTGATATCATACACTACTCTGTTGATATTCTTTACTTCATTCACTATCCTGCCTGAGCAGATCTCAAGAACCTCGTACGGGATTCTTGCAAAATCAGCGGTCATAAAGTCGGTAGTCGTTACTCCTCTCAGCGCAAGTGTGTAATCATAGGTTCTGAAATCACCCATTACTCCTACCGAACGCATATCCGTAAGCACTGCAAAATACTGGTGTATTGAACGGTCAAGACCTGCTTTTGCGATCTCCTCACGGAAAATCCAGTCAGCGTCCTGAAGGATCTCAAGCTTTTCATCGGTTATCTCGCCTATTATCCTAATAGCAAGTCCCGGTCCGGGGAACGGCTGACGCCATACAAGGGTTTCTGAAAGTCCCAACTCCTGTCCCAGCTTTCTGGTCTCGTCCTTGAAAAGCATTCTCAGCGGCTCGATTATTTCCTTGAAATCCACATAATCTGGAAGTCCGCCTACATTGTGATGAGATTTTATTACTGCTGCGTCCCCTGCGCCCGATTCAATTACATCGGGGTATATAGTGCCCTGAGCCAGAAAATCTACTTTTCCGATCTTCTTTGCTTCGGCTTCAAAAACTCTAATAAACTCTTCGCCGATAGTTTTTCTCTTGGTTTCAGGGTCGGAAACGCCCCTCAGCTTTTCCATAAATCTTTCCTTTGCGTTAACTCTTACAAAGTTTATATCCCAGTCCTTAAATGCGGCTTCTACTTCGTCACCCTCATTTTTACGCATAAATCCGTGATCTACAAAAATACAGGTAAGCTGTTTTCCTACCGCCTTTGAAAGCAGCGCAGCCAGTACGGAAGAATCAACTCCGCCGGAAAGCGCCAGAAGGACCTTTCCGTTTCCTACCTTTTCCCGAATATCCCGGATAGCTGTTTCGGCATAATTTTCCATAGTCCAGTCGCCCACGCAGCCGCAGACATTTTTTAAAAAGCTGTCAAGTATATCAAGTCCGTGCTGTGTATGATTGACTTCAGGGTGAAACTGAACAGCGTACAGCTTCCTGTTTTCGTCAGCCATCGCTGCAACAGGACAATGCTCCGTATGAGCGGTTATTTTAAAGCCTTCGGGAAGCTCTGAAATATAATCAGTATGGCTCATCCAGGAAATTGCTTTATCAGGCATTCTACTGAAAAGCGTACACGAAGTATCGTAACAGGTCTCTGTTTTTCCGTATTCGCTCGAGGTACAGGTCTCAACCTTTCCGCCGAGAACATGAGCCATCAGCTGAGAACCGTAGCATATCCCTAGTACAGGTATACCCAGCTCAAAGATCTTTTCGGATACGCTCGGAGCTTCCTCTCCGTAAACGCTCTGCGGTCCTCCTGTGAAAATTATTCCGCTTGGCGCAAGCGCTCTTATTTCGTCGGGAGATATTTTATTGTACGGCTTGACCTCGCAGTAAACATTACATTCGCGGACACGGCGGGCAATAAGCTGATTGTACTGACCTCCGAAATCCAGAATAAGAATATGCTGATGTTCCATAGGCTTTAATTCATTCCTTTTCTAAAAATATATAATTAATTATATCATGCTTGCGGTATATTTGCAATAGCCGAATACGGTATCAGTGGTAAATTAATTTTGTACAAGAAATTCCCGAAAAAATAAAATCCGCAGATTTCTGCGGATAGATCAGGCTTCAACCTTTTTTAGTATTTTTACGATCTGAATTATTGCGTCGTGGAATTTTTCCATATCCTCGTCAGAAACTCCGTTGAACTGGTCAAGCAGATCGCCCATGATCTCAGACTTGGTTTTCTTTATAAACTCATTTGCCTTATCGGTAAGACGGATATTTATTATACGCCTGTTGCTGTTGTCCTGCATACGCTCTATAAAACCCTTGTCAACAAGCTGAGCGACAGCTCTCGTAGCCTGCTCGTTGCTTGTGTTTATTTTGGAAGCAAGCTGGGACATGGTAAGCTTTTCTTCAAGAGCAAGAGCAAGCAGTATTATCTGCTGAGTTCTGGTAACTCCGTATTTTTGCTTGTCAAAGGTATCAAAAACAAGTTTTCTGCAAAGAGGATAAAGCTCATACATTGCGCTGATACAGGCGGTCCTGTTTTTATTGTTCATTGCAAATCCGCTCCTGTTATATGTAAATACATATAAATATTATACCATATATTTATCAAAAGTCAAGGCTTTAGATATTGTTCCGCATAATTTTACACAGACCGTCGTTCTGTATGCAGTCCGACATAAGAGAACGATTCTACATATTTTTATTTAAAAACATTATTTTTCAATTATATGCAAATATTGTTGACAATTGTATAATCATATGGTATAATAGGAATAAACTAGATATTATGCAAAATTAAATCTGGAATTTAAAATTATTAATAGAAATTAATTCCGATTAAAACGCGATAATATAATTTTTTCAGGGGTGATTCCAATGAAGAATTAAAATCTGCACAAAATATTTTGTTCTGATTTGTGCAGGTGTACAGAACTTATTTCGGTCTGAGAAAAAACAATTGCTCGAAATACTAAAATATGTTATAATATGAAAGGAAGAATAATATAATGAAAAGTATAAAAAAAGCCGCTGCGGCTATACTTTCCGCAGGTATTATCATGAGCGTATTTGCAGTAAACGCCTGCGCCGATACGTTGGTGACTAATAGAGTTGATGCTATACACAACGGCTCGTCCGGAACGGCATACTCCTCTTACGTTGCGGTAAATACCACGGTGTATAACGGAACGAAGCTTGCATGGACCGCAGATGTAATAAATAAGCCAAGCAGCACTACATATAATTCCGCTGCGGTAAGCTGGAAGCTTTTCAGAAATACCGAAAGCTTTTCAAATCTGGGCTCAGCGTCAAATGTAACTGTCGGCAATACGACTTCAAGCGGAACTGTTTCCAGAATGATAGGTTACGGAACCAAAAACTATACTCATTTCAACAATAAATACAGGTTTTATATAAACGTTACGGCTTGTCCTCCGGCTTATAAATATACCACCTCGTTTAAAGTAGGCGGAGTTTTCTACGGAACATAACCAAGAAGTTTTATTTATACTTCCGAAGTTAAAGGAGACATTTTTATGCAGGACTTAAGAGATATTATGGAGCTGTTGTCGTCCCTTTCAAAGGGACGGCATATCGATGTGATTACCGGCGGGGTTTTTAAACTGGTGTTTCTGATTCTGTTCCTGGCTGTAATAATTCCGATAGCAGCAAGAAAAAAATATAAAATCCCCAAAACCCTGCTTATCGCGGCTTCGGCGCTTGCATATCTGACATATTTTTCATATACATATATGCCATTGTTTCTTGAACCCGCTGATTTTGATTACGGCTATAGCAGCGAGCTTATTTTTAAGCAAATGTGGCCTCCGCTGTTTCAGATGAGCTTATTCAGAGATCTCACTCTTGTTTTGGATATTTATCTCAAACCGTTTGCACTAATCCTTGCTTTTTCTTTTATAAGCACTATAGTTTTCAGGAAAATCAGAAAGCCGGGTTTTTTCGCAGTTTTCGCGGTATCGGCAGTATTGATTGAAATAATATATGTCCTTGTATTCAATCTCATATACGGCGGTTTGAAATATACCTACGATCTTACTCTTCCGTTTGTTGAAATACCTGCATTTATAATCGGATATGTGCTTGCAAGTCTGCTTATTTATCTCAATAAAGATCTTATAGAAAGACTTCATAAGCCCCGAGAGCCTAAATTCAGAGAAAGCGTTATATAAGGAAACAAAATGCGATATATAAAATTTTTAATATCCGAAACATTTTCAGAATACAAAAAGACACCTCTGCTTACCTTAACTGCTTTTTTTACTGTTACGGTATGCTTTTTCAGTATTTTTGTAAGCCTTAGAGTGCTTGAAAAAAATGCGGTGGTCTATCGTGATATAAACGAAGAAAAGCGTACCTATTCCGATATTACAGCCGATTCCGAAAGCTATTCGGGAGCGGCTGACGGACTTGAAAAATCGGCAGCTGCGCTTATTTCAGAACTGAAGGTCAGTATTTTCAACTGCTCTTTCAGGTATAACGAACAGGATATAAGCCTGCATCTGGAAGGCTTCGGCGATATTTACGGTATTGATATTCATCCTGCGGCAGAGGACGGTAAATTTATTCAGCTTGACAATACAATAAGCGAAGGAAGAGGCTTTACCGAAGAAGAAGTAAAGGAAGGCAAGGCTGTGCTGATAGCGGAAAAAGGTCTTATTTACAGCGGAATTCCAGTATCAGTCGGCGATAGGATAAGGCTGTGCGGAAGTGAATTTGAAGTGATAGGTATCGGAAGTTTTTCTTCAGCGCCCTTCGGCAGTCTGATCCCGCTTAACGGAGCGGCTTCATTTTCTGCGGAGAAAATAACCTTAGCTCAGGAAGCCGGAAGCGAGCAGTACAGCAGACTTGAAGAACTGCTTAAAACTGATGAAAAGCTGATAACCGACTATGAAAGGTCGGAGGATAAAAACAGCAGGGTATATACGGATCAGATCCTTATCGCTGTTATGATAGCCGCTCTTGGCGGAGTGATAACCGTTACACTTATCAAACAGATAATAAGAGAACAGCTGTCCAGAATTGCGCTGCTTAAGATCTGCGGCTGTAAAAACGGAACTGTCCGCGCTCTGCTGCTGACAGAGATAGTTTTTTATGCTCTATTTTCCTTTGCGGCAGCGGCATTGTGCTTTAAAGCCTGTTCAGGAATACTTGAACGCTGTTACCTGAAAAACGATGTAAGCTTCTGGCTTCAGCTGCAGGTTTTTGTTATAATGCTTGTGCTTTTAGCCGCATTTGATCTTCCATCTATTGTAAAGGCGTCAAAGATCCGCCCCTCGCAGATTCAGGTAAGGAGGTAAACGGAATGAAACGATACTTCCCCCTTGCGATCGACAGGCTTAGAAGCAGTCCTGCACTGTCAATAATTCTTTGTATTCAGTTTCTGATAATGATATGCTGCTCCGTTATATGCTTCGGAGAGCTTGAAATAACTCTGCTTAAACATAAAATGTATGAGGAAAGTAATCTGTCTGATTTTTATTATGTAGCAATGACAGGAGATAAAGAAGTGGAAGCTGATATAAACAGCGCCGTTGCCGCTTCGGGAGCAGAGCTTATGATCTTTGATATAATAAACGGCTTTGACTCGTTTACTGATATAGATTTTTATTCAAGATCAGTATTTGACAATGTTGAGATCCATCTTGCCAAAGGTGAAATGATAGATTTAAGCAGGGATTACGGAGAAAGCATTCCTTGTTTGGTTTCTTCGGAAACGGCTGAGAAATACAAGGTCGGAAGAACTTATACAATAAAAAACGAATACGGAACAGTAGGGGATTTCTATATCTGCGGAACAGTAAAAAACGATCTGTTTCTCAGCGAAACCTACAGCGGATTTCAATACGATAAAACAAAGATAATAGCTTATGATAAAAATAATATTGCGGATAAAAGAAACAGCCTCGGACACTTTGAAATGATAAATACAGCCGGTATTCAAGATTTTGAGAGTAAATATTCGGCGTATATAGATAATCTGTACTTTCAGCCGTACGACTATTATTATCAGAGCTTTCAGAAGCTCGAAGAAGAGAAAATAATGCCGTTCGTCGTACTTGCAATTACATTTTTCGGTCTTTCTCTTACAGGACTTATTTCTTACAGCGTAGTTTCAGCCAGATTTACCAAAAGGCAGAACGGAATATTCTGTCTGTGCGGAGCAAAAACAAGAACTATTGCGGCTGTTTCCTTTATGACGGTATTTATATTGGTCTGCGTTCCCGCGGCAGTGTCGGTTCCTGTTATACTAAAAATAAAGTCTGGTACGGATATAGGAGAAACTACGCTTATCAATGCTAAGGGGTACTTTCTTTCCGTAGCTGTATGCACAGCAGTTCTGGCAATATCAGCAATTGTATCAATAGCACAGCTTAACAGAAAAAGAATAATCGAGTCGGTAAAAGATTTTTGATCCGGAGGGCGAAATGATAAAGCTTCAGCATATTACCAAAATATATAATGCAGGAACAAAGGCGGCAGTAAACGCATTGAACGGAATTGATCTTGAAATAGAAAGCGGCGAAATGCTTGCTGTGATCGGAAGATCAGGCTCGGGCAAATCAACTCTGCTCAATATAATAGGCTGTATTGATACGCCGACCGATGGCAGCTATTTTCTTGACGGAAAGGAAATATCAAAGCTCAGCTCGTCGGAGATCGCAGGTATTCTGAATAAGAAAATAGGCTTTGTCCTTCAGGACTTCGGTCTTATGCTTGACAGAACTGTTTATCAGAATTTATCTTATCCTCTTATATTCAACCGTTCGGTAAAGAAAAGCGAATTTAAAGAGCGTATAATGAAAGCCCTTGAGCTTGCCGGTCTTCCTTTGCACGGAAACCCAAAATGCGGAGAGCTTTCCGGAGGGCAAAAGCAGAGGGTGGCGATAGCTAGAGCAATTGTGAACGAACCCTCCCTGCTGCTTGCCGACGAGCCTACAGGCGCACTTGATACTAAAACTGCCGAAGAGATAATGGCGCTGTTCAGAGCGCTGAATAAAGAAGGGAAAACGGTTATAATCGTAACTCATGACCCTAATATCGCCAGTCAGTGCAACAGGGTAATAGAGATCTTAGACGGAAAAATTGTTAAATAACGTATTGAAGCTTCTGCAATAAAAACCGCAGGGGCTTCTTTATTATATGCCAAATTGAGCTATACAACATATACGATCTCTGTACCGCTGAATCTTTTGGTTATCTCTTCTCTTAAAAATTTCTCTGCCTCGTCACGGTATTCCTGACGGTAATAATATTTTCCCCTGCCTCTGCCCGTCATAAGCTCCTTATCGTACAGCTTAGGCGCATTAGGAAATGCCTGTTCATTTATAGCGTTCTGAACATAGCTGTAGGTCATAAAAATTACTTCAATAAATATTTCGCTTTTAGCTTTTTCAGAAAGCCTGCTGTACAGTGTATCGAGCAGTTCAAGATATAATTCCTTCCAGCCGTCGGTAAAAATAACAGGTGCAATAAGCAGACCTACTTTATATCCGGCTTCGCACATTTTATTTACCGCTTCAATTCTCATTTCAAGCGGCGACGTTCCTATTTCGATATTTTTTATAATTGATTCAGGATTAACGCTCATTCTGAAAATAACCTTTCCGTTATGCTCCAGTCCTAACAGGTCGTCTACCATCGCAAATTTTGTTGGAAAGGTTATACAGCCCCTGCCTTTTCTGCCGAACTCCTTTATTGTTTTTATAAGATTTCCGGTTATGCGGTTTTCAAGTATAAGGTCGCTGTTGCTTCCGATCTCAAAGGTACATTCTTTCTCGGTCTTATGTGATTTCTCGATAAGCTTATCAAGCATATAATCGGTATTGACGTATACCCTCAGGTATGAGCATTTGTTGTAATTGCAGACAAGATAGCAGTACAGGCACATTGCACTGCACCCCGATGACGTATATGGAACAAGATAATCCGAAACCTTTTTATTTTCAACGTACTTGTGGGTCTTTCTGATGCCTATAATTAGATACTTTTTCATTTCAGCAAAATCCTCGTTGCTTCTGCTTCTCAGTTCCTCTATATTATTATGGCTTTTTATCGGAATCCACTCGGTGTTTGTATATGTTCTTTTTAATTTCTGTCCAAGCTCGTAGTTAAGCGCCTCGGGTTCATAATATATTTTTTTCGGATACATAATTATTTCTATGCACATAATTATGCATAGTTAAACCTCCCATTTTATTATAGAACTATGCCTTTATTATCGTCTGCATAAACAGGTCGAATTATTCGGAAGGTATCGTTTGACAAACCCTGCTTGCTATGCTATAATATATAAAAGTAAAAGCGAATAAAATAGTAATACCCCCGCCCGGATAAGGACGGGGTTATTGTGCGTTATTTAGGAGAGTATAATTATGAGTATATGGGACGTTTTTGACAAACTTTCCCCCGCAAAGGAGCAGAACGCTGCAAAACCGGAATATATAATCTGCGGTCTTGGTAATCCGGGAATACAGTATGAAAAAACACGTCATAACGCCGGATTTATGGCTATAGGTTCAATGGAGGAGAAATACGGCTTTAAAGCAGATATTTTTAAGTATAAGGCTAAAACCGCAGTGCATAATATTGGCGGAAAAAGCTGTCTTATAATGAAGCCCGAAACCTTTATGAATCGCAGCGGAGAAGCGGTTTCTCAGGCTATGCGGTTTTATAAGCTGCCGCTAGAAAACGTACTGGTGATCTTCGACGATATTTCTCTTGAGCCGGGGCATATGAGAATACGGAGAAAAGGCTCCGCAGGAGGTCATAACGGAATTAAAAGCATAATTGAACTGTGCGGAGGAGATCAATTTCCCCGTATCAAAATAGGCGTAGGAAAAAAGCCGCGTCCCGAATATGAGCTTGCCGACTGGGTACTTGGAAGGTTTGACGAAAGCGATCGGATAAAAGTCGAAGAGGTATGTGAAAACGTCTGCGCTGCGGCAGAACTTATAGTCAGCGGAAAGATCTCCGAAGCAATGAATTTATACAACAGGTAATTTACACCGAAAGGAAACGGGATGAATATTTTTGAACAGATGTGCGGCAGGCTGCCGTTTTACGGCGAGCTGACAAAAGCACTTGACAATAACTTTACGCCCTGTGCGCTGACGGGAGTTTCAAATATCCATAAGGCTCAGCTTGCTGCTGCGCTTTCAGGCAGACAAAAGGTGCTTGTTATATGTGACGACGAAGCCGCCTGCACAAGACTCGTACAGGATATCAACGAGCTTACCGAGAAAGAAACTGCCTGCGTTTTTCCGGCAAAAGATCTCAATTTCGCTTATATGGAGGGCGTTTCAAGGGAATACGAGCATAAGCGTATAGAAGCGCTGTCAAATATCCGAAACGGAAGCTGCCGCATTATTGCCGCTTCCGCCGAAGCCGCAATGCAGGGAACGATACCTCCGCAGGCGCTGAGCGATTATTCCTTTACATTAAGCTCCGGCGGAGAAATAGACCTGAACGCACTTACCGAAAAGCTTATTTCCGCAGGCTACAGCAGAACCGAGCAGGTTGAGGGACAGGCTCAGTTTTCTGTCAGAGGGTCTATAGTGGACATTTTTCCCGTTCAGGAAAAGCAGCCGGTAAGAGCGGAACTGTGGGGAGATGAAATAGACGTACTTTCGTATTTTGATACCGAAAGCCAGCGAAGAACCGAGCCTATAAATGAGATAACGATATTTCCTGCGCTGGAGATAATCTTTTCGGACAGTGAAGAGCTTGTCTGCAAGCTGGAACAGCTGTCAGCTTCGGTCAGGGGAAAAAATACCGATAAGATAAGAGCTCATATACTGAGGGATACCGAGCTTGTCAGAAGCGGACTTACTCTTACTAATCTCGATAAATATTACAGTATTGCATACGAGAAAACGTCAACTGTTTTTGATTACTTCAAGGGCGGTATCTGCCTTGTTAGCGAGTATCAGAATTGTGCGGAAAAGGCTAAAGCGGCTCTTATTCAGCTTCAGGAGGATCTGAAGCTGCTGTATGAGGATGGAATACTATTCAAAAGACTAGAGGGCTTTTTTATAGATTTCCCTCAGGTTCAGTCTGAGATCCAGTCAATGCCCTGCGTATTTGCAGATACCTTTATGCGTTCCAATAACGATATAAAATTTAAAAAGCTGATAAATTCAGACTGCCGCCAGACAGGCGTATGGGGCGGAAATATCTCAAATCTGGTCGATGAGCTGAAAAGCTTCTGCGAACAGGATTACTGTACCGTTGTGCTTGCCGGAAGCGAAAAGACCTTGCAGATAATAGTAAACGATCTGAACGAACAGGGGATACCGGCAAGTCTGCTGGACAAAAATAGTGAGATTGCGCCTAAAAGGGTATATGTAAGAACAGGAAGCCTGTCGGGAGGCTTTGATTACCCCGATATAAAATGCGCCGCTATAACCCAGATGAAAGCCATGACTGCAAAGAGAAAAAAGACGAAGCATAAAAAAGGTGAGGAAATAAAAAGCCTTTCCGATATTGCTCCGGGAGATCTTGTTGTACATTCAATGTACGGAATAGGAAAGTTCGCAGGTATACGCAGTCTGGAAAACAACGGAATCACAAAGGATTATATCACAATAAAATATGCGGGAACCGACGTACTGTACGTTCCCGTAACTCAGCTTGACCTTGTTTCAAGATATATCGGCCCCCGTGATGACAGCGGAGTAAAGCTCAATAAGCTTAATTCATCGGAATGGAAGAAAACCCGTTCTAGAGTAAAATCAGCTGTTAAGGATATGGCAGAGGAGCTTACAAAGCTTTATGCGCAAAGGCAGACGGCTAAGGGCTATGCTTTCTCAGAGGATAACGACTGGCAGAGAGATTTTGAAGAGCGTTTCGATTATCAGGAAACCGACGACCAGCTCAGAAGTATTCAGGAAATAAAGGACGATATGCAGAAGTCTGTTCCTATGGACAGACTTTTATGCGGCGACGTAGGCTTCGGAAAAACCGAAGTCGCGCTGAGAGCGGCGTTTAAATGTATGCTTGACTCTAAGCAGGCGGCAATACTAGTGCCTACTACCGTTTTGGCATGGCAGCATTATCAGACCGCAGTAAAACGCTTTGAGCATTTTCCTATAAAAGTAGAGCTGCTGTCACGCTTTCGTACTCCCAAACAGCAGCAGCAGATAATAAGAGAGCTTAAAAGAGGAACTATCGACCTTATTATCGGAACTCACAGACTTGTACAGAAAGACGTAGAATTCAAGGATCTGGGACTTGCGATAATCGACGAGGAACAGCGCTTCGGAGTGGCTCACAAGGAAAAGCTTAAGGAAGCGTTCAAAGGCGTGGACGTTCTTACGCTTTCCGCAACTCCTATTCCCAGGACCCTGAATATGGCTATGAGCGGAATAAGGGATATGTCGGTAATAGAAGAGCCTCCGCAGGACAGACAGCCTATACAGACCTATGTTATTGAGCATAACGACGGAGTTATTGCTCAGGCGATACAGAAAGAGCTGAGAAGAGGCGGTCAGGTCTACTATATCCACAACCGCATAGATACGATAGAAAGAACGGTTTCACACCTTCAGCAGCTTCTACCGGAAGCAAGGATCGGTTATGCTCACGGTCAAATATCGGAATCGGATCTCTCGGAAATATGGCGGCAGCTTATCGACAGGGAAATAGATATCCTGGTATGCACTACTCTTATCGAAACGGGAGTGGACGTTCCCAACGTGAATACTCTTATAATTGAGGACGCAGATAAGCTGGGGCTTTCACAGCTTTACCAGTTGAGAGGGCGGGTAGGGCGTTCCAGCAGGAGGGCGTTTGCATACTTTACCTTCCGACGCGGAAAGGTGCTTACCGAAATAGCAAGCAAAAGACTTAATGCAATAAAGGAATTCACCCAGTTCGGTTCAGGTTTTCATATCGCCCTGCGCGATCTTGAAATAAGAGGTGCAGGCTCTATACTCAGCGGAAAGCAGCATGGTCATATGGAGGCGGTAGGTTACGATATGTACCTGCGGCTTCTCAATGAAGCTATCGCCGAACAGAAAGGGGAGGCGCTGCCACGTTCGCCGGAGGATTGTCTTGTGGATATTTCAGTGGACGCATTTATTCCAGAGAAATATATTGAAAGTCTGCCGCTGAGAATAGATGCCTACCGAAAAATAGCGTCTATAATTACCGAAGAGGACAGCCGCGACGTACTTGACGAGCTTATCGACAGATTCGGCGATCCTCCGAAATCGGTAATAGGGCTTGTAAATATAGCGCTGACAAGAAATACGGCGTCACGCCTGAAAATAACTGAGATCTCTCAGCGCGGGGAAAATGTTTTGTTTTTCATACAGCGTCCTGAGGTCGCTCAGATACAGGCGCTTTCTGCATTTTACAAAAACCGCATAAAATTTGCCGACGGAGCAAAGCCTTATTTTTCGGTACGGCTTGACAAAAAACAAAAGCCTCCGGCTCTTATGACTGAGGTAATAAAAATAATGGACAACGCAGAATAACTGACCCGAGGGAAACGATCAAGCTTAATCAGTCGTTTCCCTCGGGTTTGTTTTAAATATTCTATGTGTTTTTTATCAGCCTTTTTAGAACTAACAGCCGAATTGCTCACAAGGTTTACAGCAAACTTCTTCTTAGCGTATCAGCGTCCTGATAATGAAGATAAGCTGGAGGAATGTCAAGAACGGTCTTGCAGCCGTAATTGCAGTCCTTAGATAATCTGTAAGCAGCTCTGGCGTAAGCGGTAAGTACGCCTGCGGTAAACTCCGGATTTGAATCAAGTGTCAGCCTATATTCGATCGTATGACTGTTTTCCCCGTTCAGACCTGTTTTTCCGGTGCGCAGTACGATCCCTCCGTGAGGCATACCGGAATGTTTACTGTTAAGCTCATCCTGACTTATAAAATGCACGGCAGTATCGTAATCGGCAAAATAGTCAGGCATTGTTTTTATGGCATTTTCAATAGCTTTAAGGTCTGCGCCCTCTTCGGCAACAACAAAACATTCCCTTGTATGCTTTTGACGTACGGTCAGCTCAGGGTTTGCTCCGCTTCTTACGCTTTCAAGCGCCTCCTCCGACGGAACGGTATACTGTCTTGCGTCCTTAACTCCGGGTATTCTGCGTACAGCGTCCGAATGTCCCTGACTTATCCCTTTGCCCCAGAAGGTATAATCGCAGCCGTCCGGCAGAACAGCCTGACCGTACATTCTTGCGAGAGAGAAAAGTCCCGGATCCCAGCCGACGGAAATTATGCTTACCGTATGGTTTTTGCAGCTGATCTCGTTTACCTGCTGAAAATGCTCAGGTATTCTGGCGTGGGTATCAAAGCTGTCAACAACGTTGAAGCAGGAAGCAAGCTGAGCTGTCTGCTCGGGAAGGTCGCTTGCGCTTCCGCCGCATAGGATCATTACATCGATCTCTTTTTTCATTGCTTCGGCTGACTCTATTGAAAATACCGGTGCGCCTGTTTTGGTTTTAAGGCTTCTCGGATCTCTCCTTGTAAAGACTCCGATGAGCTTCATATCGTCTGAATGAGCGAGAGCGCTTTCTACTCCCCGCCCTAAGTTGCCGTATCCGGCAATACCTATTCGTATACACATTTTTTCTCACCTTATTCTAAAAATTTATATATGAAAACTTTTAAATTGGCAGCTTGTTTATATTAAGCCCTTCTTGAAACTGACGGTCAGAGCTGTTTTTCTTAACGTACGCCTGGCAAAAGACAATTTGATCACTGTTTCGCTTTGATATAAGTTTGACTCCGTTTTTACGGAAACTATCTTGTACAGGCGGTTTTTTCAAGCTTTGTCGAGTCGGGATTTGTAATTACCGACAAAACTATCGCTGAGAGTTTTGTCGTTATCAGCAGTATTTACGCTCCCGCCGTAGTGCAGTCTGCTGTTTTACCTTTGACAGAGATAAAGACTGTATATAAGCCGAAAGCTACGTTGAGAAAATACTCCGAAATGCATACTGAAAGACGCTTGAAAATACAGCTGTTTTTCAGTAATGCTGAGTTAATAATTCTTTAACATTATTCAGCTGAACCTCAGCGGTATAACAGCTTTTAAATGCTCTTATAACATTCTCTAAATATGTTCCACGTGGAACATTTTTAATATGCTCTACTGTAATTCTCCGCGGTTAAATTCCGAAAGCTCCAATCCCTCGTTGCGCTCAAGTGCCCAGCGGATATTCCACTCGCTTGAAAACAGCAGCAGATAATTCCCACGGAAGTCCTGAACCAGTTTTGTGTCACTTGAAAGCTTTAGAGTTTTGGGATCTATATCCTTGTTGTCTATCCAGCGGATATAAGAGTAAGGCAGACCTTCCTTAATTATCTCAACGTTGTATTCGTTTTTCATACGGTATTCAAAAACGTCGAACTGAAGCACTCCGACTACTCCGACTATTACTTCTTCCATACCGGTATAAGGCTCCTGAAAGATCTGTATAGCTCCCTCCTGAGCGATCTGGGTCGTGCCCTTTACGAACTGCTTGCGCTTCATAGTATCCTTTTGGCGGACTCTCTGAAAATGCTCCGGTGCAAAGGTTGGAATACCCTCAAACTCAAATTTCTTTCCCGGGGAACAAACAGTATCTCCTATAGAAAAAATTCCCGGATCAAATACTCCGATTATATCTCCTGCATATGCCTCGTCGATTATTTCACGCTCCTGAGCCATTATCTGCTGAGGCTGGGAAAGACGCATTTTCTTGTTGCCCTGAACATGAAGTACGTCCATTTCCTTATCGAACTTTCCCGAACAGATTCTAAGGAAGGTTATTCTGTCACGATGAGCCTTGTTCATATTCGCCTGTATTTTGAACACAAACGCCGAAAAGCTGTCGTCAAACGGGTCGATAAGTCCTGCGGAGGAATTTCTCGGAAGCGGAGTCGGCGTCATTTGCAGGAAGTTTTCAAGAAACGGCTCAACTCCGAAATTAGTCAGCGCAGAGCCGAAAAACACCGGAGAAAGTCTGCCGTTATGGACAGCTTCAAGGTCAAATTCCTCGCTTGCTCCGTCAAGAAGTTCAATATCCTCCAATATCTGACTGCGGTTTTCTTCTCCGATAAGCTCTGCAAGCGACGGGTCGTTCAGATCGGCTTCCTTAGAGGCGACCTGACTTTGTCCGCCGGTAGCTTCAAAGGAAATAATATGCTTTTTCTTTCTGTCGTAAACTCCTCGGAAATCCTTGCCGGAGCTTATGGGCCAGTTTACCGGATAAGTAGGTATTCCCAGTTCATTTTCTATCTCTTCAAGCAGATCGAAAGGATTGCGGGATTCTCTGTCCATTTTGTTAATAAAAGTAAATATAGGGATATTTCTCATTGCACAGACTTTGAAAAGCTTTCTGGTCTGATTTTCAACACCCTTTGAAGCGTCGATAACCATTACCGCCGAGTCTGCCGCCATAAGAGTTCGGTAGGTATCCTCGGAGAAGTCCTGATGTCCGGGGGTATCAAGTATATTTATACAGAAACCCTCATACTGAAACTGCATAACAGAGGAAGTTACCGAGATACCTCTTTGCTTTTCGATCTCCATCCAGTCGGAAACTGCATGACGCGCGGATTTTTTTCCTTTTACGGCGCCTGCCTGAGCTATTGCTCCGCCGTAGAGCAGAAATTTTTCGGTTAGAGTAGTTTTTCCTGCATCTGGGTGCGAAATTATCGCAAAGGTCCTTCTGCGTTTGATTTCCTGTTCTAAATTGCTCAAATTATTTTCCTCCAAAGCCGGCCGCCTGTGCGGCGTGAATTTTCTATCCGTATTATTATACAGCAAACCTCAGGAAAATGCAAGGAAAATTATATAAATACTGCGGCAGTAAAAAGCAGGGTAAAAGCCGGGGTTAATGTTTCGGTATTAAACGTTTTACGGCGTTCGTCAAAATATCTAAATTTAATGGCTGTTTGTTTTTCCATTCAATATATTTCTACATTTTCCCTACTCCTTGTGGTCTAATTGCTCATTTTTTGGTAAAGCTAAGGACCATGCCATATAAAAATCTTCAATTGATTGGTATCGTTTGCTTCTATCCAATTCCACTGCCTTTAATGCAACATCATAACACGCTATGTTTAAATCCCATTTTTCAAATGAGCAAGGTATAAACTGATTTTGAGTATATCTATGCTGTACTTCGTTTTCGGTATAATTACCAAAATAGTTATTAAACAACAAAGCTCCGAGCGTATAAACATTCGTGGTTTCATCAATAACGGCATCAACAATGTATTCCTCTGGAGCCTTTAATCTTTTTGTTCCCCAATATTCCTCGCCCATATCATTTTTAGTTGGTTTTTTTCTAAAGAAATCAATATCACAAATCGTTGTTATATCATTAAAAAAATCATACATTATGCTGCCATCATAAAAATCCACTGCCACATATCCACTTTTTGAAACCTTATCTAAAAACGAAAATAAAATATCTGCTGATTTTATTCGCTGCGTAACCGGCAATTGCTTGAAGCGTTCAGCAGGGGCAATAATTTGAGAATTGCCGTGATACTTTTCAAAATTCCAATAATCAAAAAGGCAATCGCCCTCTGCCCACTTGAAAATAGCAACATAAATATCCTCAAACTGATAGTGCTTAACAAGTTCAATTAAATTTGGGTGTTTAATGTTTTCATAAATTGCAATGGCTGATTTTAATGCTTCAACTGCTTCGGTAGTTGTCCTGATTGATTCTAATGTTCTCAATCCGGCTACTTTAACAAAATACTTCTCTTGCCCATTGTTTACACCAAAGCTAATATTGCCGGAATCATTTTGTGAAAATACAGTAAAAACTGTTCCAAGTGCTTTTAGCCACGAAAAATCATGCTCAGCTTTTAAGGAAAAACAAACACCATCTAAATTGAAATTAACCATACTTTCCTCCAATTTTCCGGAGAGCTACAATATGGTCACCCTCCAAATTTTTTTGAACATAATATAATTTTCATTTCTGGTAATAGCAAAGAGGGGCTGAAAATTCCCAACAAATTATTTTTCGGAAGAGGGTACCCTTTTCCTATGCTTACTCTTCCAAAAGTTACACTCAAAGGACTGAAAAAAATGAAACGAAAATTGTAAGTAAGAGATATTTTGCAAAAATTATTGGTGCCTAAATGGTGCCTGACTTTCCAAAACCACGCTGTAAGGAGATATGATGAAAAATGAGAAGATATGCGGAAAGCCTTGATTTAAGCCACTTTGCAGCAATGCCAATGAACACTTATAAAGGCTTATAAGATGTTTTAAGGGCTTTTAATCAATAAAAAATATATATACGCATTAAGGTCAGTTACCTCATCAATAAATGAAAGCATTAATTTTAATTTGAACCGTTGAAAAAAATCTGCCCATATGTTCCTCCTGTATGTTGTACTTGTGTAAAATCAGCGGCTGAGATATTCGATAACGCTGTTGGGTATTTCCTTGTCAGCTGAATTTTTACCTGTTATTTAATTATATCAGAAATCAAAATAAAAGTCAATAATTTCATGCTGTATATCACGGCAGATATGAGTTGTATATACTGAATATAAGGTGCGGATAAGACAGCTCAAACTCATCTGTCCGGCAATATACAAACTTTAAAAAATCAAAATTGATTTCCGTGGACTCTGAACAGAATTCTTTACAACATTGAAAAAATATGCTATAATATTAAAAGTGTGCGGCGCTGCTTACTTGCGGCTGCAAAAGTAATTCAGGCTCAGTTGAAAGGATAGGATCACATGGATATAAACAGCGTTCTGGCGGAGGAATTCAAACTCAGAAAGGAGCAGATCGACAATACTGTAGCGCTTATAGATGACGATAAGACTATTCCGTTTATCGCCCGCTACAGAAAGGAAATGACCGGCTCGCTGGACGATCAGGTGCTTCGTGAAATATACGAAAGGCTATGCTACCTCAGGAATCTCGAGAAGCGCAAGGGAGAGATAATTTCGTCTATTACCGAGCAGGGAAAAATGACCGATGAAATAATGGCGGCAGTTGAAAAGGCTTCTCAGCTGGTTGAGGTAGAGGATATTTACCGTCCGTTCAAGCAGAAGCGCAGAACGAGAGCCAGTATTGCAAGGGAGAAAGGATTAGAGCCGCTTGCCGGGATTATTATGGAGCAGAAGCCGGAGGTAAGCGCAGAAAGTGAAGCGCTTAAATATATTGATAAGGAAAAGGGCGTCGAGTCGGCTGAGGAAGCTATTCAGGGCGCAATGGATATTATAGCGGAGGAGGTTTCCGATAACGCCGCTTTAAGAAAGTATCTCAGAGACCTGTTCAGCGAAACGGGACGTATAGTTTCCAAGGCGTCGGACGAAAAGGCGGAAACGGTTTATGAGAACTATTACGATTATTCCGAGCCTGTAAAGAAAATCGCAGGACACAGGATACTTGCTGTTGACAGGGGAGAAAAGGAGGGGGCTGTAAAGGTTTCCGTGGAGATACCTGAGGGATCAGGTGAAAGAGCCTGCATATCAAGATATGTGAAGAATACTTCCGGCTGCGGTGAACTTGTTAAACTTGCCTGTATTGACAGCTATAAGCGGCTGATCTGCCCGTCTATTGAAAGGGAGATAAGAAGCGAGCTTTCCCAGAATGCTCAGGAGGGCGCTATCAAGGTTTTTGCTTCCAACCTGCGTCAGCTTCTTATGCAGCCTCCTGTAAAGGGAGCTTGTACCTTAGGACTTGACCCTGCATACAGAACAGGCTGTAAGATCGCAGTTGTAGACCGTACCGGAAAGGTTCTGGATACAGCTGTAGTTTATCCGACTCCCCCTCAGAATAAAACTGCCGAAGCAAAGAAAAAGCTTTCGGAGCTTATCGTAAAGCATCACGTTACGGCAATAGCTATAGGAAACGGAACGGCGAGCCGTGAGTCAGAGGCATTTGTTGCCGAGCTTATAAAGGAGCTTCCTCATAAGGTAAGCTATATGGTAGTTTCAGAGGCGGGAGCGTCGGTTTATTCAGCGTCTAAGCTAGCGGCGGAAGAGTTTCCAGAATACGACGTTTCGCTCAGAAGTGCGGTTTCTATTGCACGGCGTCTGCAGGATCCTCTTGCCGAGCTGGTAAAAATAGACCCTAAGGCTATCGGCGTCGGACAGTATCAGCATGATATGCCGCCCAAGCGAATGGACGAAGCGCTTTCGGGCGTTGTCGAGGACTGCGTTAACAGCGTAGGCGTAGATCTCAATACCGCTTCCCATTCTCTGCTTTCGTATATTTCGGGAATAAATTCGTCGGTAGCCAGGAATATAGTAGCTTACCGTGAGGAAAACGGCGAGTTTACCGACAGAAAGCAGCTTATGAAGGTTCCGAAGCTGGGCGCTAAGGCATTTGAGCAGTGCGCCGGATTCCTCAGAGTAAGGGACGGAAAGAATCCTTTGGACAATACCGCAGTTCACCCTGAATCCTATAAGGCGGCAAAAAAGCTGCTGGAGGTCTGCGGCTTTGCTCTGAACGGTTCTCAGAAGCTTCCGGAGCTTGGCGAAAAGGCTGAAGGGCTTGGGATTGAAAAGCTCGCCGAAGAAACAGGAGCAGGCGTTCCGACTTTGAGGGATATTATTTCGGAGCTTATGAAGCCGGGCAGAGATCCGAGAGATGAGCTTCCTCCTCCTCTTATGAGAAGCGGCGATATTATGGAACTGAAGGATCTGAAACCGGGTATGGAGCTTATGGGAACGGTACGGAACGTAATCGACTTCGGAGCGTTTGTTGATATCGGAGTCCATGAGGACGGACTTGTTCACATTTCACAGCTGTGCGACAGGTTTGTTAAGCATCCACTTGAAGTCGTAAAGGTAGGAGATATTGTAAAGGTAAGGGTACTTGACGTTGACGTGAAAAAGAAGAGAATATCGCTTACTATGAAAAAATAAGGCTTTTATGCCGGGAAAGGAATGATAACGGGAATGGCTGACAACGGAGTTCACAGCGGTCACAGGGAGCGTATGAAAAAAAGATTCTGCGAAACTATGAGCTTCAGGGGCTTTGCGGAGCATGAGATACTGGAAATGCTTTTGTTCTTCTGTTATCCAAGAGGCGATACAAACGGACTTGCTCACAGACTTCTGGCCAGGTTCGGCACTATTGAAAACGTATTGTCGGCAACAAAGGAGGAGCTTGTTGAAAGCGGGCTTATAGGAGAAAATCCTGCAATAAACCTGAAGCTTTTCGGAGCATTGACCTCTCACCTTAAGACCGAAAGGGTAAGGTCATCTGTAGACGGCAGGGATATTCCGGCAGTTAAGGCGCTTGTCGGAGCAAAGTTTGCAGGCGAGCGTATTGAAAGGGTCATGCTGTTTTTTGTTGATCCGTCTTTCAGGATAAGAAAATCCGCAGACGTTAATTCCGGTTCTCTTAAAGAGGTTTCAATGGATCTAAAGCAGATAACCAAACTTATTCTCAACAGCGGATACGACAATATCTTTATCGCTCACAATCACCCGGAAGCGCCCTCCAAGCCGTCGGAGGAGGACGTTATTTCTACACGGCTTCTTATAAGACACCTATCCGCTATGGGGATAACCCTGCTTGATCACTTTGTTGCCGGAGAGGACGGAGTTTCGTCGTTAAGGCAGCTGGGACTGATATATGACTATGAATAAAGCTAAAAATTTAAAAATCCGAAATTCGGAAGCCTGACTATATAGACGCTTACCGAACAATTACAAGTCAGCAGGTAGTATGAAAATTTTTTATATAGCAAAATTAATATCCTCAAAGCGTAAAACTTTGAGGATATTTCAATTATATAATAATTTTAATGCTGTTTGACCGCTTCGGCAGTGTATCACTCTTTTTTCACTGTCAAGCGAACTTGGAAGAACCTTTGTAACCGCCACTTCAAACGCAGTATGCTGAACTGTGTTCATAAGCGTGCCGATAGCGTTTACATCAGAAACATTCCGCTCTGTTCTGTTAAACCCTGTACAGAGCATTGTCAATACATAAAAGTTTGGCATTGTTTCTCTTTTTCTATATAAAAAGCGGAGCAAGACGCAGTAAAATACGAAGCCGATACTATAAATGCTTTCTCATTCTGCGTATAAAAATAAAAAAATACCTGAACATAATAATATTATTCCTTAAAACCGTATAAACAACCCTGAAATTCCGACAAATTTTTTTGCCGACAACAGAATAATCTTTCCATATCAGCAAACAATACTATTACAAATTTGACTAAATACATGGAGGTTCAGATATGAAAGCAACAGGAATAGTGCGCCGCATTGACGATTTAGGGCGTGTTGTAATACCAAAGGAAATAAGAAGGACAATGCGTATTAGGGAGGGCGACCCTCTTGAGATCTATACAAGCAATGACGGCGAAGTAATTTTCAAAAAATATTCTCCGGTAGGAGAGCTTACCGAGGGCGTTTCACAGGCGGCTGAAGTGATTTCCAAGCTTGGAAACGCTCCGGCAGTTATATTTGACAGGGATCATGTCGTAGCCGTTGCGGGAGCGCAGAAAAAGGAATACAGCGAAAGGCGCAATTCTCCAGCTCTGGAGGATATTCTTGAAACAAGAAAAAGCTACTTCTGGGACGAGAATACACCGCCGCTGCTGCTTATAGAGGGCATTGAAAGTCCGGCAATTGCGGCGGCGCCTATTATTTCCGCAGGAGACGTTATCGGGGCGGTTGCGTTTATTAAAAATTCAGACGATATCAAGCCCGAAGAAAACCATAGCCTGCTTGTAAAGGCGGCAGCAATGTTTTTGGGAAAATCAATTGAGGGATAATAAAAATGAAAAGGACTTGTTCCGGTAAATTATACGGAACAGCCCTTTTTTATTAGCATTATTTTATATCGTCATATCAGAGTATAAGATATTTATACCCCAGATCTAATTGGATTTAAATAATCGGCTGTATTCAGACATAAACGGCCGCAGCAATGCTTCTTGAAGGGTAAAAAAGCGGTGCGAACCTCCGATTCGGATTTCGTCCCGCATTTGCGGTTCAATAAGCTGCATCGTCGCGTCATTAAACAAATAGCCTGGGGCATTAGTCCCTTAGTTTTTCAGCAGGAGGTACAATCTTCTGCTGAAAAATTAAAATAGGACCCGCCGTCGACTCTGCAAATCAAAGTTTTGAGGAATGGGAAGATAGGTGTTATATATTTATCATTTCCGCTGCGAGCTGGGCAATATAAGCTGCTCCGCTTGCCGCCAAAGCAACTGTTATAAGCGAACGGTTGAAAAATGCAAGTACAAACGCCGTAATCAGTCCGGCACAGGCTGAGATCATACTTCCGGTCGAATAAAACGCCGCCGGAATCGTCATTGCACCAAGCACCGCATAGGGTACATAATAAAGAAAACTCTGCACAAGCCTCGACTGGATTTTTCTGCGGAAAACCATAATAGGAAGCATTCTTATTATATAGGTCACTCCTGCCATTACGGCTATGTATAAGATCAGTTCTGTGTTCATTTGCCGCCTTCCTCGCTTTCTGCGTCTTTGAGCGGGAAAAATACAGCGCCGGCAAAAGCGGCGAGAACTGTGCAGATTATAATGGAAAAGCCCTGTGAGATACCGCTGAAAACAGGTATGTATTTAATACAGCAGCTTGCAGCAGCAGCGGCGGCTACTACGCACAGCACCCCGAGGGCCTTTCTTGCCGCAGGAACAAATATGGCGATAAACATTCCGTATATTGCAATTCCCAGCGCCGCCTTTAAATGTTCGGGTAGAATTTCTCCTGCCGCTCCGCCCAAAAAAGTTCCCATACTCCAGCATATGAACGGCAGAGAGATCAGCCCTGACATGTAGTGCTTTGAGACCTCATGGGTCTTTCCCGAAGCTACAGCAAAAATCTCGTCGGTAATTCCGAACGAAACTCCCAGCCTTGACAGCGCTGTAAAGCCTTTATCAAGCTTCTGCGAAAGTGAAAGGCTCATAAGAGCATATCTTATATTTATCACAAGCTGTGCAAGAGCCATTTCTATGTAACCTCCGCCGCCTGCGATAACGGCGATTCCTGCGACCTGACCTGCCGAGGTCAGATTTGTCATCGAAATTATTACCGCCGCCAGTACTGAAAGTCCTGACGATACCGCCATTATTCCGAATGAAAAGGATACGGACAGATATCCCAGACCTATGGGAATTCCATCCTTCAGCCCCTTTATAAAATCCCTGCGGGCATTTGACTTGCTCATTAAATAAAATCTCCGTTCTGAATATAAAATCCTCATTGCACAAATGCAGGGCGAACATAAAAATGAACGCCCGGCTTAAGGTAACAATTGTCCGACAGCTATGCGCAGTACTGTCCTGAAAAATCATTTACGGCTTGAGCTTTCTATAATACCGACAATTCCGCACAGCAAACCGCCAACGAGAAACGCTATCCAGTTAATATGCCACATATTCCATGCAAGACCTGTTACCAGAAAGAACATAACTGCAAGCAGCATTATGATTCCGTACCATTTCTGATAGGGGGAATTTTCAGCTTGATTCTTTTCCTCGGGCATATTTTCACGGTTGAATTTTTCAACGTCAAATTTATCCCTCTGCATTTCGGCATAGCTCATCAGCGTCGCTCCGATTGAGCAGCAGAAAAGGAAAAAGGAATTTTCAAACGCCGCAGCAAGACCCGTTTCTCTGCCGTTTAGTATAAACTCGTCAATTCCGATTGTAATAATAAGTCCGAAAAGTATAACGCCTATTCCCACCGCTATAAAGGCAGGAAATTTTCTTTCAAACGCTTTTATCTGTTCCGCTTTATAAACAAATCTGACAGTCGGATTGTTTTTGCAGAAGTTTTCATGGTTAATACCGCTTACTACAAAAATCAATACGGAAATCAGCACAAATGTCATGAAAACCATTCCCGTAATTCCGTCCTTAACGCCTGACCCATTCAGAAAACCTGCAACGGAAACTCCGAATATGATGGTAAAAACTCCTGAAGCAATGCTTTTTGCAAAGCTGTTCATGTGTTTGTCGTAATCCTCTGCATTATCCGCCAATTCAGTTTCTATGCTGCCTTTAACAAGCGTGTCCATCGAGCATGAAAACATATCGCACATCTGCAAAAGCTTATCCATTTCAGGAAAGCTTACATCCGACTCCCATTTTGACACCGATTGTCTGGAAACATTCAGCGATTCCGCAAGCCTCTCCTGCGTCATATTTTTTGACTTTCTTAAGAACTGCAAATTTTGTCCAAAGCTCATAATGTAAACCTTTCTCCGTCAAAAATTTCAGCAGAACCGATATAATGACGGGGCGGCTCCGCTACGGTCGGACCTCAGCCCTTCCATAGCTGAATCATAACATTGCGCCAATGTCCCCCGCCACCAATTTTGTGTTGCTTTTAAATATTTTTGTGTAAACTTGCGGTTGCAAAGTCGCAGATACGCCGTTTGTTAAGGCTCAAGGCTTTCTGCCTGCTTATACCAGATATTCACAGATGCATCGCTTGGCATTCTCCAGTCGCCCCTCGGAGAAAGCGTAACCGAACCGATCTTCGCTCCGTCAGGCAGACAGGAACGCTTAAACTGCTGAGAGAAAAATCTCCAGTAGAACTTTTTAAGCCATTTTAGAATGGTTTCATTATCATAATCGCCGTCAAAGGCGTATCTGGCAAGGCGATAAACCTTTTTCGGCTCAAAGCCCCAGCGTATTCCGTAATAAAGAAAGAAGTCATGAAGCTCGTAGGGACCTACAAGATCCTCTGTTTTCTGTGTCATTTCCGTGCCGCTTTCGTCAGTAGGCAAAAGTTCAGGTGAAACGGGGGTATCGAGTATATCAAACAGAACCTCTGAAAGCTCCTTGCTTGTACAGGTTTCGGCGTAATATTTAACGATATGCCGTACCAGCGTTTTCGGCACGGAGGCGTTTACTCCGTACATCGACATATGGTCGCCGTTATAGGTCGCCCAGCCAAGCGCAAGCTCCGACAGATCTCCTGTTCCGACTACAAGTCCGCCCACCTGATTTGCAATATTCATAAGCACCTTTGTACGCTCTCTCGCCTGTCCGTTTTCAAATACCACGCTGTGGTCGTTTACGTCGTGTCCGATGTCCTGAAAATGCTGCAGAACCGATTTGGTAATATCGACCTCTCTGAACGTTACGCCCAGCGCTCCGCAGAGGATCTCGGCGTTTGAACGTGTTCTTTTGGTTGTTCCGAAGCAGGGCATTGTTACCGCTGCAATATCGGTATGAGGACGTTTCAGGAGATCCATAGCCGTTACGCACACCAGCAAGGCGAGCGTCGAGTCAAGTCCTCCCGAAATTCCGATGACAACGTTTTTTGAATTTGTATGTGCAATTCTCTTCATAAGTCCGTGGGACTGCATTTGCAGGATTAGATGACAGCGCTCGTTGCGCTCGGCAGTATTTTGCGGAACGAAAGGGTTTTTAGGAAGTTTTCTTGTCAAGGCGGTTTCTGATATATTTAAAGTAAATCCTTCCGTTTGAATATCATCTAAAAAGTTTTCGGATTTTTTGTAGAAACTCCATTCTGCACTTTCGGGGTATGTGGAGGTCTTTCGCCTTTCAAAGGCAAGCTTTTTAACATCTATTTCAGAAACGGTGATCTCATTTTCAAACAGTCTGCTTTCCTTTAAAATTGTTCCGTCCTCAGAAATAAGATTATGTCCTGAGAAAACCATATCCTGTGTTGATTCGCCGTTTCCGGCAGAGCAGTATATATAGCCGCAGACAAGTCTTGCCGACTGGTTTGAAACAAGCTGACGGCGGTACTGCTCTTTGCCGATAACTTCGTTGGAGGCGGAAAGATTGCAGATAATAGATGCTCCTGCTTTTGCAAGATAATTTGAAACAGGGTCGGGAGCCCAAAGATCCTCGCATATCTCAAAGCCTACTGTCAGTTCCGGTATATCAAAGCATTTAAAAACAGTCTGATCCACAGCCACCCGGGTATCCTGTCCGCCCCATTTTTGAAGGTCAACTGACGCTCCGCCGCCGCAGTATGATGTAAAATGTCTGGCTTCGTAGAATTCATTGTAATTCGGAAGATGAGTTTTCGGAACAAAAGCCAGAATTTCACCGTCCTTCATGACCGCCGCACAGTTATACAGCTTGCCCATAGCCTTAACGGGCAATCCTACGGCGATAAGCATATCGAGTCCTTCGGACGCTTTTGCGATTTTTACGCAGCCCTCCATTGCCTTGTCAAGCAGAATGTCCTGAAAAAACAAGTCCTGACAGGTATAGCCTGTTATGCACAGCTCGGGGAAGACAGCGATCTTTACGCCCTTATCTCTGCACAGATCGATCTGCTCAATAATTTTTGAAACGTTGAAATCAACGTCAGCCACCCGAATTTCAGGTGTGCAGGCGGCAACCTTTACATATCCGTCCTTCATAGCGAAAATCTCCTCATAAAAAATCGAAATATTTATACTTAGTATACCACATTAAAGGTGAAAATGCAACATATCAATAAATAAGGGCATTTGAATATGAGCTGCAAGGGGATAGGATCATACATCGGTGAATAAAAGAATTTTATTCCGACAACAATAAAAAGGACGCATTGTAACCGTTTTTTAATTGACTTACTGCTTTATAAATTGTATAATTAATGTATCACAGTCGAAAAATATCAGATAAATTATTTTAAAGTATAAAAATTGAAAGGAGCTTCCTTTTTAATGGACGGCAAAAATAAAAAAACCACCCAAAGCCAAGGCTTGCCGGAGGCTGTAAAGGGAACGATCGCGGTCATGCTTACCGCTCTTATCGTAGTTATTATAACTATGCTTTTTGCAAGGGGCTTATTTATATCGAACGCTTCCGATGCCGACCGAAAAACAGGCTGGCTTACTTCTACCGAACCGCTTGAGACTACTGCGGCAACGACTAAGCAGAAGGTCACTGAAACCAAAAAGAAAACTACAACCAAAAAAAGCGAGGACGATCCGTATCAGAACGGCGGCGAAGAACTTGGCGAAGCTACGGTCATGACGGTAGTCAGCGCAGTATATCTTCACCCTCAGCCGACGTCAAGCTCCGAAAACCTGCTGGTAATACCTCAGGGAGCGACTGTTAGGGTATACAGGAATGAAAACGGCTGGCTGTATCTTGACTACAACGGACAGCAGGGGTACGCTTATTATACATTCTTCCAGTAAAGAAAATAGTTTGGGGACGGCCGCGAAAAGCCGTCCCCTTTATTTTATTCAAAGTACAGAGCTACCGGACGAGTACGAACCGCCGACACTGTATTTATTGAAAGCGCTGAGGCAGAAGCCGACTGTTCTGAATATGCTATCACATAATATAAAAACAATGCAGACGATCGGTATTATTAAAGCGTTTTGATCATTGTAACATGAGGGCAGGATTCGTCCATATGAAGATCCCCCTGGCTTTTATAGCCAAGCTTTTCGTAAAAGCCCTTTGCTCTCAGCTGAGCGGAAAGAGAGATCTTATCAGCGCCCTGTTTTCTTGCTTCTTCTTCAAGCACGGAAACTACAAAGGAGCCTATGCTTTTCCCGCGGTATTCCTTTATTACGGCAATACGACCGATAATAAATCCGCCGTTTTCCTGAAAAAGCCTGCCTGTTCCTATGGGTTTTAAACCGTCGAATACTGCGGCGTGAACTGCGGTTTTATCAATATCGTCAAACTCCATTGTAAAGCCCTGTTCCTTAACGAAAACTTCTTCCCTTATAAGTCTGGCTTCGGGAAGGGATTCAAGACCTCTGCTGCATTTTACCATATAGCTCATTATATCATCTCCGGTGTAAAATTTACGGCAGACTGCTTTAAACAGACCGCCGTATTGCTTTTATTAAAGTACCTTTGAGAGGAAATCTTTGGTTCTTTGATTCTTCGGGTTGGAGAAAAACTCCCGGGGAGGAGCTTGTTCAAGTATTTTCCCGTCGTCCATGAACATTACTCTTGAAGCTACCTCTCTTGCAAAGCCCATTTCGTGGGTTACTACTATCATTGTCATGCCGTCCTCTGCCAACTGCTTCATTAGATTCAGGACTTCTCCCACCATTTCCGGGTCAAGCGCTGAGGTCGGCTCGTCGAACAGCATTACCTCTGGATTCATGGCCAGCGCTCTTGCAATAGCAATTCTCTGCTTTTGTCCGCCGGAAAGCTGTCCGGGGTAATTATCCGCCTTATCAGCTAGTCCCACCTTCTCAAGCAGCTCGTCAGCTTTATCGTCGGCTTCTTCCTTGCTCATAAGCTTCAGCTTTACCGGAGCGAGAGTTATATTCTTTCTGATAGTTAGGTGAGGGAACAGGTTGAAATGCTGAAATACCATGCCCATTTTCTGACGCATCAGATTGACTTCACGCTGATGCATTGAGGTTATATTTGCACCGTCTATATAAATTTCGCCGGAAGTAGGCCTTTCCATAAGGTTAAGACATCTCAGAAAGGTGGATTTTCCTGAACCGGAAGGACCTATAATAACGACCTTTTCGCCCTGTTCTATATTTTCGGTTATATCCTTCAGAATATGAAGCTCGCCGAAGGATTTGTTAAGGCCTTTAACGTCTATCATTTTTAGCGAGCCTCCTCTCAAGCCTTGAAACAAGAGCCGTCATTACCATAACCATAACAAGATAAATAAGAGCGACGGCAATAAGGGGCAGAAAAGCCTCATATGTCTGCGATCTTATAAAATCTCCGCCCTTTGTAAGATCGGCAATTGCGATATATCCCGCTACAGAGGTTTCCTTTAGCAGGACTATGCATTCGTTCGCCAGTGACGGAAGCACGTTTTTGAACGCCTGCGGCAGGATTATGTAGATCATTGTCTTGGAATAGTTAAGTCCTAAGCTTGAGCCTGCTTCAAACTGTCCGTTGTCTATAGACATTATTCCGGAACGTACTATTTCAGCAACGTAAGCTGCCGAGTTAAGTCCGAACGCAAGCACGGCAACGAAGATTTTATTTATAGCGACCGAGCCGAAGACTACAAAATAAATGATAAGCAGCTGAACAACGACGGGAGTTCCCCTTATTACCGTAAGGTATATATGAGCGATAATGTTGGCGATCTTCAGCTTTCCCGTTTTATCGTGGGTAGTTCTTATTACCGCAATTATAAAGCCCAGCACCATTCCGAGGATAACTGCGAAAAATGTAATGATAAGAGTCGTTTTCAAGCCGTCGGTCAGATATGTCCATCTTGCTTTTTCAATAAATGTGTCCTTGAATTTCTGAAAAAAATCGTTCAATGACTGCACTCCCTTTAACAAAGCGAAAGGCTGTCCGCACAACAGAGGATAGCCTTTTTAAGCTTATTAGTCTTTTCTGACAATAACGACCTGAGTTGCGGTCGTATAGGAATCGGTAAAGTTTACGTTTTTCAGTCTGTCCTCCGTAACGGTAAGTCCTGCCGCTCCGACATCGGCTTTACCTGATTCTATAGCTGAAATTATCGAATCAAATTCCATATTTTCAATAGAAAGCTCATAACCGAGAATATCACAGACTGCCTGCATCATATCTGCGTCTATACCAACGACCTTATCGCCGTCAACGCTTTCGTAGGGAGGAAATTCGGCGTTTGTTGCCATTACAAGCTTGCCCTTGGGATATGCAGTGCCTTCAGGGGTCTTATACGGAGTTTTTCCGGCGTCCTCGCCTATCCAGTTGTTTATTATTTTTTCAAGAGTTCCGTTTTCTTTAAGGGTCTTAAGCGCTCCGTTTATTTCCTCGGTAAGCTCGCTGTTGTCTTTCTTAACGGCTATAGCGTATTCCTCTACAGCAAAAGCGTCATCAAGAATTTTCAGATCTTCATTCTTGGAAACAAAGACCTTAGCAGGCTCGTTGTCGATAAGCACTGCGTCTATCTTGCCCTGCTTCAGCGACTGAACGGCATCCGCGCCTTTATTGAAACGCTCTACCTTTGCGTCCTTTACATCTGAGGTAGCATAGATATCTCCTGTAGTTCCCAGCTGAACTCCTATCGTTTTTCCTTCAAGGTCGTCTACGCTGTGAACGGTATTTTTGGCAACGCTTCCGCATGACGCCAGCAATGAGACCGAAAGCATTCCTGCGATAACAGCTGAAATTAATTTCTTCATAAAATTCATATCCTTTCAAACATATTCATATAGCCAATGTCAATATTACTTATAATTATAAATCATTCGTCAATGTTTTTCAAGACCTTTTTTAACATATTTGATATACAATTTATTAATAGCGGAGTATAAGATCTTAAGTCTATGGATACGGAAAAGAGTTAATGAAAAGTTTATAGCTTTAACAGGCTGACGGGGCAGCGTGATTGTTGACTAAATTCGGGGTATGATGTATAATTATAAAGAATATTGAATTTGGTGGTGCTTTAATTGAGTTTTGACGATATATTGAATGTCGGCGGTATACTTCTTGAATACCTTCCTAATACGCTGAAGCTTTTCTTCTGGACGCTCGTTATCTCAATACCGATCGGGGTAATAGTAACATGGCTGAAGAAATGCAGGTTCAAGCCGATATCCTGGCTTACGAATCTGTATATACTTATAATGCGCGGAACTCCGCTTATGCTTCAGATAATTGCCGTTTACTATGCAATACCTATGCTTTGTGCCTCAGCCAGAAAGGCGGGTACGTCCAACTGGTTCTATGAGCTGCTGGGAAAGGTAAATACAAGAGATGAAAATTATATGTTTACCGCTCTTGTCGTTGCTTTTGCACTTAATTATGCGGCTTATTTTGCAGAGATTTTCAGAGGCGGGATAGAGTCTATACCCAAGGGGCAGTATGAAGCGGCGTCTATGCTGGGAATGAGCAGGCTTCAGACATTTTTCAGGATAGTGCTTCCTCAGGTAGTAAAGAGGGTCATTCCTGCGACCGCCAACGAGGTCATCGTACTGGTAAAGGATACTTCTCTTGCAAATGTAATAGCTTTTGCGGAGATCACTCTGAAATCCAAGCAGATGATGAATACCTACAGCTCGATAGCTCCGCTTTTTGTCGCAGGTCTGTTCTATTTTGTACTGAACGCAGTAGTTACTTTTGCTTTTGCGTTTATTGAAAAGAAATTCAACTATTATAAATAGAAAGGGAAGGATAAAAAAATGACGGCTTTAGAGGTTAAAAACCTTTCCAAAAACTTCGGGGAGCTTCAGGTCCTGAAGGACATATCCTTTAACGTAGAGCAGGGTCAGGTCGTAGCTGTAATAGGTCCTTCCGGGTCGGGTAAATCCACGCTTTTAAGATGTATTAATCAGCTTGAAAGAGCGGACGGCGGAGAGATAAACGTCTGTTCAATGAATATGGTCAGGACAGTAAATAACAAAGCGGTCTACGCTCCGTCAAAGACGCTTAGGGAAATAAGACTGAAAATAGGGCTGGTTTTTCAGAATTTCAATCTGTTTCCGCATATGTCGGTAATGCAGAATATAATCGAAGCGCCTGTTCATGTTTTAAAGAAATCAAAAAAGGACGCTGTTTCCGAGGCTGAGGTACTGCTTGAAAAGATGGGACTTTCAGAAAAGGCGGCGGCGTATCCCTGCGAGCTTTCCGGCGGTCAGCAGCAGAGGGTCTCTATAGCAAGGGCTCTTGCATTGAAGCCCGAAGTACTTTTTTTCGACGAGCCTACTTCGGCTTTGGATCCGGAGCTTACCGGGGAGATATTAAAGGTGATCAAGGAGCTTGCGGAGGAAAAGATGACAATGGTCATAGTAACTCACGAAATGGCGTTCGCAAGAGATGTTGCTGATCACGTTATCTTTATGGACGGAGGATATATCGTTGAGGAGGGACAGCCGGAGGAGCTGTTCGGAAATACTCAGAACGAGCGTACAAGGCAGTTTTTGCAGAGATATAATAATAACGGCATTTAGGGGCTTTGCACCGCGGCGGATAAGATCTGCTGCGGTTTTTGTTTTTCAAGACTCAATGATTCTTATGGGCAGTCTGGGAGCAGGAATGTAAAAGCTTTGTAAGTTATCTTATATCTGAGCTTTATATCGGTTGAAAACGCCCATAAAAAATGCTATAATATAAACGGAAAGGAGCGATTTATGGCTTTATATCTTACTGTAGGCGCAGCTATAGCGATCATCTGCGTTGTTTTTAACAAAATTTCCAACAAAATAGGAGTACCGATGCTGTTTGCCTTTATTCTTCTTGGAATGCTCTTCGGCTCTGACGGATTATTTAAAATACGTTTTGAGAACTTTGAATTTGCTGAGAAGATATGTTCGGTATCGCTGATTTTCATTATTTTTTACGGAGGTTTCGGAACTAAGTGGTCAAGCGCAAAAAAGGTAGCGGCTAAAAGTCTGCTGCTTTCCTCCGCAGGTACCTTGCTTACAGCATTCCTTACAGGACTTTTCTGTCATTATGTTCTCAGGTTCTCAATGGCTGAGAGTATGCTGGTCGGAGCGGTTTTAAGCTCGACGGACGCCGCTTCGGTATTTAATATACTGCGTTCTAAAAGCCTGAACCTGAAATACGGCACTGCTTCGGTCCTTGAGCTTGAAAGCGGAAGCAACGATCCTTGGGCGTATATGCTGACGATAATTGTGCTTTCGGTAATGAGCGGAGGAGTATCCGGCTGGAAAACTGCATATATGCTGTTTGCTCAGATATTTTACGGACTTGGTATCGGCGTGCTTATTGCGCTTGGTGCAGTCTGGGCGCTTAAAAATATTGAATTTGAGTCAGACGGCTTTGATACTATTTTTATTGCGGCGGCTGCGGTATTATCATATGCTCTGCCTGCACTGGTGGGAGGCAACGGGTATCTCAGCTGTTATCTTGTCGGTATCGTACTGGGAAACAGCAGAATAAAGAATAAAAAAGCTCAGGTTCATTTCTTTGACGGACTTACAGGACTTATGCAGATACTGCTTTTCTTTCTGCTCGGACTGCTGTCGTTTCCGTCGCAGATACCAAAGATCATAATTCCTTCCCTGCTTATAGCGGCGGCGCTGACGTTTATTGTAAGACCGATAGCTGTAGGTATTCTTATGCTTCCTTTCAGGGCTAAGCTTGATCAGATAGCCGTTGTTTCATGGGCGGGTCTAAGGGGAGCGACCTCTATAGTATTTGCAATACTTGCCACTGTATCAGACGCGTACACTAAAAGCGATGTATTTCATATAGTTTTCTGCGTCGTTCTGCTGAGTATAGGCATACAGGGAACGCTTCTTCCTAAGGTTTCGCAATGGTTTGGTATGATAGACGATGAAGAAAGCGTAATGAAGACATTTACCGATTATTCAAATGAAACGGAAATTCAGTTTATACGTCTTAATATAAAGAAAGCTCATCCTTGGATAGACCTGAAGATAAAGGAAATAAGCCTTCCCCCGGATACGCTTATTGTAATGATCTCAAGGGACGGGAGAACTGTTATTCCCAGGGGAAGCACCGTTATCTGCGAGGGTGATGTTCTGGTGCTCAGTGCGGTAGGTTATGAATCAAAGAAACCTGGAAATCAGCAGCTTTTGCTTTCGGAGGAGGAGATAACGCCGTCCCACGAATGGGCAGGAAAAACCGTTTCGGAAACCATTCCCCGCAATGTTCTGGTTGTTATGATCAAGCGAGGAGGAAAGACCATTATACCTAACGGCAATTCAAGAGTTAAGCCGGGAGATGTTCTGGTGCTTCACACTGCTGAAAGGGAGCTGCTGGGACTTGAGCAGTAACAAAGAAAACGTACGGACACAAGCTGAGTCCGTACGTTTTATGTTTTATAAGTATTTCAGATGAGCTTTATTCTTCGGAAAGATCCTGAAGCTCTTTTTCATATTCGGCAAAGCCTTCAATAGACTTTGTTATTTCATCGCTTGAGGGAGCAGAATGGTCGTTCCTGAACACCAGCTTCAGCAGTATCGGGGTAATGATCGTTGTAGCTACGACCATTATTACTATAGGAGCGAATACCTCGTCGCCCATAAGACCTATCTTTTGTCCTTTGGCGGCAACGATAAGGGCAACCTCTCCGCGGGAGATCATACCTACGGCGATCTGAACAGACTCCTTATTTGTATACCGGCATAGCTTTGCGCCTAGACCGCAGCCAATTATTTTAGTCATGACCGCTATTACAAAAATAAGAACGGTAAAAAGTACAAGTGTGCCGGACATATTCATCTTTGTCATTTTAAGGCCTATACTTGCAAAGAATACAGGGGAAAGGAGCAGATACGACATGGTTTCAAAGCGGTTTGAGATATACTTTACTCTCGGGCTGTTTGAGATAGCAAGGCCTGCAACGAATGCGCCGGTAATATCGGCTACTCCGAAGGCTCTTTCAGCGATCCATGCCATCAGCAGGCAGAATACAAAGGAAACTATAACGTGACGGCGAAGGTCCTTTTTATCACGGTTTCTCCATTTTTCAAAAACAATATGGTAAAGGATTGCAGAAAGTACTGCAAAAACAAAGAATCCAAGGATCTTGAGCAGTACAGTCCATATCTTTACTCCGTCGCCTGCAAGGCTCGTAACAACGGTAAGCGCAATTATACCCAGAATATCGTCTATAAGCGCCGCTCCGAGAATAGCGTTTCCGGCTCGTGTGGAAAGCTTTCCAAGCTCCTTAAGAGTTTCAACGGTAATTGAAACAGAGGTTGCTGTAAGAACGATTCCGATAAAGATAAACTGGAGAGTTCTTGAGGTAGGCAGATTATCGTTTGCGCCTATATTGAACGCCCACGCAAGTCCGAAGCCTCCCGCAAGGGGAACGAGAACTCCGAGCAGAGCGATAAGGAAAGACGCCTTTCCTGTTTTTTTAAGCTCAACTATATCGGTTTCAAGTCCGGCGGTAAACATAAGCACAATAACGCCCAGCTCAGACAGCTCGGATATAAATTCTGTTTCCCTGACTATTCCGAGAACTGCCGGGCCGAGAATAAGTCCCGCGCAGAGAGCGCCCACTACCTGAGGGAGCTTTATACGCTTTGTAACAAGTCCGAGAAATTTTGTTGACAGCAGAATAATAGCTATAAAGAATATATAATCATACTCCATTTTTTGATCATTCCTTTCCGGAAAAAGCCGAAGCGGCACAAAAATTGCGATCCGCAGAATATTATCTGCAAATCGCCTTTGATTTCAATTCCAGTTTCATATTATACAGCTTTGTTATGTTTTTGTCAATCTTTCGATGCGAATTTCGCCTAATTAGCCAATTTAATTTTTGAAAAAAAGGTTTTCAAATGCAATATGCACAATAGTTCTTTGTACGTTAAATAATCGGCTTATGAAATTTAAAATAAAGTTTTTAAATAAGGATCATGCTGTTTTTTTAAATACAAAAAGCTTGCTGATAACATAATTAAGAACCAGCACAACTACCGAAGCTATTATCTTCATTGGGTTTTCATTTATGCTGAGAGCCTGAACGCCGATATTCATCATTACTGTTTCTACGATAAGAGTAAAAATCCTCCCCCCGTAAAATGCCGCGGCTTCTCTGAAAACAGCCTTTCTTCCGTAGGATATTGACTCAAATACCCAGATCCTCGCAGTTACATACGAGAAAGTAACGGCGCAGATCCATGATATGATATTGCTTACGGTAACCGCCGTATCTACAGGTATGCCGAATATTGATATATCAGGCAGCTTTATAAGTGCTGCGGCGATAAAAAACGATACAAAGCTTATAACGGTAGTCCATGCTCCGAAAAACAGATAGAGTAATATTTCCTTGTTTTTTCTGTAAATAGGTTCAAATTTCTTTAAAAAGCCGCAGCTCATTATTCTGTCAAAGATGTCAGGCTTTTTTTCTTTTGCTTTTAATTCTTCCTTTTGTTCCATTGCTTCCTCCGAATTTATTTTTATGGATCGTTCCGCTTTAACAATTATACAGCATATTTTTATTAATTTCAAGTTATTATTGATTTTCAGCAGAAAATATGTTATTATAACTATATCTGAACATTTAAAAATATTAATTTTTTATCGGGAGAGCAATTTTTATTATGATACCATTTGTTATAGTGATCCTTCTTGCGCTTTCGGCGGTATGCTCCGCTACTGAAACAGCCTTTTCGTCTGTTAACAGGATAAGGCTGAAAAATCTTGCGGCGGGCGGAAGCAAAAGCGCACAGAAGGCGCTGGATATTACAGAGAATTTTGACAAGGCGCTTACTGCCATACTTATCGGAAACAACGTTGTGAATATCTGCTCGTCGTCGCTTGCCACAGTCTTTTTTACCGAAAAGTTTGGAAGCGGAAGCGTCGGTATCGCAACGCTTGTAATGACCGTATTGGTGCTTATTTTCGGTGAAATACTTCCGAAAAGTCTTGCAAAGGAAAATTCAGAGAGCTTTTCAATAGCAATGGCTCCGCTGCTTTCCGGCTTTATGTTTATTATTACTCCGCTTATTGCAGTTTTTACCGCAATAAGAAAGCTTGCATCAAAGCTTGTGGGACATAAGAACAGTCAGCCGTCTGTTACCGAGGAGGAGCTAAAATATATTATTGAGGAGATCGAGGACGAGGGAGTTCTTGAGGAGCAGGAATCCGATCTTGTAAGGTCGGCGCTGGAATTCGATGAGATTACTATAGGCGAGGTGCTCGTTCCGAGGGTAAATGTCGTAGCAGTCGAAAGAGGAGAAAGCATTGAGAAGATCAGGGAAATATTCATGGAGAATAAGTTTTCCCGCCTGCCTGTCTATGAAAAGACTATAGACAGTATAGTCGGAATTATACATGAATCTGATTTTTATGAAATGTACATCGGAGGCAGGAAGGATATTTCGGCGATCATGAATACTCCGATATATATTTCTGAAAACAAGCGTATCTCCGAGGGCCTTCGGGAAATGCAGAAGGCGAAGATCCATATGGCTGTAGTTGTTGACCAGTACGGCGGAACTGAGGGTATTTGTACTCTTGAAGATATTATAGAAGAGCTTGTGGGAGAGATCTATGACGAGAGCGACGAGGAGGATACATCGTTTGTTAAGCTGGGAGAGAACAGGTATCAGGTTTCAGCCGAGCTTTCGGTAAGCGACTTTCTTGACAGGCTTGATCTGCCTGAGGATACTATAGAAACTGAAAGAACCTCTATGGGGGGCTGGATAATGGATATTATAGACAGAGTTCCTGAGCAGAACGAATTTATATCCTATGGAATATTCAATATGACGGTTATTATGGAGGATGAGCAGAAAATAGACAGTATAAAGGTACGCATTCGTGATACAGCCGAAAAGGAGGAGAGCTGATATGCCTAAGCAGATAAAAAAGGACGGACTTAAAAGTCGAGATAAGAAAAGCCGTATAGCTGCTGTAATTTCAATGATTTGTGCATTTGCTTTCACGGCAGCGGTAATAGTGCTGATGCCTTCTCTTGTTAAGGACGGCAGCGCTGTCAAGGCGTCGGTGATCACTGCGGCTTATGCAGTTTTTACGCTGAGCTGTGCACTTCATTCCGTGTTTTCTTTTCTTTGCTATAAAAATGAGGATAACTTCACCGCCTTGTTTCAGGGCATAGTTTCAGCCATGAGCGCTTTTTTATGCCTTGTAAATTTCAGGTTTATGACGGTCCTTCTGCTTTCGGGTCTAAAGATGGACTCGGCGGCTCAGAAGCTTGCGGGAAATCAGACAATGACGGAATTTGTGGTTTCTCAGACCTCGGGCTGGCTATGTATGGTGATTTCGGCAGCGGCTATGATAATTCTCGGTATTCTCGGAGTAATCAGGCTTATCAGAAAATAAAGGAACGGTATTCATGACAAAGGAACAGCTTACGGAATACTGCGGTTCGCTTCCCGGAGCGGTAATCGACAGGCCGTTTACAGAAGATTTTGAAAGCGTAGCGGCAAGGCATAGAAAAAGCAGAAAATGGTTCGCTCTTCTGATGAAGCTGAACGGACGATATATAGTTAACCTGAAATGCGAGCCTATGGAGGCCGATATGCTGAGAGCGGCGTACAAGGGTGTAATTCCGGCGTATCATATGAACAAGACTCACTGGAATTCAGTTTATCTTGAAAGCGACGTTTCGGACAGCGAGTTGAAGAATATGGTATATGAAAGCTATCTGCTTACCAGCGGCGGAATAAGAACAAAAGCGAAAGGGTGATAGAAATGAGCGGTAATTCTTCATGCTGCGAAACCTGCGCCAATTACGGCTATGACGACGAATATGACTGCTATGTCTGCGATATTGACCTTGACGAGGACGAAATGCAGAGGTTTATGAGCTTTTCGGATCATAACTGTCCCTATTACCGAAACGGCGACGAATATGCGGTAGTAAGGAAGCAGAACTGACGAATCTGGTATTGTTTTGACTGAGAGCTTTGTATTTAAAAGCTATTGATTTTTATAAATTATTGTTATATAATAAGATTCAGTGCATTATTACGTTATGAGAGGGATTGTAAAAATATGGAGATAATAAATAAAAATGACGAGGCGCTGCTCAGGGAATATGAGGATTTTGCTGAAAACAGCAGATACGGAAACTTCATGCAGTCGCTGCGCTGGCCTAAGGTAAAGGATACATGGGGCTGGGACGCTGTAATTTCAAGGGATAAGGACGGCAGGATACAGGGTACCTGCCTTGTTATAATCAAAAAGATACCAATATTCGGCTGTACTTTTCTTTATGCTCCTCACGGGCCTGTGTGCGATTGGAGCAATAAGGAGATAATGCAGGATCTGTTCGAGGGTATAAAGGTTCTTGCAAAAAAGCATAAGAGCTATCAGTTTATGTGGGATCCCTGCTTTGAGGAAAAGGACAGAGAGCTTTCTGAAATGATAGTCAGTATGGGCTTTACTCATATTTACGACGCACCCGAACTTTCAACTATTCAGGCGAGAAATAACTATATGCTCAGAAATATTGAGGGAAAAACTCCTGACGAGGTAATGATGACCTTTAAATCAGACTGGAGAAACAGGATAAGAAAGGCTTCAAGAAAGGGCGTTGTATGCAGAGCCTGCGGAAAGGAAGCACTTGACGATTTTTATCCTATGATGCAGGCAACGGGAATACGGGACGGCTTCTCCATACGATCAAAGGAATACTTTGAGAAAATGCTTGACGGACTGGGCGAGGAGCATTGCCGCCTGTTCGTATGTTACCTGAAAGACGAGGAAAGCGGTAAGGAAATACCTGTTTCCGGAGCAGTTACGACTCAGTACGCCGGAAAGACCTGCTACGTTTACGGCGCTTCGTCAAATCAATACAGAAACACCTATCCGAATTATCTTATGCAGTGGACTATGATAAGCTGGGCGCTTGAGAATAATAATTTTATTTACGATTTTCAGGGTATTCCTTTTTATAAGGACGAAACTCACCCCAACTACGGAGTTTATAAATTCAAAAAGGGCTTTAACGGAGAGGTCGTGACCTATGCGGGTGAATTCTTCTATATATTTATGCCTGTAAGGAAAAGGCTTGTGGATCTTTGCGAAAAGATCGTTATGAAGCTTCACGCAAGAAAGACCAAGAAGCTGATCGAGAACAGAAATAAGGAGTTTAATACGGAGCAGTAATTCCACGCCTGACAAACTGATCAATAGAATTAATGCCGCGGAGATATAAACTCCTGCGGCGTTTTTTTACGGCTGACGTACTTTGATCGGGCTGTTATACGGGTATTATAGTGAAATTGCACTCATGCGAATGTTTGTTTTGTGCAAAAAGCCCATGACAAAATTTATTCAAATATGTTATAATATAAATATAAGAATAATAATTTTATCAAACATGAAAGGAATGAGGCGGGTATGCAGCTTTTACCGGAAGAATGTGTTATGTACTCGGCGGCGGGAGTGTGCCGTTTCAAGGAGATAGTCAAGCGCTGCTTTGACGGAAAGAATGAACGCGAATATATGGTGCTGGTGCCTTACGCTTCGGATAAGTCAACGTATTATGTTCCCTGTGATATGGCAGATAAAAAGCTGAGAAAGCTTATGTCAAAGGAAGAGATATATGCGCTGATCGATTCTATACCGGATATAGAGCCGTGTCTATGCGGTGACAGGAACGAGAATAAGCTTATTTTTAATACAGTTATGAAAAGCGACAACTGTGAAAAGATTTTTTCTCTAATCAAATCACTGTATCTGAAGCAGGAGGACAAGCTCAGCAGCGGAGGTCATCTTTCGGCTACTGAGGAAAACGCTATGAAAGCGGCTGAGCATATGGTTTATCAGGAATTTGCGGCGGTTCTTGGAATAGCTCCTGAAAACGTAAAGGAGTTTATTGCCGGTAGGATAGAAAACAGGCAGAAGAGCGATACATAATCAAAGGCTTCCACAGTTTTTGTACTGTGAAAGCCTTTTTCTGTAGTTATTATTTGTCAAAGCCGCCCTTATTAAAGAAAAGCTCTCTTATAGCAAGCGCACAGCCTGCAAGGAAACGGTGCTTGTCCTCTATAATCGAAGGCTCGATCTTACTGGACACAACAGTTCCTCCGATAGCCGCTACATTTTCTTTCAGCTTGTCAAAAAACTCCGCTTCGCTTGCTCCGAACTTAAAATGATGAAGAACAAGCTTCTGGGGATTAGTTGAAAAGTACAGGTTGTTGAGCAGTACCGCAGTAAGCTTCAGCGCATGATCCATTATTTCCACAACAGGCTTTTCACCTTTTTCATATGCGGCATAGATCATATCTCCTGTAACCGCCTGAGGATTTCCCTTCGCCGCCTGAAACAGAAACGGAGTGTTTTCCTTTGAGAATACTGCGCTTATTTTTCTCAGGCTGGCTTTTGGCGTAAGCTCGTTTTCAACGCAGCCTCGTCTTCCGCAGCTGCATTTTTCCGGAGACATAGGATTTATGATCATTTTATCCACGAAATTTGTGCGGTTATCATAGGACACGATAGGGTCGTTAAGATTTGTAACAACAAAATTTATATTGTTTCCGTACTGCAGGAAAGCTATGTTATGGCGGTTCGGATCCTTGCTTTTCTGGAAATCAATATTCGCCATAGCTGTTCCTTTTACGGAGTTATCGAATACCAGCGGAAGCTCGGTATAGCTTCTGACAAAGTTCTTTATCTTTGTATAATCAGGAATTCCGTCCTTTACATCAATATCAAGACGGGAATACATCGTCGGGAAAATTCCGAAGCCTATACCCAGAATGGATTCCTTATCCAGACAGTTATCTCCCAGGACTTCCCTGATAGACCGTTCAATATAATCATAAATCGTCTGACGGTCTGTTGCGGAGCTTATATTCATATTGCGCTTGTCTAGAACAGCGCCCGCAAGGGTCGAAAGTCCGACGCTTACGATATCCTCCTCAATAGTAACTCCAAGTGCAAATTTATAATGATGATTGATGTCAATGAGAATCTTTTTACGTCCTCTCGGAGCTTTTTCGGTAACGTGTTTGTATTCTCCGATCTCCTGAATGATCCCCTGTTCTATCATTTCATTTGTGATAATAGTAACAGCGGCTCTTGTCAGTTCCAATGTTCCGGCAATATCAATCCTTGAAGTCGGACCTCTTTGCTTCAGGATCTTAAGAACCTGCATACGGTTTCTTCTTTTTAAGTCCAGCTTGCTTATTCCATGCTGTTCCATTCGGTGATTTTCCTCCGTTTATATGGATTTGAGACAGACAATCTCACAATAGTATTCTTGTAAATTATAACAGACTATAGTGAATAAAAGATTAACATTTGATTATCAATTAACATTTTAAAGATTCTTTACAAACGGTTAAAATATTAAAGAATATCGTCCTCGTTAATATCGTCCTCTATCTCTTCACCGTTAAGAATTGCCCTGAGCATATTTATATCTTCCTCTGTAAGAGTAATACCCTTGCCCATTCTCGTATGATCTGGGTTCCATTCCCTGAGGTCGTATTTAGGCTCTCTGTCGTTCCAGCTGACCATATTAAGCTCCTTGGTCCAGCCTCTTGCGTTTTCTGAGAGAATACCCAGCTGCTTTGTAATTTCAAACTTTAATTCTGCCATAATAAATTCCTCCGTATTTTTTTATATTAACAGCAATGCTGTTTTATGCGTAAATTTTTATTTTTACTTAAACATGATTTTTTCAAGCGCTCTGAACAGCTGTCTTCTAAACATAATGACAGCGGCTAAAAGCTCGAGCATCAGACAGAGTATAGCAAGATATATTCCTCCTATAAAAAACAGAAGGAGATCCGCCAAAGACGTGCATATAATAAGCTCGGAATTTCCGCGGTAAATAAGTAGCGGGATAAGTGTGCATACTGCGGTTACCGCAATTCCGGTACCTACTCCGAAAAGTCCCCAGCTTGTGAGAAATACCAGTATCATACCTGAATATACCGCAGCTTTTTTATTGAACAGCAGTCCCGCAATGACCAAAACAGCGGCGGCAGGATAGAATATGATCCCCCTTGTAAAATATGCTGCTGCGGCAAAAACGACAGCGGCTATGCAAAGAGCCGTTATGCGCTTTGCCCCCATACGTTTGATGATCTGTACTGCTCTGTTTGGCAGAAGCTTTTGTACAGCTGTCCACAGCGTTTTGAAATTAAGAAGCATAACAAGCAGAAACAGTATGGGAAGAGTAATTACAGAAAGCGTTTTTGTTCCCTTGATAAACTGAAATACATTGATCAGAACCATTGCTGCCAGCAGCAGGTTATTTATTATTATCTTTCCTATATGAAGATTAAATGGTACAAGCTTTCTGGAATCATAAGCTCTTATAATAAAAACAGTAAGATAGCTGGCAACAGTAGATATTGCTGGGCCGTACAAACCTATTCTTGGTATAAGGACAATATTCAGTCCTACATTGATTACGCCGGAAAAAAGGCTTGTAAGAAGCGAACGCTTTGTTTCCTTAGCGGCAAGGTAAATAGAACCCATAAATGTAGTAAAGCAGGAAAAGACCGAGGAATATATAAGTATCGGCGAATATTTGACCGAATCCTGAAATGCGCCGCCCAGCCATACTGAGGTCAGCGGCTGAACTATCAGCAGACAGCCTGCCGCCATAATATAAAGCAGGCATTGGTTAAGTCTGAAAACATTTGTGTAGAAATCGTTGCGGTCCTCCGAATCGTTTTCCAGGATAGCGGACATATTCCAAGCCTGTCCGAACATAAGATAAACGGTAGCGACAAGGTTTGGGATTTTATAGGAGGCTGAGAGTATACCGTTGGCTTCAGAACCCAGATAATGAGTAGTCATAAAGGAGTCCGAGCTGTTTGTTATTAGCCACAGAAGCTGAGCGGGAATAAGCGGCACGGAATATTGCAGCATTGTGTGAAGAAGCTCGCGGTCAGGTTTCCTGAACTCGATATATCTCCACAGCTTTGCAGTTGCGGTAAGAAAAATAATCGAGATAAAATCGGATACTATAATAGAAAGAAGATAACCTGTATTACCCATTTTAAAGCCGCAGATAAAAAGTATTGTGCCGAAAAGAGTAAAGAAGGTTGTAACTATTCCGTTGAGCGCAAAAAGCTTGACCTTTTCAAGAGAACGTACAAATGTGGAATATACAAGCTTCAGGCTGGACATAAATATGTAAATATACAGAAGAAGCGAATATCCGCTTAGGTATTTGTCGGCAATTCCGGAAACGGTTACGATAGGAAGTATTACGGCAAGCAGCGCAAGACCGGAGAAACAGACTATGTTTCCCAGAGTAAAGACTTTCTTTTTGTCATAAGCTCTGTCAAGACCGAAACGTATTACCGCCTCGCTTATAGTCATTGTTACTATAGGCTGGAGCCAGTTGGCTATCTGAGTAATTACGTCGTTGATTCCCATTTCCTGCGGCGAAAGGTATGTGGTATATACCTTTACCAGAAGAAGGACAAGAATTTTGGAACTGAAAGAGCCTACTGCGAATATAATAGTATTTGAGAACAGCTTTTTATAGCTGCTTTGCTTAGGTGCAGTTTCAGACATGGCAGTATTACCTCTGATATAAATTAATTTGATCGTGCTAATAAGCCGGACGGCGTATAAATAAGCCGTTAAAGTCCGTATTGAAAAATATTATAGCATACAATTCTTAATTTTGCAAATAATTTTTACCTGAACATAAAATAAAGACTGCTTTTTGGACGGGTGTCAAAAAAATATTTCAAAACCCCTTGAAATTTTATCGTATTTAATGTATACTATATATAAAGAGGCACATTAATTAACCGGAGGTATTTGTATGAGCAAGGGTGTAAAAATTTTTATCGCCGTTATTTCGGTTATAGGCGCAGCCGCAGCCGCTAAACTACTATGTGAAATATTCTCGACCAGACTTCACAAGTACTATCTTGTGGATAACAGCTGACGGGATCGGTTTCGATCAGAGTTTATGTAAGCGGCAGGGCGTATGCTCTGCCGTTTTTATCAGTTACAGAAGCGGTGGCTTCCGATAACCGTAACAGTCGGTCTTGAATGCATAAAGGCATTTGAAGTTTTTGCAGGATTGTAATAATAGATACAGCCGCCGGTAGGATCCCAGCCGTTAAGAGCGTCTCTTGCGGCTTTATAAGCGGAATCAGATACCGGCTCGTTGAACTGACCGTCAACGATCGCCGTGAAAGCGCCGTTCTGATAGATAACTCCCGCGAGAGTATCGGGGAAGGACGGGTGTTCTATTCGGTTTAGGATAACTGCTCCAACAGCGACCTGTCCGGTGTACGGTTCGCCGCGGGCTTCTGCAGAAATAATTCTTGCGAGAAGGTTGATGTTTGCTTCTGTAGCGCTGGGGATAGTTCCGATTGAAATTCCGAGAGCTTTGAGAGTAGCCGGACCGGCGACTCCTGTCTGCTTGATCCCCTGTTGCTTCTGAAATTTAAGCACCGACTTGCGTGTCTCTTCCCCGTAGTAGCCGGTTACTCCGACGTTGAACAGTCCCCGCTCTTTCAGCTTCTGCTGAATTGCGGTTACTTCCTTTCCGCTGGAGCCTACCTGTGACAAAGCCGGTTCTTCGTTATTCATAAAAACAAGTCCGCAGACTGCGAGCAGAGTCATAACGGTTAAGCTTATAACGGCAGTTCTGAGAAAATTATAAATTCCTGTTGATTTGTTCAATGTGAAGCCTCCTTATATAAAGATAGTAGTATTTTGCGCTGTGCAGGCTGATTTATACATGCCTCTGATTATAAAACGGCAGAAAATCAGGTAGAATTTTGAATCAATATGTACAATTTGAATAGTGGACAGCGCTTATATTCGCTTTTTGTTGAGCAAGAGTAACAAACCTGAAAAAACTCGCAAAAAAGTGTTGACATTACTCTTTACTTATGCTAAAATAAATAAGTCGCCGAAAGGCAGATATCACAAAAGAGCGAGAGGTCAAAAACTTTTGAAAAAAAGGG
>ERZ779869.323-NODE-323-length-59557-cov-18.264109_pt1 | contig 59557 bp, 68 predicted proteins | sample MGYA00511557_ERZ779869 | MGnify/ENA primary metagenome ERZ779869 (study PRJEB29588, sample SAMEA2154620) | human gut metagenome | biome: human gut; feature: human-associated habitat; material: faeces | place: Denmark | collected 2008/2010 ... | reverse complement strand
AATATAATAAAAATAAAGATAGCAATACAAATAATTTTGTTGCTATCTTTATTTTTTACATTAGTACAAATCATTGTTGAAGTTTTTTGAGTCCATCCCCAAAAACACCATGCAAAAATTCCCAAACATCATCAGTATAGTTTTTTCTTTCAGAAGAAAAAGGCAAAGTAGTAATGTCAAGCATAGGATTCAAAAACTGTTGGATTTTTTTTACCTCATTATCTACCTTTGTAACAGCGATTTTGTCAGCTTTGTTAGCAAGAATTAAACAAGGCAACCCAGCACGAATTATATAATCATACATTAACTTATCATTAGCAGTAGGAGTATGCCTAATATCGACCAAAAAAATAACTAAAGTAATTTGTTCACGATGTTGCAAATAATATTCAATAAAATTCCCTACTTGCTCTTGTTCTTTTTTTGACATTTTACTATAGCCATAGCCAGGAAGGTCTACAAAGTAAAAAGAATTATCAATATTATAAAAATTGATTTGACGTGTTTTACCAGGCTCACTACTTGTTCTTGCAAGATTTTTTCTATTAATCATAGTATTTATAAAACTAGATTTTCCTACATTAGATTTACCTACTAAAACAATTTCCGGTAATCCATTTTTTGGATATTGTTTAGGACTAACAGCAGAAACTTCAAACTTAGGGTTTTTAATAATCATATAAAATTCATTCCTTTACTTCTAATTTTTAGGCATTATTTTATCTATTCCACCCATATAAGGTCTTAAAACTTCTGGAATAGTAATACTTCCATCTTCATTATAATTATTTTCAATAACAGCAATTAGACCTCTAGGAGTAGCAACAACAGTATTATTTAAAGTATGAACAAAATAATTACCATTTTCACCTTTAGCACGAATACCCAAACGTCTAGCTTGAGCATCACCCAAAGTAGAACAACTACAAACTTCAAAATATTTTTTTTGACGAGGACTCCAAGCTTCAATATCACAAGATTTAACTTTTAAATCTGCTAAATCACCTGAACAGCAATCAAGCTGTCTAACAGGAACATTAAAACTTCTAAACAAGTCAACACTTAATTTCCACATTTTATTATACCAATTCATAGAATCTTCTGGTTCACAAAGAACAATCATTTCTTGCTTCTCAAATTGATGAACACGGTATAAACCTCTTTCTTCTAATCCGTGTGAACCAATTTCCTTTCTAAAACAAGGAGAATAAGATGTCATTGTAATAGGTAAATCAGACTTTTTAATAATTTGATCTTTAAACTTACCAATCATAGAATGCTCAGAAGTACCAATTAAAAACAAATCTTCACCTTCAATTTTATACATCATAGCATCCATTTCCTCAAAGCTCATAACACCATTAACAACATCAGAACGAATCATAAAAGGAGGAATGCAATATGTAAAACCATTATTAATCATATAATCTCTAGCATAAGCAAGCATAGCCTCATGAAGCCTAGCAATATCTCCAATCAAATAATAAAATCCCATACCACTAGTTCTACCAGCACTTTCTTTATCCAACCCATTAAATTTAGCAATTATATCTGCATGATGAGGAATTTCATAATTTGGAACAACTGGCTCACCAAATCTTTGAACTTCAACATTTTCAGAATCATCTTTACCAATAGGAACACTAGCATCCATAATATTAGGAATCTTCATCATTCTATCTTTAATCTGTTCTGAATATTCAGCCTCTAATTTTTCATTTTTAACAAGTTCATCATTAACTTTTTGAACTTGTTCTTTAATCTTTTCAGCCTCATCTTTTTGGCCGCTTTTCATAAGTCCACCAATTTGAGCACTCAAAGATTTTCTTTCTGATCTTAAGTTATCACCATTTAATTTAACTTCTCTATTTTTTTTATCTAAATCAATAACTTCATCAACTAAAATCAATTTTTGATCTTGAAACTTTTTCTTGATATTATCTTTTACAATATCAGGATTTTCCCTTAAAAATTTAATATCTATCATAATAAAACTTCCTTTCTTAATTTATAAATTCACAAATATTTTATACTAAAAAATTAAATTAGTTCAAATAATCTTTAGCTAATTCACTAACAAGTTCAAAACAAAACTTTTGCCCAGTAATATTATCAGGTCTTTCAGGTATTTCTTCTAAAAACATTTTTTCAGGTCTAACCCAAAGTAAACGACCATCATTTCTGTTATATAAAGGTCTATAAACAACCATCCTTTCCATAGATTCCGAGTCATATGCTACATTTTCTACAAAATAATAATTCCCTTTAAAATGACGATAAACTTTTCCAATTTTTACTTCATTCATTATATGCCTCCTAAAAATAATTTGAATAGCCTAATTATACAATATTTTCTGATAAATGGCAAGAAATTGGGTAAAATAAAATCGATGTTTTTGGGGGATGGACTCAAAAACATCAAGATAGATTGGAGAGATAAAAATGTTTTACGAATTAATAAAATTTATAATATATTATTTATAAATCAATTTTATAAATAAAATAAACAAATTACGAGGTGCTACGATGAACAATCAACGCAAACAGCAACTGTTCAATCGATGGTACGATATGACGTATGACGAGCATATACGATATTGCTCAGGAGACGGCTGCATCGGATTCATCAAAGAACAACTTGACTACGACGAGAGTGATGATTATGACAATCTCGTTAGTCAAATGCAACAAGTAATCGGTAACAATTGTTACTTGTTTCCAGAAATCAATGTACATTATAACGAACGTGCAAATTATTCAGCAATACTGCTTACGATTTTGCACACTGACGGCAGTATTGACGAAGAAACTGGTTATCAAAATGTCAATGAAGTCAATTCATACGTAATTGGCATGTATTACAGTAAACCAAACGACAAAATAACGAATACGTATATCAGGAAATACGTAAAACATCAAATGAACAATCCAACGGATTATATATTTCTCAAAGCTGCTGAGAATTCAAAACAAACATAATCAATGGTGAACAGTAACGATTTGACCTGAGCATGCCACAAAACTGCTCAAATCAATTTCAAAGGAGACAAATAAATGATTGACTTTGTTAGCAAAACAAATTTACTCAACGACACAACTGTATACGCAGTAATCAGAGATGACGATAGTAATATTACTCATGAAACAGTCATCGGTGGTTACGAAGGCAATGAATCAATAACACGGTCATCTGCGATTTTCAAATATTACGTAAATCAAATAAGCATATTGCAGAATATACTGAATTCAACGAATGATATTTTACAAGAAATCGATGAATTGGACGTTTGTAACTTAATGAGCAACGAAGTAAATGAGCACGACGAGCTTACTGGCTTAGCGACGTCGCTTCGAGCATTGACGGAAGCAATTGATACTTTAATTGCAGCAAAAACAGATTCAAAAATAATGAATAATCTTTAAGAAACGAAAGAGCACGGAAGCAATATTCTGTGCTCTTTTATTTTTTGGCTCTGGACAAGCGAAGCAACGACGTAAATGACTAAATTTCAATCAAAATCTGATACGGCGAAAAGTGCACTTGGCCCCTTAACAAAAATTAAAGCATAGTCAGTAAAAAACTAGCCTACAGTAGACCGGTCTACTTTTTTGTTAACTATGTTAAAAAGGGCCTTCGGAAAAAAGTTTGGACTTTGCCCATTTAGCCTTCGTACACGCGGGTGTGCAATTGTGCGCAATCGTATCACGGTGGCTCGAGCGCGACTGTTAAGTATATTAACAAAAAATAAAAAATTTATAAACCACTAAACAATTGCGCGCTTGCGGGGTAGCGAAACGGGTGCGCACGCGTAAGGCAATATTTTTGTTCATTATTTTTGCGCAGTTCGCATTGCTTCACCGTCACTTCGGATACTTCGTACTCCATATACTTCGTACTCCATATACCTCGTATTCCATATACCTCGTATCTCTTTGAAAATTCCAAATAATAAAATCTATAATATTAGAAAATTAAAGGAGGCCCACCAAATGAGTGAACAATTTGATAAACTGTATGACGAATTTCTTGCTTTGCACTGGTATACAAAATTTCAGCGCATGACAATGAACTATTATAGCAATAATCATTTTGACTTGTCAGATGAAGAACTTACGACATTAAAAACTTATTGCTATTCAAACATGATTGCTTGCTTGCCAAAGTATGACGATTTCATAGAATACATTGAATATATGCCATATATAAACCATACTCTTGAGGAAAGAGCTCTTGCACTTGCTAAAACGTGTAAAGACTACAACTTAAAATGTGATGACGACCTTTGCTATCACATTTATCCATATATGAGCTTAAGTGATAGCAAAGCAACGTTGCTTTATGCACAAATACTACTTTACGAAAACAAGGAGATATAATCATGCTTAATCGCTATACGGTAACTTACATTGCATATCCTTTCAAAGATTCAGACTTACACTTCGGTGGGCAAGTATTGGTTTCAGCAAAATCAAAATTACAAGCAGAAAAACTTGCTGAACAACGACTGATTGATGCAAACAATACAATACTTTACGTAATAGGCAAAGCAAGAATGCGTGAGCCGGAAGATGTAAATGAAATACATTAAAAGAGATATAATCATGACAGAAGAAATTATTGAACAAATTGCAAACTTAATTATTGAAGCCAGTCTTGAAGCAAAGAAGCAAGAAGAACGTTGCAACCGTATGAGAACGGAGTTTTCAAATATTAAAAACACTCTTGCAACTTTTGAGAAAAATGCTGAAGATTTTTACAAGCGTTTCCGTGAACAGGAAGTGAGGGCAATCAAAGCAGAAGAAATTCTTGCCTCGAAAGAGGACGAAATAATCCGCTTGAAAGCGAAGCTGTGCGATTTAACGGTAAAGGAGTAAGGGGTGACTAAATGGAGAAATTATCAGAATGCTCAGCTGCATTAGACAAATTATCAGAAAAACTGTATAACTTAACTCAAGACTTCGATGTATCTACTGATTTATACGATACCATAATATCTTTGAGTACACAGCTCGATAGAACAATTGGCTCAATTGAAAGAATTTGTGCAAAAGCAGTATCAAGATTACAACTTGCAAATAGCTTTGCAAAATGTGATGTCGATGGCATAAACATTGAACACATTATGAAAAATATCGTCAAAGTTATAGATTTTATTGGTCCTTTTGATTAATTGAAAATTCCAAGTAATAAATTCTATAATTTTAGAAAAATTTGGCACACTCTTTCAAATAAAACACATTATATATTATGTAACAAATCTTTGATTGGCCACGTGGCCAATCAATATGTGAGAGGTGGTCCTATTCAACGTCCCTATTTGAGTTCAATTCTCAAATCTCACACCAAACAGTCGTACAGACTGAATAAAAATTTTTAAGTCTTAGGAGGACTAATCATGATTACTGTAACCGTAGACAAAACCACTGCAACTGCTGTATGCGCTTTCAATGGCAAAGAACAGAAGCTCAGCCTTCAGAAAGTCAACAAAGAATCCGTTAAACCCGGAACTTATTGGATTAATCTGAAGCCGCTTGGCACGCCTAAACAGTGGTACACTGTCAACTTCAACAACTATCCTGATACAGATACTTTTGATGTTGAAATTGATGAAATGCAGCACCGTACTGTAAAACCTCGTATCTCGCGAGTAATTACCTTTGGAAATATCAAAGATTTCTTGAGTGAAGAAGATGCTGCAACGTTTGATGCTCTCAAAGAGAAAGCAGAAGCTGAAGCAAAACGTCGTGCTGATGAAGCTGAAGCTAATAAGCCTGTGAAAGAAAAGAAGTCTCGTAAGATGACTATCGAAGAAAGACGTGCAAAGCTGCTTGAAGAAATGAAAGCTCTGGAAGCTGCTGAGGCTGAAGGAAAGGTTTACTTTGATGAAACCAAACCTAAGAAGTCTAAGAAACAGGCGGTTATCGAAGACCTTGACGTGACCGAAGGTCTTGATACGCAGGCAGTATCTGAAGATACGACCGCGTTCTAATTAAGCTCATTCAATCAATTCCTTATAATTTGTTTTAGACCGATAGACGCGATGTTTGTCGGTCTAAAAACAAACTTAAAAGTGGACTAGGTTAGTCCAAATGGAGGACATAAATGGAAAAATATTTTGACGACTGGACAGTACAACTTGCAAAGAACTATAAACCGGGTTTCATAAAAGAAGGACAATGGTTTAGTATTAGTCAGAAAATTAATGGAGTCAGAGCAACATATTTTGCAGGCAATCTAATATCCCGTACAGGACACAGATTGGTTGGTTTCTACAACATTCTCAATGAATTGGCATCAATAAATACTGCACTTGATGGCAATTATGTATTTGACGGTGAATTAAGATTGTCAGATGACTTTGTAAAAGAACATAATTTTACGGATAATGCTGCGTTCAAATACGGCACAGGTATTGTGAATTGTATAAACGACATGAAAGGTAAAAATCTAATTAACTTCATTATCTTTGATGTCATAAATGCTCATGAATGGGCGTATGAAGATTGCCATGTAAAATACAAAGAAAGGCTTAAACTTTTACATGAAATCAGAAGAATGTCATTTTTGTACGTAAAAGTAGTGCCCACGTTATACTTCGGATATGATATAAATCAGATTGAATATTGGGCAGATAAAATGGCAGATGATGGTTATGAAGGCATAATGATAAATACCAATGACTACTATAAATATACCCGTTCGGCTAGTTTGCTAAAATATAAAAAATTTAATACAATTGATTTGCAATGTATTGGATTCAAAGAAGGTATTGGTAAATATGTAGGTACACTTGGAGCAATTGTTTGTGAATACAAAGGTAATGACATTTATGTGGGTAGTGGATTTACTGATGGACAACGTAACCAAATATGGCAGAATCAAGAAACCTATTATGGACGTATAGTAGAGATTAAGTACAAAGATATAACAAGTAATAAAGAAACTGACTTAGAATCTTTGCAATTTCCAGTCTTTGTAACTTTCAGGGAAGATAAAATTAAACCTGATACAGTAGGCGCATTTAGCGAATTTTAAGAAGCCATACGACGTGTCACATTCGATTTATATTTAAGCCTATAAAAATATTAAAGGCCAAATATAAAATTAAAATGCGGGCGTCTTAGGTGCATCTTAGATAGCTTTATTCACTCAAAATAAATTATGAGGCCGTGCTAATGGACATTAAAGACTATAAATTAGAAATTGCATTAAAATACTGTTGCAAAATACTATCTGCATTTGGTAAACTATTTGGTGATACTAAAACACCAGAAGACGTGTATAAGCTTGCAATAGAAAAAGCTACAAAAATAATGAAAGGAGAACAAGATGACAGAACAGAAAGAAAATCGTAATGTAAAGTTATCTGCATATATCGAAAAAGAATATTCAGATGAACTTTACAAAATTGCATACAAAATAGATATATCAGTATCTGCATTATTACGCAAAATAATAATCAAATATTTGGAGGAACATAAATGATAGCAATAATTGGTGCATTAATTGCCGGATTATTTTTTGGCTTATTGATAGGTACAACAGTTGGTTATAAATTCAAGGAAAAAGAACTTGAAGAAGCCGAAGAAAAAAAGAAAAAGAATGAGGACAAGAAATGAAAGTAATATATGTCTATAAAAATGGCATATATAGTGAGCTTGATGTGCCTGATGAAGATAACACAATTGAAATAATGATAATGCTAAAGTATTATGCACTTACAGATTTATTTACTGTAAGCATCCGACCTACTGTAACAATGATGAAACACTGCCGTAAAAATTTGAAGAGACATCCAAATTTATACGAATATGCGTTTGTAAAAGCAATTTGTGAGAAAGACCCATGGGCTATTGAAAATTGGACAATTGATGACAGAGCTGTTAATGATATGTCATCATTAATGAAAGAACATTATGACCTGAAATTTCCACAAGCTTTTAAGAGTTGGCATTCATATAATTGTAATGCCGACATTAGGTCGATAAATAATGGATGTGCTGCAAATGCAGAATTCTATTCGCGAGATGTTATAATAACACATGCTTTGCATCTAAGAGTTCATACTTATGAAAAAGTATTTATTGACTCTAAAACTTGTGAAGATATTGTAGTATATGCGCATAAAGGATGCCAAATAACAATTGTATGAATTATGAAATATTTGAAATTGATAAATGGTAAGGTGATTGAGGCTGAGAATATAGACGCATTATTGATAAAATATACAGACTCAGTTGAAGTAACAAAAGATGAAGCTTATATGTTTTTATTTGAAAAAATATCGCATAGAATGGGCGCGCAATTTTCAAATTATAATCATATTGATATTGCTTCAGAAGTATATTATATGTTGTTAAAGACATATAAAACATCTGGGTTGTATGCACCAGATAAGCCATATGAAGATAATTGCAGAATTTGGTGGTCAATTGCCAAAAAAGATTGTCTTTATATAATCAAAAAGTACAAAAATAAGACAAAACTGGAGGATTTAGTAGAAGATATACCCGAAAATTCAATGATAAAATCTGATTATGATATTGAAGGACTGAGTGTCTGTGCTGAAATAATCAAATATATGAAGAAACTCAGTAACAGTGATAATAATACTGAGCAAAACATGGGTTTCTACGGGTTATTTAGGTTGAAAGGTTTATCTGATAAGAAAATTGCAGAAATCTTTGAACTCAGTATACCAAGAATATATGAAATCAGAAGGTCATTGAAAAACAGACTATATCGGGTATTTAAGGAAGTATTATGAATAAAGATATTAAGTTCAAATTAAGAATGTTGGCAAGTAGTACATTTACTGAAATTGAATATCTTGCCAAAAAAGATTTATTTATGACTAAAAGAACACAAGCTGTTGTAGATTATATCTATAAACAAGTAAATAAAAAATGGTATAGTGATGACAATGCTTTGAAATATTATTGTCAAGGTATATATACAATAGTCATAGATGAAAATTTTGGTAGAAAACTCGAATATGATTTATTAGCAAAAGTGCAAATAATATTATTTGCAGTAGCTAATAAAGTATATTCAAAAAGAAAATTCTTACGGAAAGTTAAGCATTTAGAAATAGGTATATTAGCTGCTCCATATATAGAATTGTTGATAAATGATATTTATTATTTTTGAGGTGAATTATGATAATTCTCGAAGGTATTGATAAATGTGGTAAAAGTACATTTGCAAATTTATTGAAATTACAGATACCAGATACTGAAATAATACATTTTGATAAAAATTCTAAAATGATGCAAACTATGCTAAATTGGGATATGTCTAAACAAGTCATTTTTGATAGAAGTTTTATATCAGAAATGTGTTATGGTCCTATATACCGTGATAAATGCAAATATACATTTCCTCAAATTATGAAGGCATTTGATTTTATCAAAAATTATGATGTATTGGTGTTATATTTTACAAGAGATTTAGCAACAATAGAGTTTAATAAATTTGATGAAATTGAAGCACATTTTGAAAAACTCAAAATAGTTAAACAATTGTATGAATGTACTATACAATTTATGAAACATTATGGAATAAAAGTATATGAGGTGAGATACTAATGAATATAAAATTAGGTGATATGGTAGAAAGTTGCCAAATAGATGACAGAACTATAATGCATTTATTAGTTTTATCAATACGTGCCAAATGTAAAGGAGGAGCAATTGTAGATGTATTAACTATAGTAAAACTTGCTTTTGGTATAGCTGAGTATCGATATAACAACTATTATATATGCTATGATAGCGACTATTATGACTATAAAGTATTATACAATGTATTTGATTTACAGGAGGCAAACCAGCATGGAAAATAAAATATATTCGGCATGGGCGTTTACTGCGAATGAATTAGAAAAACACAATATAAATTATAAGATTTATAAGCAACTTTGTGAGAAGTATAAGATAAAACGTATATGGCGTAGAAGCATTTCCGATGAACAGTTTCAAGAAATACTCGATGATAATGATTTCGTATATGAAACAACTTCTGGATATGCTCATAAATCTGTAACTATATATAAGTCACCTGATTTAACAACTGATGAGCAAGCATTGATTTGTGATGAAGGTAATCTTTGTTTTGGTTATGGCATGCGTAATGGCAAAATGGCTATTTATACAGATTGAGGTATAATTATGAATATAAATGGTAAAAATATTCCTTTTAGTTTTTCTCAAAATAGACTTTATAATGATTGTCCGCGCAAATATAAGTTCAGATATATTGATAATATTGTAGAACCTACTAATGATAATCTTGAATTAGGTAGTGCAATACACAAATACTTCGAGTGTTTGAATGATATTTTATATAATTATGCGTTTAATGAAAATAATTATGCGCTCGATATTCATAAATTTGTTTTAGAATATAGCGAATTTTCGCCAAAATCATCTGATTATTCTGCAGCATATAACACCATAATATCAATGAAGACTAAAGATTATCTTGATAAACTTACTTCTGGTTGGCTTGAATGGCGGAAACTTAGGAATATTACTAATACTGAAACAAGATTTGAATATGATGATTTTGTCGCAATATTTGACGTAATAAGCCAACATGATGGTAGATTTACTATTAGCGATTATAAAGTTACAAAGAAACCTAAAACATTTGCATCTATATATAGCGAAGGACAACTACTGCTCTATAAGTATATTTATAGTAAGTCACTCAGTATACCGCCTGATATGATTGATATAGAATACGTTAATATTAAAACATTTGTTGCTCCGGATATTGTATCTATTGTAAAAGATAATCCTGATATACAAACTTGCGAAAATGTTTGGAATAATGTTAACAAAACAAAACAAAAAATATTAGCTGGTGATTTTCCTAAAAAGACTAAATACTGTAATTGGTGCTACTATAAAGATATGTGTACGAATGAGGAATAAAGGAAGTGTTTAGTCGCGATTTAAGGGCCTTTATATTAAAATAAATAAATTATAAGGGCCCTTATATTAAAATTAAAATATGAGTGTCTTAGGTGTATCTAAGATAGCTTATAAAATTGAAAATAAAATTTTATTAAAATATGGAGACAAAAATGGATAAAGAATTAAAAACTGGATTTGAGTATTTTGTAGCATGTTCTGTAACTTGGGGAAGAAAGAGGATTCTTTATATAAATATAGGTAATTTTTGTAAAGAAACAAAGGAAATACTATATTTTATTGACTTGAGAACAAATCGATATTTTGGTATCAAAAAGAATACTATTGCATTTATAACTGAATTTGATGAAAGTATATACAGTGCTTTACTGGAGGAATATCCGCATGTTAACTTTAACAGATAAGTTATTTGATGCAAGAAGTTTAACTCAAAAAGAAGAAATTACTATCAAATATTGTAATAATCTTAAAACACTGAGCAAATGTAAGAAAGATAAAGTTGCAGCAATATTAGTATCTGAAGATTTTAATCAAATATACTCAATTGGTATTAATGGCGGACCAAAAGGTCAAGATAATTGTTTATGTGATTCTGAATTATCAAAATTTGGATGTGTACATGCCGAACAAAATTGCTTAGTTAAAAATAGCAATACTACTGATGCAAAAATAATGATTTGCACAAAAGAACCGTGTGTTACTTGTGCAGCATTGATAGTAAATGCAAATGTAAACATCAAAGAATTCTGGTATATTTCAGATTACAAAGACCACAGAGGATTAAAAATTCTTGAGAATGCAAATATAAATGTATTCAAAATTAATGTCTGATGCGAATAGCAAAATTTAACCAAAATTTATGGCAAAATGAGCGTTTTTCTGTGATTTTTCTAGTCAAAATACACTAAAAAGATGCGTTTTGAAGCCCTTACGCGTGTTGTATGCGCCCTCACGAGTGCAGCGCATTTTGTTGGCCAAAAATTTTCGAAAAAATTAAAATATTAATCACTAAACAATTGCGTGCTTGAGTGTTCGTGAGCCCAAGCGCATGCGGTAATAATCACATTTGCTTAAAATTATGCCATAAACGTAATAAATTTTACATTAATTTTACATTAAAATTGCCATTAAAGAATATTTAATCTATTATTTGTCATTATATATAATGTGAGGATAACATGATTAAACTTTTTGATTACCAAATTAATTGGGTTGATAAAATATGCAACTTTTATAATAATTGTAATGACCCAGTGAAAAGAGCATTTCTGTTTCTTGATATGGGTACTGGCAAGACATATACTGCTTTAGGAATATTGGATAGATTAAAATCAGATTTGCATAAAGTTTTAATAGTCTGTCCAAAATCTCTGATTGAAATGTGGAATGATTTGCTTACAAAGTATTTTGGTTTTAATGTTACAGTTTATGAAAAAATACGGAATATTGCAACAAAAACTGGATTTATTACAAGTAAAGAACCTTTTGCAGTGTGCGTTATCAACTATGAACAGTTTATTTTATTGAATTATGATGTAAATGTTGATATGGTCATATTTGATGAAGTCCATAAAATCAAAAACGTTAAAGGCAAAATACATAATTCAATATCTAAATACGTTAAGCCAAGATATTCTTTAGGTTTGACAGGTACACCTATAACAAAAGATTATATGGATTTATTTGGTATACTTACTTGCGTAGGTCCTAAGACATGGAATGGACTTATGTCAATGCAGTATAAAGTAAAATATATTATAAATGGAGGTTTGACAAGCACTTATGAATTAATGCAATCTTTGTTACCTTGTTCAGTTATGGGTAATCTTGAGGATTTTGTAAAGCTTCAAGGATATGATAATGTTGTTATTCCTGTAAAGCTATCTCAGATGCAATATGCGCAACTTGATATAATTTACCATTCTGATTTATCAGCATTAGCAAGGATTGTTGAAGCTCAGAAAATTACTTCAGGAATTGAAGTTAATTGTGGTAAACGTAAATTATGTGAGCAATTAATAGATGATATTATTTCTGATAATGAAAAAGTTGTATTGTTTACAAAATTTACAAGTGAATTTGAGTATTTTATGAATAGATATTCAGGTATCTGTACTGGAATTAATGGTGCCGTAACTGAGCGTGCAGAAGCAGTTAGAAAGTTTCAAACAGATGGTAATATAAAGATATTTGTTGGAAACTTACAAGCTGCGTCATTAGGTTTGGGGTTATTTGCGGCGAATAAATGCATATTTTATTCGGAAACGCATAGTTGGGGTGATATGATTCAAGCGATGAAGCGTATATATAGAACTGGTCAGACAAGGCATTGTATATATTATCATTTGCTTGCAAGAGATTCTATTGATGAGCTAATATATCAGTCTAACATAAATAAGTCAAACCTGATTGAGGAATTCAAACGAATCTATGGAGGTGATTAGTTTTGAAAGAAATAAACTGGAATCCTGAATTTGGAACTGGCGGAACACTTCATTGCGAATGTGATTTATGTGGTAAGTCTGTTGATTTCAAGTTCAAAGCTAAACCCAGTTATAAGCGGGCAAGTAGTTCGCTCAAAGAAAAAGGCTGGGTATTCCGCATGGTAAGCGGAAAGTGGTATGATTTTTGTAGTGAAAAATGTTTTGAAATTTTTGAAGGAGAAGAATAATTATGTTAAAACTTGTGCACACTTGTGATATTTGTAAAAAAGAAGTTGAGTCTACTAGATTGCCGATGCCTATTATTATTGAAAAAGATAATGGTATAAGTATTGCTATTCAAGAACTCGATGTTTGTCCCGATTGTCTTAAGCAACTCGTAAAACTTCAACTTGTTAATGGTCAGTATGTAATATCTGAACTGATTGATAAAGATAATCAGTATGATGAAAATATCCCGTATGCTACTGATAAAGCTGCTGACAATGTTGAAGAGATGGATGTGTCTAAATTAGCAAAGTGAGGTTACTATGGAAAAATATACTTCAACTGCCCAAAAGTTACGTTTAGCAAAATTAGATTATGAGCTTGCTCAAAGTGTCGCTGATGAAAAGAAGAAGATATATGAGCAATATCGCAGAGATTTATGTACTCAAATGGTAGCAAGTGAAGTTAGAAAGTTTGAAATATTGCCATCAGATGATACTCCAGGATTATCATTTACTCTTGAAACAAAAGAAAGATGGTCGCCTGTAGTTGAGAATAAAGATAGATTGATGGAATTATTGAAAACCCGTGCACCTGAGTTATTCACAATCAATGCGAATACTTTGAATTCCTATCTCACAGATGTTGTTGAAACATTTGGAGAGGTGCCTGTTGAATATCGCGATTTAATCAAAAAATATGATGATACGCATGTAACAGTGCGTACAAAAAGGAGATAATTATGAATATATGCGAAGTCATAGATAATACAAATTCCAGCATAGCGTCTGAGTCCAGAATGGAATATGACAGAATATGTAAAGAAATTGATAATGCTTCATATCTTGGTGCAGATTGTTTAATGCACGATTTCCAGTCATTAGAAGTAAAATATCGTGTTAAGGACATGCTTGTAGAAAATGGATTTGTTTGTATGGATATATACGAGCGCTCAATAGCAGTTTGTTGGGATATTAAAGTTCTTAAGACTGCTTATTACGCATATCAGCGTTATAAAGATACGCATGATATAGTAAATGCAGTGTGTTGTGATACTTGTAGCACTATTCAACTCAACAATGTAAATAATGCTAAGAAATAATGGAGGATAATATTATGGCAGATGAAATTATTAGCAAAAATGATTTTAATTTGATTCCTATTACTGAGAATGCAATGGAAAACCTTAATGGTATAAAATTGCAATGTCCACAACTTAAAATTCCTGCAGGTGGCAATGTTTATTTTGATATAGATGAGGAACCTTACAAGGAAATCAATGGTATTATTGTAGACCATTTTCCTTTGCAAGTATATTTTGCAAAAGACTTTGATGGTTCTAGCCAACCGCCTGATTGTTCTTCAAGAGATGGTGTAACTGCTATGCGCAGAATTGAGTCTGAAAATTCTGAAGAAGGATATGACTATGAAGAAGTATCTTGTGTAGATTGCCCTTATGCAGAATTTGGTTCTGGCAAAAATGGCGGTAAAGCTTGCAAAGAAAAGCACCAGCTGTTTATTCAGGTATCTGGCGAAATGTTGCCTTATTCTATGTTGCTTCCTGTAAGTTCTACAGGTGTTCTGAATACTTATGCAACAAAATTGTTTACAAAAGGTCTTTTCTTAGGCGATGTAGTTACGTCATTTTCTCTTGAAAAAGCACAAAATAAGACAAATATTACTTATTCTAAGCTTGTACTCAAGATGGTACGTATACTTACAGATGAAGAAAAAGCTACTGTTGCAAAGATAAAAGGTTTTGTGAGGTCTATAAATGGATAAAATTAAAGTTGAGTTAATATCAGCAGATAAACTCAGTGATGTCCAAGTGGCTTGTGAAATGACAAGAAGTATGGGTAAATATGGTGAACCTGCGGATTTCACTAAAAAAGAATATTGGACAAATGAAAAATTAAACAGGATGCTTCATTTGCCTCATTCAAAAATTGCTCGATTTACTGACTTTAAGTTTATAATTACTGGTTCTTCGAGAAGATTTTTATCTCAGTTAATTACACATCATATTGGTTGTGATATTATGTCTGGCAGTTTACAATATTCTGATTTATCAAACCTGAGTATACCTATCAAAGATATGTTTGTTGTGCCTTACGAAATCATTTGCCATGATTTAAGGTATGATAATGACAATCTCAAAGGTGCTTTCTTAAATCAATGTACTGAAAGTTGGTATGCGTATAAAGATTTAAGAATGCGTGGTATAGATAATGATACTGCTGGATATTTGATGCCAATGGCTTCACGCAATAATTTGCTGGTAAAAGTTAATCTTGAAGAATTAATGTATATAGCAAATCAGAGATTGTGTCGTAGAAATACAAGTGAAACAAGGTATGTTGTAGGACTTATGGTTGAAGAAGTAATTAAACAGCTCGGTATAGATGATGAATTATTTATGCCTACTTGTTATTCGAGACCATGCCAAGAAGGTAAGTATTCTTGTGGTTGTCCTGTAAATTTCTTTAAAATCTCTGAATTGCTTGACTTTGATTTTCAGAAGATTAGAAATGGCAGAAAAGGCAATTGAAAATAAAATTAAAAAGACCCTTGCGCAATTAGGTTTGAATTGTTGGTTTTTCAAACATGCAGCAAGTGCTGCTATGAAAGTTGGTATTCCTGACATCATTTGCTGCATCAAGGGTTATTTTGTAGGTATTGAGGTTAAAGATACTCATGGAATACAATCAGACGCTCAAAAAGTTTGTATGAAAAATATCAGAGATGCTGGAGGAGAGTACTGGGTTGTATATTCTTATGATGAGTTTGTAGAAAAGTTTAATGACTTTGCAAGGAGGATTAAAAGTGGTAAGAAAAAATAAAACAATCTTTAAGGTTGAATGTGATGTTAAAACCGATAAAGATTTTGATGAGCAAGATTATAAAGTACATATTAGTAAAGGTACTACAGGTGAAGAAATGGCGTATGCAATTGCTGCATTACTCAATGTAGTAATAGCTCATGAAGAATGCGCAGGTAATAAATTTTCGATAAATTCTTTTATGAATTATTTGAAGATGATTATTGAAAATTCTAAAATTGGAGTACCTCAGAAATGATTACAAAGTTATTTCAACATCAAGTTGAAGGTGTAAATTATTTGCATAGGCGGTTGAATGCTTGCTTGTTCTGGGAAGTTGGTACAGGTAAAACCAATACAGTTATCTCAGTAATAAATAAGCTTAGACGTAGAAAATTATTAATACTCGCTCCAGCCTATGTTATAAATCACATGTGGAAGAATTATGATGATTTGCCTATAAATCAAGATTACACTTTGATGTCTTATGAATGGCTTAGTAGGCACCTCGAATTTTGTAGAAATAATAAATTTGATTATATGATTTGTGATGAATGTCATAAGCTTAAAAATCGTAAGTCAAATATTTCAAAGGCTGTTAGGTCTCTTGCGAAAAAGTGTGAAAGAGTATATGGTTTAACAGGCACACCTTATGCGACAAGTTTCTTAGATGTATGGTGTATATTTCATGCACTCAATATTGAAGAATTTACTGAAAATTATGAAACTTTCATGCACAAATACTATATTTGTAAAACAGTATATGTAGCTGCAGGAAGGTTTATATATCAACCAGCTCAATTGAAACCGGGTGCTATGGAAACTCTGATTTCAAGAATTGCTAAGCATGCAAGTGTTAAGCGTACTATCGATTGTATAGAATTACCTGAATTGACGATTAAGAAAGTATACATTCCGGGCATGATAACAAAAGAATACATTGATTGTACAAAAGGTATAGTGACTTATGCAGATGAACATCAAGAAACTGTTAATAAACTTGCATGTATACAAAAATTGCATCAGTTATCAAATGGATTTTTATATGACCAGAATAAAAAGCCAATAGTATTAAAAGACAATTTGAAGCTTCAAGAATGCGTAGATTATGTACAATCAGAATTAGAAGAACGTGATAAACTGATTATTGTATATATTTACAAATTTGATTATGACCAGTTGAAAGAAGCGTTGGAACAAATTGGCATAGCAGTAACAGATAATTTTGATGATTTTGGCGTACATCAAGTATTGTTATTACAAGAACAAAAAGCTATTGGTGTTAATTTACAAGATTTTACAAGCTTAATAGTATTCTATACTTTTAGTTTTTCATATATTGACTATAATCAGGCTATAGGTAGAATATACAGAAGTGGACAAACGCAACCTTGTACTGTTTGTGCCATGCTTAATAAAGATACCTATGAAGAAAAGATTTGGGAATGTGTGCAAAATAGATATGATATAGATACAACTTTCAAAATTTTAATGTCTGAACAGGTTGACGTATGATTGAATTAATAGAAAGACTTTTTCCAAATTCACAGTATAAAGAAGTATTTCTAAAAAATGACCCAAAAGCAATAGCCAGAGGTGTCAGTCATAAAGCACCTATTAATAATAAAATTCTGTCATATGATGACATAAAATATACTAAAAATAGAATAGGTTGGATAGTACCCGAAGGCTATACAATTGTTGATATAGATAATAAAGATGTTGCTAAGAAAGTTCAAAAGCTTTTGATGGGAGAAGGCATTGATACAATAATATTTGAAACAGAACATGGCTGTCATTTCTTTTTCAAGTCTGTACAGGGTGTATTTCAAACTCAAAATTGCTTTTGTCGGTTAGGTATCAAAATAGATACTAGGTCAAATGCTTCTGGATATATTATAATTCCTTATAATGACCCAGATAGACGTGTTGTAACTACTGCAAATGATATACCTGATTTACCTCAGTATTTGCTTCCCGAAAAGATGGATTGTCCTGAAATGAACTTAGTCAAAGCTGGTGGTAGAAATGGTGCATTATTTGAATTAATGACCAAACTAAAATTTACTAATAGCTTAAGTATTGCACAGATAAAAGAATGTATAAACTTATGCAATCAGTATATTTTAGATGAGCCCTTACCGCAAAAAGAAATAGATAAAACAATATTATCAGAGAAAAATCTTGAGCGCGGTGTAGAGGCTGCTAAGATAAGTTCAAATGCAATTGCTGTTGAATTATTACATGAAATAAAGTTAGTTACTACAAGGCAAGGCATGTATATGTTCAATGGTAAGTATTATGAGCAATGTGATGACTTTCAATTGGCAAGGTATATACATGCGAGATATGCTGATTTTGGCCAAGCAAAGCGAGATGAAATTATTGAATTCATGAAGCTTAAGACTTATATTCCATCTGAAGACATTAACAGTGATTGGCGGAAAATAACAGTTAGAAATGGTGTACTTAATTTATTAACTGGAGAATTATCAGATTTTGATTCTTCATATATTTCGACAAGATATGTCGATGTGGAATTCATACCATCATGTGTTAAGTCTGATAGAATTGAGAATTTTATAAATAGTCTTGCTGGATATAGCAAAGGCAAGCCAGATGATGACCAAACGATTGCTATTGAAAAGCGCACTAAATTGTATGAGTTTATAGGATATTGTTTGGTATCAAGGAACAAGTTTCAAAAGATATTCTTTTTATTGGGACCTGGTGCCACTGGTAAATCAACATTTTGTGAGTTACTCAGAAGGTTCTTTGGTCCACATAATTGCGCAGCATTGAGTATGCAAGATTTAGAATCAACCTTTATGCCAGCTCAACTTAAAGATAAAATGGTTAATATTGGTGATGATATTTCGATGAATACTTATCTTGATGGTGCAGCAATTAAGATACTTTGTGGTACATTACCCATTATGGTACAGCAAAAGTATGAAAGGCCTTATGAACTAGTAAATGAAGCAAAGTTCATTTTCTCATGCAATAAAATGCCATTATTCAAAGATAAAACCGATGGTCTTTATAGAAGACTTGAAATTCTTGAAATTACAAATAGAATTGCGGTTGATAAACGTAATACAAATCTAATTGAAGAATTTACTCATGAAGATTTTCAGTATTTATTATGGCAAGCATTTCTTGCAATTAATAATGCGCTACAAAATGATAGACTTACTGAATCTATTTGCTGCCAAGAAGCTCTTGAGAAGTTCAAGACTCAATCATCAACTTTGTTAACATTTCTTAAAGAAAGTAAGACAAATAATATGGCACTCACACCTGAGGAACTTGGATGTGCAGAAGATTTTATAGGTCACTCGCTTACTAAAAAATATGCAGATTATCAATCATGGTGTATTAATTCTGGAAAGAGTAGACAGTCTATAGAAACTTTTGTAGAAAATGTATGCAGTATATTGCATATACATCTAGAAAGAGGTAAATTTGTGGCCGATGAATAGGAAGCATTTAGTCGCGATTTAAGGGCCTATATTAATTATAATATAAATTATAAGCCCTTAATATAAAATTAAAATATGAGCATCTTAGGTGTGTCTAAGATAGCTTATAAAATTTATTATAATAAAATGAGGTGTAATATGGACGAACAAGAAAAATTAAGTGTATTTAGTACTGAACTTGGGTATATCAAAAATGATAAACTCAGAGACTATCTTGAAGATATAATTCAGAATGTCATTCCTGATTATTTTTTCGAAGTACCTGCGAGTAGTACTGGTAAATATCACCCTGCGTATTCTCTTGGTAAAGGTGGTTTAGTTAGGCATACTCAAGCAGCTGTAAGAATTGCAAAAGGTTTAGCACCGGTATTTTATATACCTGATATTAAACTTGATTTCATAGTAGCTGCTTTAATCTTACATGATACTTTTAAGCATGGTACAACTTTTAGTAAATATGCGCAAGCAAAACATCCGGCAATTGCTGCAAAGATTTATAAAGATTACTTCAATACCAAAGGTGAAATTGAATTTGCAGATATTTTGTATGATTTAATTATAACACATATGGGGCAGTGGAATAAAGATTGGAAGACTAACGCGGAAATTTTACCAGTGCCTGTTACAGATGAACAAAAGTATGTACATTTATGTGATTATTTGGCAAGTAGAAAATATTTAGAATTCAAATTTGATGAGGAAATATAAGATGGAACTTAATGCAATTCGCGATATAGCTTATAGAAACGCAAAATCAAAAGGCTTTTATCTTAGTATGCAAGATGATATGTCATACATTGCTGCAATTCACGAGGAATTAAGCGAAGCATTTTCAGCATGGAATAAAAATAACTTCAGAGATATGAAAGTATGGTATCATTTATCACCGAAACCTGATGGAATATACTTTGAATTAACAGATGCTGTAATCAGAACATTAAGTTTTTGCGGATATAAAGGCTATGACCTTAAAACCTATAATGTAGGCAATGAAGCATTTACAAAAGATGATTTATGTGATATAATTTGTAGATGTCATGCAATTATTGGACAATACTATGATGTTGCAAATAAAGAATATTCCGATGAATATGAGTCTTTGATTGCACAGAAATGTATATCTCGTATATTCTCTTCATTTATTGCATTAATATCGAGGTATATTAATCAAAGTAGTAATTCAGAATATAAACTTTATGACCTAATTGACACTAAGTTAAAGTATAATCAGACAAGGAGTATGCTACATGGCGGTCACAAGGTCTAAACGTAAAAGGAATAAAACTGTTAAACAACTTCAAGCTGAAGAATATAAGTATTATTCTTGCGATAATTGCAAATGGGGTGATATTGAGAATGAAAGATGTATGCTTCAAGAGTGCTCAATAACACTTGTACATTGTTGCAAATTATTTGAAGTAAAATTAGACCCTAACCGAAAATGTACTACTTGTAAATATTATAACAAACGTAAAAACGCAGTAAGTAAATGTAAAATTGGAATTTATAATTGTAAAGGAGTAATAAAATGAGTACAATCTTTGTAAAATATTATTCGCAAATAAAGTATGCTATTGAAGATATTTCTGACGGTAAATACAATAAATCTGTTATTGAAAATTCAGATGCACGTATCGTAGTTTATAAATGCGGTACTATAATTAGAATAGATATTAAGGAGATTAAAAATGAAGCCTGAATTAGCAGATACACCTGTTGATAGGAATGCGCTTGTTAAGTATCTTAAAAATTTGCAATATACAAAATGCTATCTAGCTAGTACAAACGCGGCAAAAGATTCTTCTATAGGTATGTCGTTTGATACAGGCTATATGGTAGCTGTAACTGAATTACTTAACAAAATCGAAAATTATCAAGATTTGAATGATTTTGATGAACAATATTCACCAATTTATACCGAAACTGATGAGGATGATATAGATGAATAAAGACCTTATTGTATTTGACTGGGAAGTATTTCCACATTGGAATTGTATGGTATGGAATGTATATACTGGTAATGATAATATTGAACAATTTGTAATTACTTCAGATGACCCCGATTATAGGGCTGCTCTTAAACAAGTATCTAAACTTGGTTATTTAGTGGGTTTTAACATAAAAGGTTATGATATGCAAATGTTAGACCTCGCAATTTCTGGCTATACACCTGAGGAGCTTTATGAACATAACCTTGAGATTGTCAATAGTGATGATAATAAATGGAAAAGCTTAAGTTTTTGGCGTAAGTTTGAATTCACAGATTTGTTTGATGATTTGAAAACAATGGGTTCATTAAAACAGTTTGAGTCTAATACTGGACTAGCTATAAAAGAAAGTGATGTACCATTTGGCAAAGAAAACCTTACAGAAGAAGATAAGAAAACTATTATTCAGTATTGTAAGGCCGACGTGTTCGCCACAAATAGGTTGGTCACCGCTAGATGGGGATATTTGAGCGCAAAAGCAAACTGCGCAAGATTATCAGATTTGAGTGAGGCTGAATGCATCAAAAATACTTCTGCAAAAGTATGTGCAAAAATGCTACATGCAAAACAAAGACCCAGTACATTTGAAACTACCTATGAAATACCAGATAGCCTTAAAGATATATTCAAAGAGAAAATTCATCCAACAATTTTAGCTCAGTTTGAAGGTGCAGAATTAACAAATGACTTTTCATATGAATGTAGATATTTGAAAAATAACTTTGTATATGGTGCTGGTGGTGTACATGGTACATATTATGATACATTATACTCGGTATCAGATGATGAATATGTACTTGTAAATGCAGATTTTGAAAATCTATATCCTTCGTTGCTTTGCAATCATGATTACTTTGCAGAAGGCGTACCAGAAGAAGGTAAAGAAACTTTCAGATATTTACTTAGCGAATGCCGTAGACTTAAGAAGCATTTACGTGAATTGAAGAAAGAAGGCAAAGGTGATACTGATGAATACCGTGATGCCTATGGATTAAGAGATTCCATTAAGCTTATTCTCAATGCTGCTACTGGTGCTATGCGTCAATCTACTAGTGCTTTATATGACCCGCAAAGAATTATTGCATTATGCATGACTGGTCAGTTGTTGACGACTTGTATGGCAAAAATAGCATTTGAAATTGGTGCAACGCTTATACAGTCAAATACTGATGGTATTGTATTGAAAGTAGCAAGAGACAAACTTGATGCACTTTATTCAGCATTGCAAAAATTTAGTAATGTAGCAAATATACCACTTGATATAGATGAGCAATATGCAATATTTCAGAAGAATGTTAATAACTATATTTTGTTGCCAGCACCTAATGCTAAGCCTAAGCTCAAAGGCCGTTGGGCAAAGAAGTCCGGTTCAGATGTTCCACTTACACCACTTAACGCACCAGTAATAAATAATGCAGTCATTGAGTCTTATGCAAGAAATATTTCTATTGAGGAATATATTAGGTCTGAACGCAATCCATTAAACTTTATGATGACTACTATGAAAGGTAGGTCATACGATTATGTAGTATATGCTGATGGCAAAAATGAAGTACCGACTACAAATGTAAATAGGGTATACGCAACGGTAAATACAAGCAAAGGTACATTGTATAAATGTGATAAACAAAGACATGACAAAATTGCAAGCATTCCTGAGCATTGTAGGCTATTTAATGATGCAATAACCAAAGATACTAATTTGCTAGATATTGATTATGACTGGTATATACGGGCTGCTAAAAAGAACGCAGTTGAAATGGAGCGGATATGAGATGGGAATTATATGACATTTCTGATTTTGGTATGCACAGTCCATTAGTAAAAACAGATAGTTTATATGATATTTTAGATGTAATGAAATATCATACTATATTCACGGATTGTAAGAAATTTATATTTTATGATAATCTTACAAAGCGTGATAAATTGTATACCTATGAAGATTTTTATAATTTATTTAAGCCGGATTAATCCGGCTTTATTTTTAGCTAAATTTATATAAATAACGGCGAAAATCGCTAAAATATTAATAGGAAGTCATACGACGCTCTATATAGCGAGCACATAGGGCCCTTTATATTTATTAAGGCCAAAATTTTTATATATGTTAGGTAGCGTCCCACAACTACCGGTCCGAATACATTTTCTAATGAAATCACCCGAAAGACATCAAAATCTCTCGGGTGATTGTTTTATCCTATCTTAAGCTGCTTACGAGCTTCTTCTGTGGCCTTTGACTGTAGTTTCTTCAATTCTTTTTGTTTTTGTACATTTGTCATCTTAGCATACTTTGGCGTTTTAATCAATTCTTGAGCATATTCATTATATAATTTAGCTCTAAGCTTTTGATACTCACGGTATTCTTTTGTTGACAAAGTATATTCGACACCATCAATTGTATACTTTTTAGAAGGTCCAGTAGTAGCTGCATCATTTGCTTTAGATTCAATTTCGAGTTCACTAGGATTATTCAAAGAAATCTTCGCAGGAAGTACTGCATTCAATGCTACCATAAGTGCTGCTAAGAACTTATTACCAGAATCTGAATAATATGTTTCATCATTTCCAGTATAATTATCAATTTTTGCAGGGACTACATAGCTGAGCAAAGGAATTTGGGCAGCAATCTTTTGAAGAACTTTTATACCTCCATTTGAACTATATTTCTTTTGAGTAGGGTCGAGTAATCTCGTAACATGTCTAACAACTGCCGGCATGAACTGATTGACATATACCGAGAAAGTATTACTTACGACATCAAGTGCATTTTTGTTTCCACCAAAGGTATTAATCAAATCACCGATAATAGTGGTTTCAAGTAAAGCATTTGCCGAATTAGTAATTCCATCCCAAAGGCTACCTGTTAATCCATCGGTAAACGAAGCACCTACAATAAACGGTATAGCTGCAGGAGCAAGGTCCTCAAGACTGATTTCAAGAGCGTCAAAGAATACAAGTTTAGGTCCAGAATATTTATCTTCATCATCAAATCTTATTGCACCAAGTGCTGTAAGAATAGCACCAATTGCCATAGCAACTGTACCTACTGCTGCTTGGCCTAACTGCTTACTTACTTTTAAGTTCTTAAATACAGTATCATCAGATTTCATTGTCATAGCCGCTTTAATGAATCCTACAGGCGAATATGAAAGAGCTGTACTCATTGTATTAAGCAGCATTCTCGGGAAAGGGAATATAGTTGCAAATACAGCTTTGGCCGCCGGATGTCCATCAAGAAGCCTCATTAATGCTGTATAAGTTTTGCCTTGGTATCTAAAGTATGTTCTCAAAGCTTCATCTTGAGCATAGGCAACAATATCTTGGAATTTACGTATTGCATTTTTATCACCAGCTTCAAGTGCAGCATAGTCAGCATCTGTATAGTTATCAGATACAACTTGTGTAACAAGATTTATCATATACTTACGCATAAATACTTTATCATATTTATCCATAATACCAAATATCTTATTATACATTGTATTGAGCACTTGACCGACTTTTGAATTACCAAAAGGAGTACGTTCATTCAAGGTATCACTAAGTAAATTAGTATCATCAGTATCCATTACATCTAGATTACTATCACCAGTCTTTTTAGAACCAAGTATGAGTTTCTTAAGTTTATTCTTTGATGTTGAATAACCGGTATCATATTTAGAAACAGTACCAGCAAGTATGGAATCAAGTAATCCAGAATCTACAAGTTGACTATTTACAGCAGACTTTGCTTTATTAGAAGCCTTGTTATTAGTTTGTTTATACCGAGGTGTACCATTTTCATTTTTGCTAAATCTGTCTTGCAGTTTACCAAATAAAGTACCCACTTTAGAAGATACTTTATCCATAACGGTTATCAAGGCATTGCCAGCAACGTTTCTACTAAAGAATGTCGCAGGTGCAGACAACATCGCAAAATATCTCCAAGAAGTAATTCTTTGTGCAAGGTTGTGCCAGCGAACAGCTTTTTCTTCTTGGGTAAGCCCTTTTTCAAATACGTTAACTTTTCTATCCAGATGATTAGAATATTTGGACAATACTGTTAAAGCATCTATCATAGCTTGGTCAATTGCTTTATAATCATTATTCTTAATAGCAAGCTTTTGTGCTGCAGAAATCTTTGCTAACTCTGCTCTATCAGCATCAGTTAAAGGTAAATCTTGCTCGGCTAACATACCCAGTTCATCAACTGGTGTCATTCCTTCACCTCTTGCTAATGATAATTGTCTACCAGCAGCTCTACGAGCTTTGTTGATTAGTTCAGATGCTTCTGCTCGCAAATCAGCTTTAATCATAAGATTAGCGCTAATCTGTGATAAAATTATCATTGCATTTGTTTGTTTATCAATAGACAAATTGGGTGATTTCTTATACCAAGCAATAAAGTTTTTAACTGCAGTATAGTCAGCTAAGAATTTATTCAGTTTATCAGCATTGTACTTTAAGAATTCTTCAGTACTCGCAACAGTAATTGTCTTTTCCTTACCGTTTTCAATAATTGTACGTGTCTTTTCAGGTATGAATCTCAACATTTCATCCGCATTAGCATCCATCAAAGGTGATTCAGAGGAATATGCTGTAGATTTATACATTTCATCATGAGTACGTTCAGGCTTATCGGTAGTCTTATTTATTTGTTTGATAGTATCTGCATCATCTGTAAATATATTATCAATATCATCATCAGCAAGCTTTGTAAAGTCAATATCGGCTTCGCTATCATCAGTAAGCGCATCAATACTGTCAATATCAATATCTTTAGGCTTAGGCTCATCAGAAATAATATTTTCAGCAAGTTGCGCAGTTCCTGCCTGCAAATCTTTGAGTCTACTAAGTTCTTTTTTAGCAGATTTAAGTTTTGATTCAAGGCGCATTGTTCTATATTCTGTTAATTTAGTACCTTGGCTCAAATCAGATGTGACAGTATCAATAATCTTTTCAACTTCAGTAATTCGCTTGGCAAGAGCCTTTTCAATATCCCCGTCATAATTGCCGGTAACTGCGTTTATTAGATTTTGTGCTTCTGTCATTTGCTGTGTTACTTTACCAAGTTCTTCAGCAAAAACCTGCGACCTATCAAGATACTTGCCTTCTCTTAAAGTTCTAAGAATTGCGCTAGCTTCAGGGTCACTAGTAGATTCAGCAAGTGTGATATAATCCTTAGTATTCCGCTTAGTAGAATTGCCAGCAATAACTTGATTAATTTTACGTTCAGATAATACTAAATCTACTTCACTTAAGAATTGTTGGATATTGGCTTGTGTTTTAGGACCATATATAAATCGTGCATAAGCAATATGTAAACCGGTTGAAATTTTAGCGGCTATAGGATTACCTTTGAACTCAAGGAGCTTATCGAACGACCGATGCACAGTTTCATATCTGTCTTTGTATGTTTTACTATACGTTTCGATATATGAATCAATAGTTTGCCTTCTATGTGCAATTAAACTTTCATATTCATCAGATGTGAGAGTAATTTCACCTTTGCGATAGGCTTTTAGTGTTTCATACTCGGTACTGAAGTGGTCTTTATAAAAATCTACAGCATCTTTGCGGAGGTGGTCTACTACAGTGACAAAGTCATAATTCATTACTTTTTGATAAGCCGTCTTAGTAGCTTCTTGTATAGCAGTATCAGTAGCAGGCGTGCTGTCATTAAGTAAATCAGCATGCCGTTTTTGAGTAGACAGCGCTCTTACAACACTACGCGATGCTTCTAATGCAGTTAAAGATTCTTGTGTATACTTCTTACGTTTTGTAGGCGTTTCGGTAGTAACATTTATACCAGCGCTTTTTAATGAATCTTTAAGTTTCGAAAAATCAATATCTTCTTCTACATCACTTACAATATCAGAAAGTTTACGTACTTCATCTTGCAATATAGCTACTACCGGTCTTCCTAACTCAGATGTATCAGAATTAAGTATATCCAAATATACATCAAGTTTTTGTTGATTTGTAGCACCTTTCAGACTAGATTCAAGAAGATATAAATATCTCTGTTGCTCTACAGTGAATCTAAATTTACTATCTATTCTTTGTGTTTTTTCATTGAGTGTTCTAGGAGTATTAATAGCGGCCATATCAATAAAATTCAAAAGTTTCTTGAGCTTGGTCTTAATATTCTCACCAGAAAGATATTCATCAATAATATTCACAGATTCGTTTATTGCATCGTATTGTGTAAGACCGTTATACGTAAAATCTACAGGAACAGATAATAAACCACGATAAACGTTTTGCAATAAATTCATAGAACTGTTGAGTTTATCAGCTTGTGTTTGAGTTATACTGCCATCATTAACAGCATTTGTAATTCTCTTAGAGAAGCCCTTAACTTTCTTGCTAATATTACTGGATATATTTACACGGCTGCTTGCCCCAAGTGAATCATAAGCTTTACGAATTTTATTATAACCTTCATATCCATACTTACGTATATTTCTAACACGCATGTTTACGAATTCTTGAAATTCAGTTTCGAGATTAGCTCTGGCCTGAGCTTTTTCAGTAAGATTGAGTGCCTTAATATTATCAGAATACTCTTTTATCTTACTAATCTTTTTAGAAGCGTCATCAGTTTTATTAATACTAATACCTTGCAATTCATCCATTCTATTGAGAATAATATTTGCATATTGGTCAGTATTAATGGTATCTAATGACTCGCTATCTATTTCTTCAAGCCTATCAAGAAGTTTATCATAGGAGTTTAACTTTTCAGCATCAGAATTCATACTTTCAATATTTGCAATAGTACCTTCAATTTCACTGATATAACCTTTGGCATCTGCACTTATTTCAGAATCAAACTTAATTTTTGAAATCTTATCAAGAATACTTACAGTGCCTGTTTCATTTTTATTGCTCACCTCCAAATCCGTACCCATAACTTGCATATTGAGTCCCCAGCCCTTCTTAATGAGCGCATATACATATGCAAAGCTATTATAACTAAGGTTTACACCATTTGCAAATTTCAATGTTTTTTGAGCATCCAAATTAAGCAAGTCAGTAATTAAGCTACTACGTCTATTGTTAATCGTATCTGCGATTTCATTAGCAGTGCCTATATAAGAATTATCTTGCTTTATTGCTTGCATAAAGCTATTCCAGTCAGTTATAAGTTCTGTTTCATTGGCGTAGACTTTAGAAAGCATGTTGAGTAGTTTATTTTTATTAGGATAGCTATTAGACTGTAATAATTGGTTGGCATATTCCATAACAGCAAAATAAGTATTGAATGTAGATACAAACTGGTCTGCTTCAGATACATTTGTTATATAGCCATTACGTTTCCAATCAAGACTATTTGAATAGCTGTCAGGACAATGAGATATTAATAAGTTTCTTGAGAAGCTTGTGTTGGTATCATCATTTATATAAGTTAAAATATCTGAATGTGTTAATCCATAATACTTAGTCTTAGTGCCGGTATAGTTGGCAAGTTTATCAATAAATTCTTGACTAAATCCTAATTGCGATAATTGACTAAATTCAGTTATTTGATACTCGGTCATTATATTACAGATAGAGTCATACCATTTATTCTTTTTCCATGGCACTTCAGTGCCTTCAAAACTTCCGTCGTCATTGCGTTGCACAATTTTAACTTCCAAAGTTTTAGGGTCTTGTACAATAGCTACACCACTTCTCAATTTGACAAAAGCATTTGTAGGATTTATTTTTGCAGAAATTGTATTTGCGAATCTATCTTGCAAGATATTAAACCGCCCAGTACTAGTCCAAGTGCTACCTTGTTTTCTAAAGATTGCTATACCATTTTCAGTAAATAATTGTGTAAGTCTTGGGGTAAGTCCGTTTATATCCGTATCAATATCGCCAGTATCAACATTTACAGTATACTCGCCCATGAACGAATCTGATATACCGAGACTGAGAAGTATATCTTCTATCTGGTCAATAAGCTTACCTTTAGAATCAAAATTATATATCTTACCATCATTAGTGACAAAGATTGTATCATATGGATAAGCTTGCTTATAACCCATAATAGACTGCGTTTTAAGCTTTGAAAATACAGCTGTAAAATTTGCATTAGTTACAGAATCAGAATTTCCAGAGTAATAGTCACTTGATTTGTTTATATAGTCAAATGCTGCATTCTTATTTATAAATTTGCGCGTGCCTGCAAGATATAATCTACTACCCGGTTGTGTATTATTGATTATATCATTAAGCATTTGTTTTGTAGCAGGGCCAATCATTAGATTGTCTAAGCAAATAGAACAAGATTTGCTGGCAGCATTATACCTAACAATACCAGTAATCTTATCACCATACAATGTATACGCATTATCAGGAACTGAAAGATTTCTGGGTTTAATACCATTGCACAAAGCTGCAGTATAATCTGTACCTACAACAAATGGAACATTCATCAAATTCATTGCTGTCTTTGCCGCACCTGCTTCTTTTACAGCTTTTTTAAGCACACTTATTTCTTTACCGGTAACATTTGATACAAAGCTTATAAAATCCTGTGTGGACATTTTAGATATAACATAACTAAGTTCTTGGTCTTTTACTACAGACATCCAGAACTTTTTAGATATAAGCTGTGTAATATCTTTATCTTTGAAATCTTCTGAAAATGCTTTACCTAAATCTGCTAAGTCTGCTTCGCTGTCAGAACCATTAGACGTAATATCAGTATTTTCAACAAATGCCCCAGATTTTATAAGTGATATAAGCGCTTGGTCTTTTGTTATAGTTCTACTTTTTAAGTCTGCAATTCTTTTGTTATAAGTTTCAGTGCTATTCGCATCATAAGTATATGTGCGACCATTCAGAAGTTTTAAGAAAGGAATATCAGAATGCACTTCGAATATTGCAGTTTTTCTCGTATAGTCATTTACCGAGCTGTCATAAACATGCTTAACATCAATAGTGTTATATCCTACTATGCCTTGCATTGAGCTATTTGCTACTAATTCATTCCTATAACCTACTGCATAGAATGCTAATGATAACTTATCAATTAACATTCTAAATGATTCTTTGCTAAGTTTACCATTAGTAACCTTATTCTTTACTTTGGCAATAGTATTACGAATATCTTCACTAGTAATACCATCTCGCTGTGCTGCACGTTCTGGTAAATTTGATGAAAGCGTATTAATTGCATCTGTAGCTAAATCGATAAATTCATTAAGCTTACCAGCACGTTTGAATTCATTTGCTATATTCTCGATAGCAATTGCAAAGCCTTTTTGATTTATCGGCATTGTAATACCGCTAATATTTGATATAGCGTGTAAAATTTCATGTTCTGTAGTACCTAACTTACTATTATTTTCACCAGTATTTATATATACAAAGTTACTAATTTTACGACCAGCAAAATAATTAGTAGTACCTAAACCTCTTTGCAATGCGGCAGGCATAATTACTATATCCGAATTTTGCAGCGCAGGACCAAGGAATTGCTTACCAGCGGTAGTCAAAACTGTTGAAAGCAAGAAAGGCTCAAAATCAGTAGACTTAATCCTTGCCATCAATGAATCTATTGAAATCATTTCTTCAAGACGTCTGGTATGAAGTATTTTATTATCAACAGTAACACAAAATCCAAAGTTGCTAATTAAGAAGTAATTGAGCAAGTTTTCAAATCCAGCATTTTGTGCACCTTCAAATGCCTTAAACTGATTAAGATAACTATTGAGCGCTTCTATATTGGTATAGTTACTTTGTTTGAAAAGGCCTTTTGCAATTTCAAATAATGTAAGCGTATTTGCATTCTTAGGTATCTTATATCCAAACTGCTTTGCAAAGAACTCAATAGCAAGTGCTAAATCAGATGCATCCAAGTTTATATCACTTTTGAAAGTCATAAATCTAAATGCATTAGGATTTTCAGTTTTGATATTAGTAATAAACTGTTCTATATCAGCATCGCTTTTGAAGAAGGTACTTTGATTTCCGAGCACAGAACTAAGCTGCCTAAGTGCTTCTGTTTGTTCAGATTCAAATATTCTATTCACACACTGCGTATATAAGTTTCGTTCAGCAATAGCGGTTAATGAATTAACAGTTGTCATATCTACACTATCATAACCTGAAACTTGTGTGCGAATAGTATCAACCATCTTCTTATATTCAGACTTTCTTGTCATGAATAATTTCGCGCCAAGCTTGCTATTTTCAACAAACAATGCTGTAAACAACGCTTGCTGCTTCGCAATTTTGACATAATCAGTATTTTTGGTATCAAGTTCAGCTACCTTTACATACTCATCAAGAATATCATTTACAGTTGAATCAGCAATAGCAGTATCATACAAATAATATACTTGTTTAGTAGCGAGTACTAACTGAGCAATTTTGGATGTAGAAAATAGCTTAGATGCTGCAGCGCTGAGATATACATTACCATTATATTCAAAAACTACCGGAAGTTTACGATTGCTAGAATAATAGATGTATGTATTATCACCAATACTTGATTTAAGTTCAGTATAAGGCTCAATTACAATATCAGAACCAAATACTTCACTAACCTTTTTGCCAAGAGTAGTAAGTCTATCAGCTTCACTTTTTGATAGTTTAGCAATCCGTTCATTATAATCTACTCTATCCATCAGGTCATCTACTATTTTTTGGCTATATTTACCAAATGTTTGTATAGCATCTGAAAATTTATCAGGTGTCAAATATGCGGTAAGTTCAGATAAAGTTATACCGGTTTCAGTAGTTGCTTGCGAAGATATAGTATTTACTTCAGAAGCGCTTAATGTAGTATTCAACTTTATAGAACGCTTTTTTGAAGCTTTACTAGATAACTCTTTTCTGGTTTTATTAAGTTCTTTAGCAGAACGTTTCGTACTTGCTAACTTAGGGTCAGTTAAAGTAGCATTAGTAGAATTATCAGTATCTTCCGTACTAATAACTGTTTGTACAGTATTTGTACCTAAGCTTTCAGTCTTTACTTTTGCAAGATAATCATCTACAGAACTTATTTCTTCAGCACCTGTATTGGTACTTACATCTATACCAATATCTGAACTTATTGTGTTATTATAATCATCAACTGCCTGAACAACGGTAGATTCTGCAACTTCAATAGGTTCAGATGTTACAAATTCTTCATCGTAATTAGAATAATCATAATCGACAATTCCATAATTAGATGTAGTATTCTGGACTATATTAGTATCAGTATTCAAAGCACCAATTATTGAAGTTCTAAAAGTACCAGTATTTTCGTCAATCTCAAATTTATAGTTTTTAAGCTTGTCGTAGTTAGCTTGGTCCTTTTTAGACAGTTTCTTATTGGCATTTACTTTGTCATCAAGTTTCTTAAAATACGTACTCAAAAGCAGCATTTCATTAGCATTCAGAGTAGTATTAGAACCGTCAATATCATTTACTAACTTCAAAGTGCTTTTGTTTATTGCATGGCGCCTGAGAGCAATATGACCACCAGCGAGAAAAGCGCCAGATATAGCACCCGCAAGAGCAGCCTCAGCGGAACGTACGGCAGTATCACCGAGGCTTGGAATACCCTCATCTGGATTAAACCACATATCAATTGCATATGTACCTATGAACTCTTCAGCAAATTCCTCACCACCTTCACCTATGGCTTCCATTAAAATCTTAACAGGCGCATTTGCTTTGCCATGCAGCTTTCTCCAAATTTTTGGACCAAAGTTTTGTTTGAAAGCATCAGAAGGCGAAAGACCTTCAATAGCATAGCTTAAAGCAGTCTTCAATGAAGCATAGGCAAAAATATTAGTCATACTTCTATCAGGATTTTCAAGAGAGTATTCAGAAGCTGTTTGGCCAGCCATACTGGCATAATATACGCCAGTACCAACTCCGGGTACTAAAGCATTTAAGCCTACCATAGTGACTACCTGAGATATTGATTGCATTATTCCAAGACTCATAGAACCTATTTTCTGTCCTACACCAGTAGCATATGGATTAGTGGCATATGAATATTCGAACATATCAGTTAACCAAACTGATGTAGGAATTATATCTTTATCTGCAAAAGCGCGTACCTCTTCAGCTGTAGTGTAATCATCTCTTATTTCAGCTATTGCAGCAATGCCGTAAGATACACCGTCAATAATACCTTCTACCATTTCTATAGGTGTGGTAACGATTGAAGTAAGTACTTGACCGATAGTAGACCATACTTTTGTAGCAGTATGCATATCTTCATATGCTTTTTGTGCTTTGAGTTGAGTATCATAGTCATCTATATTTTTTAATATAGTGGCATAATCAGTATACTCTTTTGGTGTATAGCTATCCATAAAACTACTATATGCTGTAGAAAAATCATTATAGGCTTTTGTAATATCTTCAGAAGATAATTCCGAATCAGTAAAATAGCCTTCATCATATATACTTGACAGACTTTCAGCATCTTTGAATTGTTGATTAAACTTTGAATAATCACCGCCAAGTTTATCATTCACATAGTTATTTACCCAGTTTTCATTATTACCAAATTGATTTTTGAATTCATTATTCTGAGCTTGTATATCAATAGCTTCTTGATTGTTATTATAATTGATAATATTCGATAAGCCTACAAGCATTGAATACTTGGATTCAGCCTCGTATGTATCATATTGCTGAGGCAATTGTGATTTCAAGGCATCGCCATTGGCAGCTAACATAGACAGATAGCTCTGAGCTTTTATAGGGTCATTTTCTTGCGCTAACTGAGAATATACATCTTCCTCGTATATACCAGAAAGTTGCGCTTGATTTCTAATAGAAGTCCAGCTATTTATCAATCCCTTTTTAGGGCTTTTATAAATTACATTTTTTGCCATTATTTTACCTCAGTTGCATTCTTTTTTAATTCATTATTATATTTTGTAATTTCTAACCAATAATTTGTACCAGAGTTTTTAAATTCATTAGCAGTTTCATTCCACTTATCACGGTCTTGTGTAAATAAGCCAGTCAATACCATATTACCAAATTTTCCAAGTATATATGTACCTGCATGCAAATAATCACCTTCCCTGAACGCAGACGATGTTTTATACAGTTTGTAATTATCATAAAAATAATTTTTAGCATCATAAAAATTACCATCATAATAAACATAATTATTACCCTGTATAGAAATCACAATACCATCATCTAACGCAGCACTGGCCACTTCTAAATATAATCTCTTAGCAGTATATTCTGATATAACTGGCGGCATATTATCCACAGTATAATTTGTCTTATAAAATCCGCCTTTATAATACACATAATATGTATCTGCTGCCATTATTAGCGTGCCATCGGGAATCTCGCCAGCTAATGCACCTGCAGCAGGTGCCGCAAGAGCGCTATCACCTTGTGCATCAATAGCGCTTATATAGTCGCCAGTAAACTCGTAACCAAATCTTTCAGTGAAGTCTGTTTTATTTATATTCGGTGCTTCCCAAATAGTATCAATTTCAATATTACCAGATTCATCATAATCCCACAAGCCAAAAGTGGTATAACGCAAACCTATTTGATTTTCATAGAACCATTCTTTATATGGTATCATTGCTTTGGCTTGAGCATCTTCTGTCATACTATCCCATTGTTCACCATATTCAGTTCTAGCCATATTATTAGCAAGTGTATTAAGCCGCTCAGAAGCTTCTTCAGAACTCAAATCTTCATTCAAGTATTTATCAAACATTGTAATAGCTTTGTCTGTTACTTCATATTCACCTGGAGTTTCAGTATAAGCTAAATAGCCACGTTCTAATAAATATTCTTCATAGCCATAATTTTCAGGAGTTTCACCTTCAAGCGCTTCATAAATATCACTACCCATATTAAGTTCTTGAGCAATAGACATTAATAATGAATCTAACGCCAACTGGGCATTCTGCTGATAATTGAGAATATTTTCAAAGTTACCTTGGGCGTCTTGTTCACCCAGTAAGTTAGTAATAACTTGTTCATAACTCTGAGTCAATGACTCCATAATTTCTTCTCTTGACTGAGCAACCTGCTGAGCCAATGATTGATACTGTGAAGCTACTGCGCTTTGAAAATTACTAGCTTGTACTTGCGTAGCACCAGTACCAAGTTGCTGTGAAGCTTCGGCCATCTGATTAGCAGATGCAAGATTACTAACAGCTGTAGATACATACATTTGCTGTGATTGTAATCTTATCTGAGTATCATATGCTTGAACTGCAGCATTAAACTGTTTATCAATATTATCTACGCCTACTAACTCAAGATATTTTTTAGTTTCTTCATCAAAAGATTGAGAGCTGTTCTGGACCAATTTGGTCGTGTCGAATACTTTCTGCGTCGTCGATTGTAGTGTTGTATCTAGAATCGTTGTTTGATTTTGTGTATTCGGTAGAATCTGAGTATTTATTAATGGCATTTTTAGCCTCCTCTTCAAAGTAATAATTTACTTTTTCAATACTTACAGGTGATTCTTTATATGATACATACTTTTCAAGAATATTTATTATCTTTCGAAAATATGCAGTATCATTCATTTGAACTGATACATATGCCTTGAATATTGCCTGTAAAATTGACATCAAAATAGTAACCGAATACATTACCATTTTGACTAATGCCGCAGATTTGTCTACATCAGGGTTCGGCATGAATCCAATCATTGCAGTAGCGAACATTGTTACTATTGACATAACTGTACTACTTATCAAATAATTACGCTTTGACTTATTCGCGTCATTTCGGTCATCAATTAACCCATCTTCAGAATTATTTAAGTTAACGATATTTGAAGCGCTAAGTTTATGTATAGCATTAGCCTTTCGCTCGGCTCGCATTATATAGGCATTCAAAAATTCACGCGATGTGAGCGGTCTTTGATGTGCCAAACGCCGTTTTATATTAGTGAGTTTATTCGCAAAAGTTAATTTATAATTTTTGGGAGTTAAGCCTTTGCACCTATTAGAAACAAATGTATTATAATTTACTAAATTTTGAACATCGATAAATTTATCAAAGTCTTGTTGGTCAGTGATACTTTCATTTATTGCCCCAAGTGCTAAATCACGTTTTTCTATATACTTATCTGAGTTTCTTATAGAACTTTCAGTACTCATATACCAGAAAAACTTAGTACTTGCAGATAGAATAATCATTACAATAAACTCAATTACTGTAGATTGGCCAAGATGCTTTATTGTACCTTGCAAGTATAATACAAAGTAAATAACAGCAATGGTCGCTGCAGTTGTTATTAAACCCAAAAGGTTTAATATTAACGTCTTCCATTTTTTCATTATAATACCTCAAATCAAAGTTTTCTATAATATATAATATGCTGTAAACATCAAACTATGCTAAATAGGAAATATACCAGCAAATTTGCTGGTATATTTGGTCATTTATTTAAGTTATCAAGTTTCTCAGCTATGCTTTTTAGCACGGTTACTTGTGGGTCTTCTTCAGGCGGTTTCTCAGACTGTAAGTATTTATAATGTAGCGGTATTGCGGCAATACTTCCACCTAATCCTGAAATACCAACAGTTAATAAAGCATTTGCTGTGGTATTAAAGAATAATGCTACAATTACAAATATTGTGAATGGTACAACACCAGGTGCATAACCCATTGCTTTCTTTAATGGCTCTCGATAGATTATCGCTAAAGCAATCAATAAAATTGTTGCAGTTAAACCTATACCAGATTTTACCCATGAGCCGTCAATTGTAATTATAACACAAGTGGGTACTGCTACACTCAATGTACGCACAATATATGCTGATATTTCCCACCAAGTATTCTTATTAAAACTTTTAAGCTTACCAGAAACTTTCGTAACTTTTTCTTTAATCTTTGAAGTTTTATCGGCTGTTTCAGTTTTAGTCTTCTCAACAACATTACGAAATTCTGATAATTTACTCATCACGATACTCTCCTACTCTTTTTAACGGTAGTCTGTTGCTCTTCAAGTTTACTCTGTGTTTCTTGCAAATTCTTATTTACATTAGCAAGTTCTTTTTCTTTATTAAGAAGCTGCTGTTCAAGACTACGCTTATTTTCTTGCAGCTGTTCAATCAATGCTGTGTTATCAGTATAGAAAATCTGGTCACAAAGAAGCTTAAGCTGAGCTTTCTTTTCAGGACTCAAATTTGACAAATTAAAACACTCATAAACATACTTTGCAAGATTCATATTCATATTCTTTTGATTGTTCAGACTATCTTTGAAAGTAGTTAATGCAGTTTCAATTTTTGTCAAATTCTGTTTTGTAGCATCTATAACTTCTATAATAGATGTTTTCAAAGCAAGTAAATTATCAACTATGGTGGTCAATATAGATGTTTCACTAGTCGATGTAGCTTTGTTAAGTTTATTAGTTGCTGCAGTTTTGATTAGTGATATTATCATTAATACTACTGAAGTGAGTACAGTACCAAGGGTACCAACAGTTAACCACTCAGGTAATTCAAAATCTGCGATAGTTGTAAGAAGATTCATATAATCGTATCCTCCAATTCTTTTTTAACATATTGCTTGCCGGTAAGCAGTTTATAATACTGCAAGGCTTCTGCAACTTTTAATATCCAGTCTACTGAAATATTTCTACCAGTACGTTCAAATTCATAGTCAAGTATTTCTGTAGTTTTCTGAATATCTTCACGATGGATTTTTTGATATTCTTTATCTGCGCTTTGCTGCATATAAAGAGTTCTAGGAATTACATTTGTATTTTCTATCATGTCAAAGTACCTCGCAATATACGATATTTCATAGAAATATTACAAATTTTTGGTTTAACAAGTGCGCTATAGCCCTCATCATCATCCTCAAATTTACGATTTCGTAATACCATTTGTAAATAATTAAAGCTACCAATCATAGTTCTACAAGCATTGTTAGTTACTCTTTCAACACTAGTGCTAGTAACCTGAGGAGATGTAGCTGCATAGCTTCTTGAATAAATCTTAAAGTAAAATTCAAAATTTACATATGATTTATCTGTTAAATGGTTATCTGTATCAAAGTAATCATCAAATGTAAAAGTAGTAAATAATAACTGCTTTCTGAAATCTGTTGTGCCAAATAACAAAATAGCACTTTCCCATTCCCAGTCAATTTGTACAATTTCTTCAGGTTTTTCAGTAGTTTCGGTCCAGTCAACTTCTACATTTGTATATTGTACTTGACCCAAATTTCTGCCCATTTCCATATACATTTGATAATTCAGATATTCTTCCTTGACCTCAAAGTCAAAATCAAATTCCATTTTATCAAATACATCGCTTTTGAATAGATAGTATTTAGTACCACTACCACCGATTGAGCCGCTAGACTCATTATACAAATATATATTCGCGAACGAAAAATCAGTAGTCTGTCTTCCAGATGCTGCTAAAGTACGAATAGCATGAAACCTTCGTGTACCAGCAGTTATTCCGCTAAATGCATCAGCAAAGTTTCTAAGCTTAACTGAAGTAATTGATGAATCTTGCGGATTGTTATAAACAATTCCGGGTGATTTACTAAAGTCCGTAATACTTGACAAATTACTATCAGGAAAGTCTGGTACTAAATTTACTGTAGCATATTTATGAATAGTTGTTATTGCTTTTAGCTTATCAGCATATATTTCATAATCAATTGCACCAACTCGCTTGGTAAACAATTCATCTGAGAATTTATATAGAACCCTAGTACTTTTATATTCTATCAATAATTCTACATTTATTTCAGTTTGATTTGCTTGGTATATTCTATCTACTGGAAATTCCCAATACCACCATGAATTTATAGAATTATCAAAAACAATTGCTGGTAATATGCCATCAACAGTTTCTTTATTTAAGAAAAATATAGTAGAATACCTATAATTTACAATTACAATATCAGAAGTATGATTCAACAAATCTCTAACCATTTCTCTAAAATTCATTGTCATAGGTACTAATGTTCTATCATCAGACTGTATATTTTCCTTCATTTCAACGCTACAAATATCTTCAGCGGTAACTACAGCAACATTGCTACTAACTGGTAGCGTAACTATTGCGTTTAGAAAATCGCAGCCTTTTGACTTTGCAGTATTTGTGCATAACCACACATAATATGAACCATCGTCATTTGATGCTGTAGATTTATAAATCAAATACGCACCATCATTATGAAATACCCAAAAGCTTGTGTCGGATATACGCATAGCTGCAGTGAGCTTTTCTGTCACAGCATAATATTTCATTGGGTCAAAAAATTCAATAGTGAGCTGGCCGTTTGCAGCACCAGTACCAAAAATATGCTTTTGAGTTATGAACCAATAGTAGCCGTCAAGATAAAAGCTTGTAATTATTGGTTCAGCAAACTGAGATAGTACTGGAATTTTATTAGTAGGACGTTCTAATGGTGTATTAGTTCCTTGAATCTCACGCTTATAGTATTTAGTTTTATCTACAAAAGATAATACCCAATCTCCAAATACTAATGCCGGTCCAGATTCAAAATAATACTTTATAATTGTATCATTTGCTCGCACAGCATCTTCAACATAATCAGATTCACCAAGAACATATTTTACTGAAGGATATTCATTGCCAGAATCATAGATATATAAATTCGTATCATCAGTGGCAATACTATATAATTTAAGAGGCTCAGTAAAATCAAAATCAAGTTTTTCAAATATATAGTATATTTGAGAAGTACTAGACTTATCTATTAGCAAATAGACATCGGAATACTTTTCTTCCGAAGAAGCAGATTCTGAATATGGAACTTGCAAAACTGAATACGCGCCGCATTCTAATACAACAACGTTATTCATATTCCATAACTGTTTATCAGGAGTGCTATATGTGAGGCTGGCAATATTTACAGATGCTGTATAACGGCAGGATAAAATGCTCAATTTATCAGTATCTGATAAACTTACAGGCGGCATTTGATGTGTTACTAAAATCGCAAAGCTATCTTTAGCAGGTATAATCTTAAAGTTGCCAAAATTAAGTCTATCGTTATTATATACATAGAAATACGATAAACTATCACTTATTCGTGCAATTTTAGATTTATCTTTATATAAGTATAGTGCTATCGCAAAGTACTCATAACTTTTATCCGACATAGGAGTATAAGTTGCTAGTACCCAGTAGCCGTTATACAAAGCATACGCATCATATAAATCGCCAGTAACACCACTAGCAATTTCATCGTATTCATCTATATCATGAAGATTTATTGCAAATATTTTTGATAATGTTCCATCATATGCGACATTAAAATTATAGACATATATTTTACCATCAGCAAAGGCTGTAACTGTAATATCAAAATATTTACCATCTGGATAATCTTGCAGACAGGCTGTAAAACTACTACATTTCAGAATATTTATAGTAGCAATTAATCCTGATTCTTTAAGCATAGTAAGATATAACGCACTATTAGTGTGATACAATATTGCTAACCCATCAGAATACTTTAATATTTTTACAATACTCTCTTTTGGTATAATATCACCTACAATTATTTCTACAGTAGTGTTATAATTATTTAGCTTATCATCAAAATTTATAACCGATTGTGGTGAATATATTTTATCATTTAGAATATTATATAAACTCAAATTTGGGCTTATATTGTCATTTAACTGTATTTCACCAGTCACTTGTTCTACTGCATAATTATCTTCTGATTTGAAAAATCTATGCAGCTGTAATGTACCTTTTTCAGATTCTTGTATCAAAAAGTATATACCATCTTCTGTTTCATTACATGCAATATTGCTATCTTTTAAGATACGTAATTCAATATTTTCATCAGTAAATATAATTTTATCATAATCGTCGTCTTGCTCAATTACAAATAAACCAAATGATGTCTTCTTATACCAACGCACATTATTGTTTTCTTTAAGATATTCATTTGCAGTATTTGAAACATCATACCAAATAGCAGGTCTAATCGTAAGATTACCTAGCTCATCACGACATACATTTTTGCAATCATGTGTAGAATTTTGGTCGGCTACTAGCGGATTATCATATACTTGTAAGCCATTTATATTGTTAATACTTTGAAATTTTATATTGTCTAAATATTCAAAGTTTGTTGGCAGTTTATGCTGTATAGGTTCACGTCTATAAATATTATTCATCAATACCACCCCTTAGATGAATGATATACGCGCGGTCTTTCTTTACGAGTTGTATTAATTGTAGCCAACAATGTTTCAAACTCATTCATTTCTTCGACTGAACGGACCTTATCATCTAATACTAATAACTGGCCAGCAACATAATGCGGTATTAATTCTGCAGCTAACTCGGGAATTTCATAGCTATTAGTATCAGAAGTTTTAGGCGCTTCAGAATAAACTTTCTTAATTTGATAGTTATCTTTATCAATAGGTATGCCATCATGTTCATTAGCTATATCTACTATTTCAAAATATACACCACCATCTATAAGTTTAGGATATAGTGCATTATAGAATATATGATATTCATTATATTCTTCAGGCAAGCGCTTATGAGCATATTCATTCTTAGTTTCCTCGCCTGTGAGTATTAGACTATCATTCCCAATAAAATTTTCCAGCAAAAATTGTTTGCCATTTAGATATGCATTTTGTTCATCAGCAAATGATATAAAATCAGGTGGCATAGACAATCTTGCTGGTAACACTTTTCTTGATAATATGACAATATATTCTCTGAGATTCGGTAGCACACTGTGCGCTATTCTGAATAAAGCTTCGTTTATTATACGAGGAATTTTTTCGACGTATTGTAGCCGCAAAACTTCTTCAAAAGGTATTTGTAAAATATCATAAATACGCTGTTTTATATCATTATATGTCATAATAAACTCCAAATAAAATACCCGTCAACATTTCTGCCGACGGGTATCATAATACCTAAATATTAGCTTCCGCCGGTTCCGCCGTTTTCACCGGTTCCGCCGTTTCAGCCGCCTCCGCCGCTTTCACTGGTTATACCGGTATAAACCGTAGGATTAACAGAAATCTCAAATGTGGAGAGGTCGATGAAGAGTGCATTAGAATCAGTAATTTGTTTTGTTGCGGCTTCGCCTTTTGCATATCTTGTAGTCGTGGTACCGGAATATGCTTGAGCGGTAAGATTTTCCAAATCACCAAATGCAACATAAACTGCAGCATACGGGTCACAAGTATCAGTACGGAATCTTGCTCGGCCATACCAAACCATGGTATTATTACCGTCTTGGATATAGCTCGTAACCGTGAGAGGCTTTCTATCCCAAAGAATAAAGCCAAGTTCAGAGTTATTTCTGGCAGAATCCATTATAACCATACCCATTTCTTTATTGGTAAATCCGGGTTTACCATTGAGATACGCCCACTCAACAAGCTGATATTGGTCACCTTTCATAGGCCCATCAAAAGGACCTTCAGTAGCGCTCGCACCAAGAGCAGCTTTTATAGCTTTGCTAAGTTTAGCATTGGACGGCATAACGATTTTATCATAATGCAAAGGTACCAATTTGCCATCATAATCTCTATGATTTGCACCATACTCTCTAATAGTATCAAGAACAAATCTTATTTGGTCATATACTGCAATATTATCTGCAGTATCGCCTTCAACAGGATTAAGCTTAAGCAAGTTAAGACCTTTATCCATTGCATGGCCATCGGCGTCGAGCTTGCCACCATAAACAAGGAATTTATTACTCTGAGGAGGCGTTGCCCAAGCACCCGTAGCAACAGTATTGTTGGGTGCCGTGGTATCACTTGTACCAGTATTAGTCCAAGGTTCATAACCATTCATTTCAACAAAATCATTAGCATCTGTAACTTTTACGGAAGTATAATGGTATCTATTGAAATAAAGCTGCTTTGCACCATCAATCTCACCATCAACACTATCAATTGCAGATAACGGAAATTTCTTACCGCCATATGTAAAGCTCTTAGTAAGTGCACCTGCAACAGTTGCAGCGCAGTACTGTTCACGCGTTCTGGCATAATTAGTGGCAAATTCTCTAACCTTAGAATTGATTTCAAGACTACGGTTATCTTCACGAGCTTCTTCAGAAATTGCAAAGGAATCTTTCCAAGTCTGAGCTATGAAGGTCTTGCCATAAGAATCTTCCCAATCATGCAACTTAGCAATCTCCATGTCTTCGGAAGGACGGAAACCGCCGTGAGAAACACTCGTATGATAGCTTTGAGAATAACCATCAAGTGTTTTATTTACAAATACTTCATTAATTTTACTGCCTCTCTGAAATTCTTCAACTTGATTTTCAAGAAGCATAGGAATCGAAAGCCCGAGGACATTAAACTCTGAGCTTTTGATGGCTTCACTGATATTAAAAATAATAGCCATTATTTAACACCTCCGGTCTTAAGTTCATAAAATTGTTTAGCCCAATTCTGCTGAGGACGTCTCGGAACAAGATTATCTACCATGCCTTGGTCTCTCAAAATAACACCAACAAAACAATAGTCTGTTTCATCTGCAGGCAGTGGAATTTCTGCAAGCAAATAATAATTATGTCCGGCAGTCCAAGCAACTTCAGATTTGTCAGCAAGAACCTCACCAGCACCGGTAGAAATTGTAACATCAATTATCGCACCGACATCTTTTGCGCCAAGTCCAGAAGTTGTTGTATATCCATCATTATCGGTAGCTCCAGCACCATCGGTTACAGCAGAATTCAAATGGACTAGTTTGGTCGTAGGATAATTAAAGCGCTCATATCCATAAATGGTAGCCATTATTAAAATCTCCTTATTTTCTTAATTGTGGATGAGCTTTCAAAAAGTTTTTAATATCTTCTTCAGAAGCGTTAGGCAAATATTGTTTAACGCTTGCCACTTCTTGAGGCGACACGCTAATAGCATCACTAGCGGGTGCTACCGCACCACCTGGTATAGAAGTCATATGGTTCAAAGAATTTGTAGCAACTGTTGCAGCTTTATTTGTAGCAGTCTTGCCTTGAAGCTCATCCATGTGTATAGCAAGATATGCTTTTTCAATAGGAACGCCATTATCTACAAGCTTCTTAGTATCGCTGTCAAGGTCATTATACGAGTTAATTGTAACTCCATACTTTGCATTAAGTAACCCGAGTTCCGCTTGTTCGCGTTTCTCGCGTTCTTTTGCCAAAAGTGCTTCAGCTTCAAGTACCTTAGGATGTGAATTAACGATACTCTCAATTACAGGTTTAGCTGTAGTGGGTTCAATACCTGCATCCAACAATTTCTTATCTAAACCAGAATTCATTGCAGAATCCCATGAATCGAAGCCAATCGCTTTGGCCAATTTTTCGCGTTCTTCGTTCAATCGTTTAGATACAATCTTTGTTACATCATCTGCGGCCGGCGGCACCGCTCCATTATTTGGATTTTCGCCTTGTCCATTCATAATAATATCTCCTTTGTGGGCGAGTTTGAGTGGAGACTCTTTTGCAGCCCTCTAAATATATAATATAATAAATGTTTCCAAATATGCTAAAAATGTAAATTATAAGGGCATAATTTATGCCCTTATAACTTTATTCATAAATCCAAAAGCAATCAACATAATTATCAGAACAATCCCATGTATCTTCAACAATACCATATATTGCGCACGTTAAATGTCTTTTTATTCTGATAATAATTTTATGCCTACGGTACATAATAGCAATATCTTTAACAGTTTCATCATTATTACAAAAATATTGTGTATAGCCTAATTTAGCAAGAAGCTTTTCATAGCAACAAACACATAATTTTTCACACTTGTTAGTTTTAGCTGTTACAGAAAGCAATTTATCAACAGTTCTATATGACAATCCCGTAACATTACATATTGCTCTGCATACACAGTCGTTGATATTTGAATTTACTGGATTTTGATTAAAGTATCTGAAATTACTCATTTTCAACAATGCAATAATAGTAGAGTGCAAGCTTTTCGCAGGCCTCTGGCCCATCGTCATCTTCAAGGAATGCCTTTGCCAAACCGACATAGAAATGGCAATCCCTATCAGGCGAGATACAAGGCCTAGTAGCTTCGCAAAAATCCGAATAAAGCATGTTGGCTGCCATTCTCAAATCGCGTTCATCAAAATCGTCGAAATGTATATTCATATCTTTTGCGGCTTTCATAATCTGTTCAATACTGAAATGCGGACCATGAGTACCATCAGCATTGTCCAACTCACGATTCCATTTGTTCATATCAGACTTACTAAGATATAATGATTCGCCGCGGTCAGAATACCTACGACCTCTACCAGTACCTTTAACTCCACGACGCCCATCCATTTCATAATCGTCTTCATACTCATCATACGGTTTGCCATAGTCACGACGACCATAATCACGTCTCGCATAATCATTACGTCCATAATCATTACGACGATTCATGCGGTCCATCAAAATCATATCAATTATGTTACTTCTCATAAGAAACCTCCAATTAAGCTGTTGGTGCAGGTGTACTAGGCACCGGAACTGATGCAAGTTTATTTACAGGTGCACAAGAAAGATTACGCAATATCCTGAATGTTGCAGAAATAGCGCTCGTAATAACTCGCATAGGATACCTAGTACGAGTTCTAAGCGAACATGCTGTAACTTGGGAACAGTTACAATTAGTAACAGGATAAGTCGTAGTTTCAGTACCTATTGTAACAACTACAGGCATATTTATAGTTGCCGTATCAGGAATATTCTGAATAAGTACTAAACAAAATTTCTGTCCATCTGAATAAGTGTTTAGCGGCAAATTTATAACTAATTCACCATTAGCAACTGTAATAGAATTACTAAATACCAATCTATTACAAATGTTACAACTTGTATTACATGACATAGTTTGCCTCCTTTATCAGGTAGCGCGCAATTGCGCGCTACCGAGTTCATTAATTAAAATCCACAATTTCCGCAACCACAGCCACGGTTATAGCCATATACACTTTCATAAGGCGAACAAGTAATATAGGCAGGCTGTGCAACTGGACGAAGCGTATTAATAAGAGTCTGCGTCTGAGCATTCTGAGAAAGCTGAGCGGTGAGCTGTGCATTCTGTGCCTGCAAAGACGAAATCTTTTCATTCGTAAGGAATCCAAGAATTGCATTCGTGCTTTCGCGCTGTCCATCAATAATGTCTCTTGTACTTGTGTTAATCGCCTGCTGAATAGCACAAGCATTGGTAGCCATATTATAATTTACATTATCAATGGCTCTTTGAGTCTGGCAACAACAATCTTGAAGGCGATAACCTAAATCGGAAATAGCACTACGAGTTTCGTAACCATTCTGCATAATAGCAGTATTAACACCGCTGAATCCTTGGCAAAGAGACTGCTGGACACCTGCCTGACCGAGTTTCAAGTCATTAAGGCTAGAAAGGACAGCGCTATTATTGAATCCACTGGCCACATCATTAGTAGTTGCTACTTTTCCAAGTTCATAACCAATCTCTTGGCCAACACCTTGTCGGTTTCCTCCCCAGCCGTTATTGCCCCAGAGTGCAAACAAGAGGATTATCCAAATCCATTCACCACCCCACATGCCATAACCGCCATAATTGTTATTGGTACTAAGACCAGTTGCTAAACCTTCAGAAAATCCATCATTCATAATAGAATTCTCCTTTATTATATTTATTACATATACAGCCGTACGCTCTGTATAAATAATATCAGAATTTATTAAACATTTGCATAACAGTATTAGGATTTATTCCGCGTTGTTCTAACATTCTCATTGCTAGCTGTTGCGGATTATTTGTTTGTAAAAGTGTTTCTATTTGTTTACCAGCCTCAGGATTATTTTTGAATAACATATTTATAAACGCCTGAGGATTCGTGCGGGCTTGCTGAATTTGTGACATAAGATTATTTATAAAATCTTGATTACCCGGATTACTATAATTATTAGGTATATTACCAAGCATGCTCATTTTGTTTCCTCCGCAGGTTTAAGAAGCTCCTGCAACTTAGAAGTTAACATATCAACTCTATTTGATAATTCAGTCATATTAGTTTTAATAGCTAATATTTCATTATTTGAAGTATTTGAATCTGCAGCATCAGCTTTAGATACTTTATAAGTATCACATGTCTTATACCCACGGCTATCTACTTTGACATTGTATAAAACATCTTTATTCTGGTCAAAATAAACCGTATCAGAGTTAAGTTCAGAAGAACGCATCATAGCTTCATCCAAACTAGTAACTACTAATTTATTAGTTTTATACGGCATTTGAGGTGGCATTTGAGGTGGCTGTTGATAGCCGTTATTAACGCTATTTATTTGTGAATAGTTAGATGGCCAATTATTAAAATACGGATAATTATAAGCCATAAATTTAACCTCCTTGTTCCAATTCATTTATTCTGTCTCGCCAAGCTTGTCTTCGTGCTTTCATTTCGGCATATTCTTCTTCAGTAAGCCGACCTTCAGCATACTTGATAGCTTGATAGTCAGTATCAAGTAACCTACGCTTAAGTTTTGTAATTTCCAATGCTGCATTACCTAATACTAAATATTCTTCAGTATCAGTACAAGTAGTCAATGTATAATTACCACTATTCAATGCCTCAAGAAATTCGCGCCATGCAACATTTCTACCATCAATAAAATACTGTTTATCCATGCTTAATCTCCTTATACAGTGAACCAAACTTCAAAATGTAATACACCGTTAGCACAGTTATTATAAAGCACCTCTTGTGCCCAGTTACCTCTACTACCTGAATCACTATATATTCGCCCAAAACCAATATAACTACTACTTTCTATTGATGCATCGGTACCATAGCCGAATATTGACCCATCAGAAGTACTTTTTAAGCTAGCCCACCACCAGCCTTTCAAAAACTTTGAAATAGTAACAGAAAAATTAGAAGAAAGCTTACTATTAAAAGTTGCAGGATTTATTATTCTATATTTATAAGTAGTTGATGATGAATAACTACTAATTTTTATCGAACCTGAAATTTTAGTAAGACCTTCGTATACAAATTTTGTAGCAATCGCATTAAAATATAAAGTGCCTCCGACACTGCCCATAGTACCAGTGATTTCTTCAACTATCTTTTTCTGATAATTATTATCTATAGTTTCTAGGCTTTGCATAGTATTATACATAGATGCAGTCATTAAGCCAGCATAATTTGCAGATGCCTGAGATATACTAATACTATCTTTGTTACCGCCTACAGTCAACTCTAATACCATCGATGATGCAGTTCTAATATTGCCCAATACCGGCGTAACATAATCATATACAGCTTTAGATGTTGGTACCTGAGTATCGTCATTAAAAACTTTTGTATTAATTGAATAGCTAGATTGATTAATATATCCGGTATTAGAAGCAACTGTTACAATCCTACCAAAAGTACTTAAGCTGCCACTAACTTTGACACAATTATCTTCTATATATTTATATACAGCGTGTGCTGTAGGTATACCATTTTCTGAATTAGATAATATAGAAAGCCTAACATACTTTTCTTTAGCAATGAACCGCCCAGAAAAATCTTCACTACTTGCAAGTATATAATCAGCACCCCACGTTGCGCCTTCAAAAGCTACTTCACCATACAGTAGTTTTGATGTATCGCCAAATTCAGATTTTTTAATATAAATATCATCAGTAGATGTTGTACCGTTCAAATATACTTTATTTACATAAATATTGCTATAAGTACCAGTACCAGTACCATCACCAATACGCACACCAGTTATCTTTTGTGTAGAAGTTGCACCGCGGTAAAACATCCAAATATCACTAGAGGTTGATTCTCCAGCAATTTTAATTTCATTACCAGCAGTAATATTTAGGTAATTTGCATATTCAGCAGTACCAGTTAAATCGCCGGTGATACCGCTATTTGCAGTAATTGGCTTATTAAAAGTCCAAGGATAGCTGGCGGTAACCTCTAGTGCAGTACCAGTGCTATTTACTGAATATGGTACACCATTAGCTGCATAATCACTTGGATTACTCCAGCATACATTTGATATACCTTTAATTGAAAGTACAATACAGTTTGATGCGTATGTATCAGATACACCAGTACACCCAAAAGTAAATCGCAAATATCTCGTTTTATTGCCATAGGTATCTGAACCTATTATTTCATTACAGTAATAATGATTCCATCCACTCCAACCATTTATATTCACTTTATCCAATAATGTATGCCATACTGTGGGACTTGAATAATCGCCTCTTTCGAGAGTCATATAAGTACCAGTTGCACCATTGGTCGAATAATAAATCAGTATATTACGCAAATTGCAATATAAACCTGCAGCTGCACAGTCGAGTGTAATTCTAGACTGTCTATTCGCATTTTTATCCGAAGTAGTATTACCGTTATTAAAATTACTGGAATTAGTGAAAATATTTACCGAACCAGTTACTGTTGTCCATGATGCGCCATTATCACTGCTTCTTTCAAATTTCAATGCATCAGCAGTTACACCGGCAAATCTATTAGCTGATTCACCTGGAAGATATGCTACGTCTAACGGCGTCAATGAAGTTATACTCGCTTTATTTCCCCAAGAAACATAGTCTGCATATACACTATTTACTGGTATAGTTATATCTTTAGAACCATCAAACTGAACTCCAGTAGCACTTACAGCAGTACTAAGATTTATTGCTCTCGGGTATTTTAACTTTTGAGCATAATACGCGCTCAATGTACCATCAATGACGTCATCTATCTTATCTTCTACTGATTTTACATTAAAATTACCAGAATGATATATTTCATACCATGAATTCCAACTAGATAAATCTTGTTTAGAAGCTCGTACATAGATACGCGGCAAGCTATCTGCATTACTCTTAGCATACGCAATTTGCGTAGGCACTCCACCAGAATTGTCATCCCAAGGTTTTATAGTCTCTATTATACAATATCCACTTTCGTAACCAATATCAGGTAGCCTAGCTACTGGTTGAAAATCATACCAAACTGTTTTACCTTCGCCTACTTTCGGTAACGCATTAGTATTCCGAGTATCTGATATATGAATATTAGCAGCATAATACGGAGCAAGATACGAACCTGACGCTAACAATTTTACACGTTTTATAGCCATTATGCACTCGCCACCTCTTCATATGAAATCATCAAATTTTTAAGATTACCGCTAATTGTGTTTACAGCATTTGCAAGAGCATTAAGCTCAGTACCAGTTGTACAACTCGCAGCATCGCCGCCTGTTACAGAAATAATATTGGAGCCAGTAGATACATTGAAAGCATATCCAGCAGAAATAGCAGCTAGTCTACCTTTAGCATCTCTGAGTGCAATAGTGCTAGCAACTGCTCCAGCATTATATCCAATTTCGCTTTGAGTAGCATTTGTATGAGTATATACAAAATTACCAGAAGTAGTACGTTTATCTACTCTGCCCTCTACAGCAATATATACAGCAGCCGCCGAAGGTATATTGTTTTCACCACCATCTTCAACACTATTTGTAAGCAAATATGATTCCTTAGCAATAAGATGACCAGAAGAATCTTTCTGGCTTGTAAGTATATAACGTGCAGTACCAAATGCAGCTGAATCGTTAGATTCGCCATATAATACTTTAGTGCTATCCCAAATAGAACCACTAATTTTACTATTGACAAATGAATATACCGCGTTTGTCGTAGGTACTGATGTAGCATTATCAGTTACTGTGCCAACAATTTTATAAGGCGAATCTTTTATACCCCTACCACCAGCACCTGCTGCCAATATGATTGTTTCAGTTTGACCAGCTGCATTTGTCATTGTGACATAATTTGTCAAATCAATAGTACCACCAAGAGGGTCCCAAGTAGTACCATTCCATGCCCAGTTAGTTCCAGCATGCGCGTTACCATATGCATTTACTACGTTCCAAGTATCGCCTATTTGCCGCTCAGTTTTAGGCAAATCAGAGTAATTTTCTACAGAACCTTTATACTTTAATGCGGAACTAAGTTTAGCATTTATTTGACTATCTGTATAACTCTGTGCAGTTGAAATAGCTTCAGACTTTGCAGTATTTACCTGCGATACAACTGCAAAATCATCACTACTATCTGGCTCCGGCCAATCAACGGTAATCGTATATGTAGCATCTCCGGGATTTTTTATACGAATACCTGCAGCATCTACTAATACCTGCCTGGACTTAGATATGCCCACAGTGATGCCTTGTTCAAAGTTATTCAAGCCTGTAAAATTATTAGATTTAGATAATCCCGTATATGCACTATCGGCATAATCTTTATTCACAGCATCTTGTCCAGTTTTTGGTGTACCAACTTTTAAGACACCATCTAACCCATACATAACAAGTCTGTTAGCAGTAGGAGTCTGACTATAGTGAATTTGTGTATCTGGGTCATTACCATCCATACGGCCATAAACAAAACTACTAACACCTGCAGCAGCAGATTCTACCAATTTTGCTACTGTCTCAGAACCATTAGATGTTACCGACTTTAATACATCTTCTAATAATACACGAGGATATAATCTAATATCACCATCTAATAATCTTATAGATTTCTTTTCAATTTCTTCTGCCATAATTGGCCCTCCCTAATTGTTTCATATGTAATGCCCTGTCGTTCTGAGACAGTAGCATCAGTATATTTTTTAGCATCTTCTACAGCTTGTGCAGCCGCATTATCTACATATATTTTAGGAGCTGCATGCATTTTTTCAGATGGATTACCAACATATATATTACCATTCGCGTCGCGTTTAACAATAGTATTCGCTTCAGCTGGTATAGATACTTTTATTGTAATCTGATTTTTACCGCTAGCAATATATGCCTGTTCAGAACCATCTGTTGTAACCTTATCTAACTTTTTGTTATCAAGGTTCGTAATAATTTCTTGTTGCTGGTTATAATAACCTAATAATTGGTTTATTGCACCAACAACTGTCTTATCTGATGTATTTATCCTTGGGTCATAAGCATCTTGTTTTTTATACGAACAACAATCAACATCAAGAAATACTGTTGCATCTATTTTAACAAGCGCTGATATTGTAGCCTCTTCGGTGCTGGCTAATCCCATAATCATAGCATCTTCAGCGCTAACTAATCCAACAACCGTCGGTTCATTCATCATATCATCGACAATATCATTTGTCAATGGATTAAGCATTATTCGTGTCCTCTAATACAAATTTATGAGGCGAGATTAGCTCTTTCTTTATAGATACCTTAGAATACGGAAAACTTGTAAAATCGCTACCAAATACTTGAGGACCTTTAGTTGTACCAAAGTAATTAATAACGTCATATATGTATTCTTTAGCTTCAAGTAATTCAGTATCACTGAACCTTATTAATATTACTACATTAAATACATACGGTACAACTTTATAGCCATTTACAAGAATTAATGCATGCTGATAAATATCATTACCAGAAGCACCAACACTATGATATACTCGATATATACCTTTTTCTATATCTTGTTGAACTTGATTATCCGACACTGAAGTCGAATTAGTCTCAAATAATTCATCAGTAGTAAATTTATTATATCCGCCTAATGCGTAATCACTATCGCCAGCATACATTGGAGGAGCTTTGAGATTCAAATACTTTTGTATAACAATTGAGTCATAACTACCAGAGCGTACTGTAAATGCGCAAGTGGGAAATTCAGTAGCTTTCTGAATATCAGTACCCAATGTACCATTCTTATATGCTGCCAATCTTGCAACAGTTCCACCAGTATATATTAATTGTACTTCATATAAATAGCTTCCACCGTCATTATTTGGTAAATTAATATCTAATGAAGTCAATAATATACTTGAAGTACTAAATGCTGAAATATCTACTTCTACCTCATAATTATCTGTACCAGTACCAGTTATTGTATTTGATAAACCATGTACAGAAATATTAAAAGGTGTAGCAGTATCAAAATGAAATTTCAAAATCATTTTCTTGAAGTTATATGCTGAAATTCCATTTCTAAAATCTATTGCATTAACTTTCCCAAGTTTATATGCCGGTATAGATTGAGATGGCTCATACACTATTCCAGTACTCTTACTATCACTATACACATCAGCATAGCCAGCAAGGTTTGATTGTAAAGCATTTGCTGGTAGTATATATGGTGTACCTTCTTTTGTCCAAAATTCAAATTTTAGAGTACATGTTTCACCACGTGCCAAATAAATGTTATTGTTCTTCACTCTCAGCATCTGATACCTCCGTTATACGTTGTTCAGGTGGAACTGGATTTGCAGTTTCGGGTTTTGCAGTTGCACTCTGACCAGTCTTAAGTTTAGCAGCCTGACCTGCATTGGAGTTAGAAACTGGTGCAGATTGTCCTTGATTTTCCATAGCCATCATTTGTGCAACTCTATCGAGAATATCAGGATGCTGCAATAAGAATGCTTCTACGGCAGGGTCAAGTCCAGTATTACTTTCTATGATATTCTGATGAATAGCTGCTGCAAAAGGAAACTGTAATTGTTTCATTATTGACCAATAGAGCTTTAATACCGCAGGGTCGTTAGGCATACCCATTGTACCTGCTAAGAACTGAGAAGTCAACAATTCCCACATTTCTTGCTTATTACCAAATAGCGAGGCATTATCAGCTTCAATCAAGAAATTGTCGTCCCAATATAATTGTTGAGTGTCGGGGTCCTTCTTCAAAAAGGTATATCTATTGAACTGCATCTGCAAAATATCGCCGTCTTTACTATACTTTGTATAATACTGTGTTTTATCGGCATAAGCAAGTAAGAATTTGAATTCTTTGCGATATATTTCAGAATATGCTTGTACCTTCATACGCTGCTTACTTTCAAGTCTGCCAGCAGATTGTGCTGCAGCAAGCTGCTTCGCTTTACCAGAGGTTGCAGTCGTATCCTTTTTACCTTGATAACTCTCAGTAATACCCAATGTAGCGCGGCCGTACTGATACATACGAGTTGCAAATATGTCATCTTGCTGCATATTTGCCTGTACTGTTTGCACCGAAAATGCCTGAATCATTCTGGGGTCCTGAATAGGTACCATTTTAAGTGTACTGTCATCTGATGGAATATTAGTGCCTTGGGGATATGTTACAAATGACCCAGCTTTCAAAAGATTCTCCTGTTCTTTTGTAGTAATCCTATTGAGTGTATCTTGATTCTGCTCAATCATATCAATATCAGAAATACCATATACAGATTCGTCATCGCTTATCGATGTTCTCATTACGACTGGTAATTCTCTAATATGATATGCTGGAAGTTTATCGCCTTTTGCAACTATCTTTTCTAATCCAGCATATGGATTATCTGGCTCACCTTTAGCTTTTAACTCAGCACGAAGCCGTGCATTTTCTTCCATACTGCCACTATAAATATCTTGAGTAGCAACTTCTTCATCTAAAATGTTCCATTCAAACTCAGTACTATTGCATACCGGACACGGCTGGTCAAGGTTAGTTATTACTTCACCACAGTGCTTACAAAGCGCCACGCGTCTAAGCTCAAAATAATTATCTTGACTTATTAACTGCATGCCTTTTTCTGAAAATATAGTTCTTGCTAAGTCGCCATCTTCATTCAAATAATAACACGTTATAATTGTACAAGTATCGCAGGAATCATTATCGGCAGGAATATCTACTTTATACAATCTTTTTATCGACGAGCAAGTAGCTACATTCTTCAAAAAAACGTATTCTGAGTCATTGAAATCTGAGAGACCCGGTTGAATATATACTGTGCCAGCAGGGTAGTAGACTAATTTAAGACCTCCGAAACCTGAATTTTTATTTCTATTTTGGTCCCATTCAATCAGATACCAACCATAACCATTTTTAAGTACATTACGCTCAGCTTTATCATTTACAGCAATACCATTCTGAAGCTTCATCAAATTACTCAAATAATTTGTAGCTTGCAGCGCTCTCTGAGCATCCTCAGCCATCAATGGTGTAACCACTGGCTCAGGAACAGTATTGCTAATCTGAGATTCAATTAACTCAAATGCAATATTTTGATGACACTCTGCTTGTACCTCTCTCTTGGTACGCTTATTTATAATTTTACCTTCGCCTTTGTACAATGACTGCCTGCGTCCTAATTTAGAATACTCACTGTCCGCTGCAGACTTGCACATTGTATATTTCTCAATTATAGTATTAAAATCCATTTATACCACCTCAAGAAGCTCCGTACAAATCAAATGATATATGCCCACCATCACCTGTAAGGTCGAAGCCTTCTGAACTTAAATTTACCGGCGGGTTACCCCATACCTGCCGCATTGCAGCTCTCTGTATTTCTGAGCCACGTGCATAATCTTCCAACATATCTTCTGTCCATGGCTGACTTTCAGCAACTATTTCTTTTGGTTCAGACTCTTTTGCTGAAATCATAGACATTCTGTTCAAAGCTTGCGAGGTAGCGTCGACATCATCGTCATGCACACCTTTGGGGAATGCTTTCATTGAATCAGAATATTCTTTATAATATTCAGCGGTTTTATCAAAATAAACTTTACCGCTGTGAAACAGCCATGTGACTGCCATTGCTCTTGAATATTTGCCACCTTCTGGTTTAACAGCTATGACATTTCGTACACCTGCAACAGTTAGCATGTCTATCGCGGCAACACCGTTCGCAGCTTCTTCTATGTACAACCAATTTATGCTGTATGCTGCCATCAAAGCGTATATTCTTTCAAGCAATTCAGGGAACGAGTAATGGCCTTTCTCTGCCCAGAGCAAAAAGTAATCATCATTTAATTTAGACCAAACCTGTAATGCGTTGAAGTCATTGTCCTCTTCATGTTTTAGCGCAGCATCTACACTCAATGCAACTACTGGCCATCTAATCAATCTACCGCTATCATATTCTTGCAGGCCTTGTGGCGTTATTTTTCCCCACTCGCAAGACCTGAACATTTTATCGGTAAATAAATTACCAGTGCCGATTGTCGGGTTACCTTGATAATTATTCTCCCAAGTAAGTAAGTTACCTTTTCTTATGTAAGCTTGCTTGAATGCTTGCACCCATACTCTGCCTTTGCCTATTTCAGGACACGGTCCGTCGCCAAGCTCTCTACCAAGTGGGTCGTGCTCTGGGTCAACGCACTCACATGGTATATTCAATATCTGAATAGCTTGCGGGTCTTCAACAGACTTTATAACCTCAAAAATATCTCGCATATTCCAGCGAGTCTGCATTACGATACATTTACCACCGACTTTTATACGCGACCGAACAACTGATAACCAGTTGTCTTCAAGAGTAGTATTGAATGTATCTGAGTTAGCTTCAGTACTATCATGGCACGTATCATCAATCACCACCAAATCAGCAGGATTACCATTGACAGTAGACATAGTCGCAGACAAACACGTGCTCTTGATGTTTTTCTTGGCATCAAATATCACCTCAAATTCTTCGTTTGTCCATTTATCGCCAATCTTAGAACCTGGCCACATATCAAGATTCCACTCTATTTTACGCTTATTTTCTGACGATGCTTTTGCGGCAAAAGAGCTCGAATATGATATGATTATTGAGTTTGTTCCGGGATGACGAAACATATACCAACTAGGTATTGACTGAGCACCCCATGTAGTTTTACCAGTCTGGAATGGCAATGATATTAAAAGAAACTCAGTACCATCTTCCCGTCCAGGTCTTTCAATGAAATCCTGAATAGTATTTGCTAACACTTCATGCAAATGTGTAGGTCTTAAATCCGGCCGGCATTTCAAAACATATTTATAATATGAATTGGTAATGTCACGGCGAGTTCTATCAGCAATGAGTGCATCGTACTGAGCTTTGGTTATTTGTATTCTTTCTGGTGTAGCAATAGACTCAACTTTGGGGTCTATATATGCGGGGTCAATTGTCAGTTTCATCAACCACCTCCGCATGTTCTAGCAAAAAGTTCAATTGGTCATCTGTTAGATTGGTAATATTACTTGACGCAATATCATGTTTGTCTGTGGGTTTGCCGCCGCTCGTATCTCTTATGTATGTAGCAGATTTCACATCGGCATCTTCAATGGCTTTTGCCATTTGAATAAGATTCACTGCGTCAGCAAAAGATAATTCATCTATATTCAATTGGTCAAGAAGTACTGGAAATACCTTAGACCGCTGTAAAAAAGATTCATCACTACCAATAGCATCTAAAGCAGAACGCTTGATAGCCATGGCAGATAACATTTTTGCAGAGGTTTCCCAGTGATTAGCAAAGATGTTACGCTGCATGTTCTTTCGAATAGCAGCTGCAGTATTTTTATTTACTTCATCATAGTTCATGGTACTTACCTCCTTTTGCAAAGAATATCTATATAATTAGGCGAAGCCTATTGAAAAATTTAAGAGGCGGCAAGGAAATGGAGACTTTTGACAATGGAAATTTACAAGTGAGGACAACATTTGAAACAAACGATAAAGATACAGACTGAAACCTTGCCGCCTTCACAAAATATAATGCGCGCGAGGTTATCAAATTATGCTAATTTTGTAAAATTCAAAAATTTATAATCAAAGAGACTTCTTTGTATAGGCGGGGTGGGTAGTACTAATTTATTTAGAAGTATTGAAGCGGAGATAATGGAGATAGCGAAGATACGATGCCAAGTGGAATTGTACAGTGAAGATAGCGAAGATACTTAGCTATGATGCCACAATGCTACGACGCTCGTACCTTCATTCATATATATGTCATAAAGGGAACGATTATCAGGCGGGGCCATCTAATTTTATTTATATTAATATAAATAAATTGAGTTAATAAAAATAATAATTATTTAGGAGGATAATTATTGCAACGAGGTTTATTTATAAAATACAAATTATAAGGAGATTATCCAAATGTTTAAGATTCAAATCAACGACACAACCAAATGCACAATCATTGACGACGCTACTGGCAAAACCTACGACGCAACCGGCTCGTGGCATGTACGTACGCTCAACGATACTTACAAGTATCATGAATACTATGTATTCACAAACAAACTTGATATTAGCAAATATCCTGAGCTCAAGCCTTTAGCAACGAAAGCGCCGAAGACATTACAAGCCAAATGGAATGTTGAACCTAAGGACGAAAATGTTGAAAAATGGTGGCTTGACATTAAAAACTGGGCCAAAATCAAAGGACCTAAGTTGAAAGGCTACACAGAAGAACTTAGCGAAAGTAAATCAAGAAGCAAAGTAACACTGGACGAGCTTGACAGCTTGTTTGAGTAACAACCAAAGACCTGAGCATGTCTCAAAACTGCTCAAATAAATTTTAATAAGTGAGGTAACGAATGAAACGGAATCGGGCATACATTGTCGAATACAAAGATGAAGATGGATACACGCAGACAGAGCGCATAGCTGCTGAGAACATTGTTGACCTGTACAATCAAATTAGGTCTGCTGACATCAAACCAACGCATATATACGATGCATTCTATAACGAATTGTAACAAAGAACGAGACTGTCGGAAACGACAGTCTCTATTTTTTATACGCAGAACGAGGACGACAACGACGCAACTAACGACGAAAGCGAGAACGAGGCTGCCAACGACGCAGAACGAAATTAGAAACAAGCACAGCAACGACGCTACCAATGTTTGAAACAAGCACAGCAACGACGCTGACGACGCTGACGACGCTGACGACGCTGACGACGCTGACGACGCTGACGACGCTGACGACGCTGACGACGCTGA
>ERZ779869.321-NODE-321-length-59825-cov-15.831671_pt1 | contig 59825 bp, 65 predicted proteins | sample MGYA00511557_ERZ779869 | MGnify/ENA primary metagenome ERZ779869 (study PRJEB29588, sample SAMEA2154620) | human gut metagenome | biome: human gut; feature: human-associated habitat; material: faeces | place: Denmark | collected 2008/2010 ... | reverse complement strand
GCCGCATAATTGAACGAACACCCCGCACCGTGCGTTTACAGAACGCATGGTGCGGGGTGTTTTTGCGTTTTCAGCGGTTTTAGGCGGGATATTCGATGCCCTGTACACAGGTCACCCCTTTGCGTTTCACGGAATTGGACGATAACCAGCTAAACCGCAAAAGGTCACGCGAAACCACGCACCGGCTGTACTGTGCCGTGAATCGCGGAACGGTGCAATCCATACGCGCAGACGGCAGATACTTCACGAATCCAGCAAGCATTGATTTTTCCCGCTTGATTCTAAGCCCCTTGTCTCCGAAAATCACTGCAAATTCAGCTCGTTCGCAAAGTGTTTACAGTTTCATTTGAAAAACCATCTTGACAATATTCATCGGACATCGACACCTGGCTGTTTTTTAAGTGGATCATTAAAACCTTTATCGCCGTGACGATCCTCTCCAACACCTTCAATATCGTCATGGCGGTGTTCGACGTGGCCCAAAGTGTGGTGGCACAGTCCGCAGGGCTGGTACAGGGCACCACCGACATCTCCCCGAACTTGGTGGCGAATATGCAGGCGACGATAGAGCAAATGGAGCTGGGCCCGCTGCTGGGCCTGTGGCTGCAATCCTTTGTGGTCCATCACACCATGACGGCCCTGAACATCTTTATCTTCGTGGTCGTGTACGGCAGAATGATCGAGATTTACATGCTGACGAGCCTTGCCCCGCTGCCCTTTGCCACGGTAGTAAACCGAGACCTCGGGCACATGGGGCACAACTATTTCCGTTCCCTGCTGGCAATCGGCTTTCAAGGGCTGCTTATCATCGTATGCCTTGCCATCTACGCGGTGCTGATCCAGAGCATCGCCGCAGCCGGCGGCACGGACATCTTTGAAACCATCTGGACGGCCATCGGCTGTACGGTGCTGCTGTGCTTTACGCTGCTGAAAACCGGGTCGCTGGCCAAGGCCGTGTTCGGCGCACATTAAAAATAGAAAGGAGAACCGCATGAGCAACGAATTGGAGAAAACCGCACAGGTGGCGGATATGAAGCTGGATGTGGATGTACGTCTGATCGAGCCCAGGGGGAACCTGATGGGCTTTGCCAACGTGACCGTCAACGACTGCCTGCGCATCGACGATTTCAAGGTGTTGCAGGGCGAAAAGGGCCTTTTCGTGGGGATGCCCAGCAAGGCGACCCAGGACCGGGACGGCAAGACGGCCTACTATGACACCGTGCGGCCCGTTACAAAGGAGTTTCGGGCGGCGCTGACGGAGGCCGTGGTAACGGCCTATTCCGTGGAGGTGGAGAAGTTGCAGAGCCGGGCAGCCAGCCTTGCCAAACCCTCCATCTCCCAGCAGCTCGCGGAGGGAACGAAGCAGGCGGCGAAAGAGAACGCGGAGCGTCCCGCCCCTGCGAAGTCCTCCAAGGCGAGGGCTGAACGCTGACTTCGGGCCAAGTTGGCCCGAAGTGGGAAAGGAGGCAAAGCAAATGACACGAAAAACCTCCGGCTACGGAGCCGCCTGCTACTACGCCGGGAAGCTGGTGGGACGCTGCACACCGGCAGACGCACAGGGCTATGAGCAGCTTATGAAATCCTGCGGCGGCAACGCTGCCCGCGTTTTGCAGGAATACGCCTATTTCTCCCCGGAGCTTCGGGGCATTTTGGAGAAGGTGGCGGCGGTGCAGGCCAAGGAGAGCCGTACCGCCGGGATCTTCCAATCGCCCAAGCTTTCCCCGTGGGGGGATGTTCAGACCAGCGACACCCTCTGCCCGGGAGTGTTCATGGTCAGCACGGCCAGTCACGGCGGGACGATGGTAGCCCTGGACATGGCGGCGATCCTCTCACCCGCCGCCCGGAAATGCGGCCTGAAAATGGGCGACTATCTCTGCTTTGAGGAGGACTGCGACGAGAACATTGTGCTGCGGGAGCTGCTGGACAAGAAGCTGTGGCAAATCCCGGACCGCATCCGGGACAGAGCCGCCTTTGAGGAAAACATCAACCGCGCCCTGCGGGAGCATCACCCGGAATACTGGCGCTCGCGGCAGCAGGGGCTGGAACGGGAGCATCCCCGGCCCGGTCCCTCTCGGGGCGCGGAACGCTGATACACTTCGGGCCATGTTGGCCCGAAGTCAGGAAGGAGGTATTTCTTTTTGGCCTATGTAAACGTACCCAACGACCTGTCCCGCATCAAGACGAAACTCGCCTTTAATCTGACGAAACGGCAGCTTGTGTGCTTCGGCACGGCGGCTGTCATCGGCATCCCTGCCTATCTGCTGGCCCGGTCCTCCATTGGAGGCACCGGGGCCATGCTCCTGATGATCGCCCTGATGCTGCCTTTCTTCTTCCTTGCCATGTACGAGCGGGACGGCCTGCCCGCGGAAAAGGTGCTGAGGAACATCCTGCGGGCCACGATCCTGACGCCTCGCGTCAGACCGTACAGGACGGAGAATTTCTATTACTATCTGCACAAACAGGGAAAGGAGGCGTCGAAGGTTGCCCAAGGGAAAAACAGCACAGCCCGAAAGAAAAAGTAAGGCCCGCAAGCGCGGGCCACAAACAGCACAGCAGACCATCCCCTATCGGGAAATGCACCGAGACGGCGTTTGCCGCATATCGGAGGACTACTACACCAAGACCATTGAATACGAGGACATCAACTATGCCGTAGCCTCTACGGAGGACCAGGGCATTATTTTTGACGGCTACTGCGGCTTTCTCAACTACTTCGACGCCACGCTTCCGTACCAGCTTTCCTTTATCAACCATCGTTCCCGCCCGGAGAGCCGGTACAGCGTCAACATCCCGCCCCAGGACGACCAGTACAACAGCGTCCGGGACGAGTACACCGGGATGCTGAAAGGTCAGATCGCCAAGAGCAATAACGGCATTGTGCGTTCCAAGTACATCACCTTCGGCATCCACGCCGCCGGTATCCAGACCGCCCGGCCACGGCTGGAACGTGTAGAGGCCAATATCCTCAGCAACTACGGGAAGCTGGGCGTACAGGCCCGCCCCCTCAGCGGCAAGGAGCGCCTCGCGCTGCTCCACAGCCAGCTTCGGCCCGGTAGCCGGGAGCCCTTCCGCTTCTCGTGGGACATGATACCCCGTACCGGCATGGGGACAAAAGACTTCATCGCCCCGGACAGCTTTGACTTCCGGCAGGCCCGCCTGTTCCGGGTGGGGACGACCTGGGGCGCGGCCTCCTACATGCAGATCATGGCGTCAGAGCTTTCCGACAAGCTCCTTGCGGAGCTGTTGGAGTTGGATATGGAAATGACCATCACCATGCACATTCAGACCGTTGACCAGTCCAAGGCCATCAAGCAGATCAAGGCCAAGATTTCCGACATCGACAAGATGAAGGTGGAGGAACAGAAAAAGGCCGTGCGGGCGGGCTACGACATGGACATCCTTCCCCCTGACCTCGTAACGTACAGCAAGGACGCGGCGGCTATGCTGGCCGACCTGCAAAGCCGGAACGAGCGGCTTTTCCTGCTCACCTTTCTTGTGGTGAACACGGCCAACACCCGGCAGCAGCTTGAAAACGACCTGTTCACCGTGGCGGGCATCATGCAGACCTACAACTGCTTTCTGCGACGGCTGGACTTCCAGCAGGAGCAGGGCTATATGTCCTCTCTGGCCCTCGGGTATAACGGGATCGAGATACACCGGGGCATGACAACAAGCTCCACGGCGATCTTCGTCCCCTTTATGACCCGGGAGCTGCGCATGGGCGGCGAGGCCGTCTACTACGGACAAAACGCCCTGTCCCATAACGTCATCATGGCGGATCGGAAGAAACTGAAAGCCCCCAACGGCCTGTACCTCGGCTCCACCGGCAGCGGCAAGAGCTTCGCCGCCAAACGGGAGCTAATCAATGTATTCCTTGTGACAAAGGACCGGATCATCGTCGTTGACCCCATGGGAGAATATGCGCCCCTTGTGCGCAGACTGGGCGGGCAGGTCATAGACATATCCCCGGACAGCCAATGCCACATCAACCCCATGGACATCCAAATGAACATGGCCGGGGATGAAAGCCCGCTTTCGCTGAAAGCGGACTTTTTGCTTTCCCTCTGCGAGCTCATTGTAGGCGGGAAGGACGGCTTGCAGCCCGTGGAAAAAACGGTCATTGACCGCTGTGTGCGGCTGGTGTACCGGGAGCTGGCCCTGGGCCTTGAAACGGCGAAAACGCCCATCCTGCAAGACCTGTACGACCTACTTTGCCAGCAGCCGGAGCCGGAGGCCCGGCGGATCGCAACGGCGCTGGAGCTCTACTGCACCGGCTCGCTCAATATGTTCAACTTTCCGACCAACGTGGACCTGAACAGCCGCGTTACCTGCTTCGTGCTGAAAAACCTCGGGGAAAACCTGCGGAAGATCGCCATGCACGTTACCAACGAGCTTGTTACCTCGGCGGTCAACAACAACTTTCAGAACGGCGTGGCGACCTGGTGCTACTTTGACGAGTTTCATGTACTGCTGCGGGACGCACTCACCGCCAGCTACTTTGTGGCCGTGTGGAAGATGCTCCGCAAAAAGGGCTGCGTGCCAAGCGCCCTGACGCAGAACGTGAAGGACCTGCTTGCCAGCCGGGAGATCGAAAACATCCTGGAAAACACGGATTTTATGGTGCTCTTGTCGCAGGCGCAGGGAGACCGGGCCATCCTCGCAAAGCAGCTCGGTATCTCTGCCCATCAGCTTTCGTACATCACGCAATCGGAATCCGGCAAGGGCCTGCTGTTCTACGGCAATACCACGATCCCGGTCATAGACCGATTCCCCCAGGATACGGAGATTTACCGCCTGCTCACAACACGCCCGGAGGACATGAAGAATGACGCCGCGGGATAAGACAACTTCGGGCCAACATGGCCCGAAGTCCAATCGGAGCAAATTCCATCAGGAGAGCAAGAGGCCGCGCCCGTCCTCCCGTCTGCGGCGGGAGGACGAGACGCCGCCCAAGGGAGAGAAGAAGGCCGCCGATCCCAAGGCTGACAAGCGATTTGAGAAAGCCGGGAAAAAGGCGGAAAAGACCGGGGCCAGGCTGGAAGCCGCCAAGGAAAAGCTGGCCGCCCAAAGGCCCGTCAAGCGTCCCGGCCCGGTAAAGCTCGCCGCCACCGCCGCAGGGCATCAGGTACACCGCTTTGTCCATGGAAAGATCCATGAGGTCGAGCACGAAAACGTAGGCGTGGAGGCGGCCCATCGGGTGGAGCTGGCCGGAGAAGGCATAGGCCGTACCGGGGCAAGAGCTATCCGGCGGCGTATCCGGCAGGCCCCGGCCCGACGGGTGCGCCGCTGGGAACGACGGGACATCCGGGCCAAGGCCGGGTATGAGATGCAGAAGCAGGCCCGGGAGCATCCCGAGCTCAAGAAAAACATCCTCTCCCGCTTTTGGCAGAAACAGAAGCAAAAACGGGAGTATGCCAAGCGTGCCCGGGAAACAGCGAAAACGGGAGCCAGGGCCGCCAAGGAAACAGCGGTCACGGCGGGCCGGATCGCGGAAAATACCGTCGCTTTTATCAAGCGGCATCCCGTAGGTGTGGTGATCGCCCTGTGCTGTGCGCTGCTGCTGGTGTCCCTGCAATCCTGTCTTTCCACGATGGTGACGCTGGGAAACGGGACGATTACCGCTGTTACCGCCAGCACCTACCCCTCCGAGGACGGGGATATGCTGGCCGCCGAGGCCGCCTATGTAGGCATGGAAAACGAGCTGCGCGCCTATCTGGAAAGCTACGAGCAGACACACGACTACGACGAATACCACTTTGACCTGGACGACATCGAGCATGACCCCTATGTGCTGATCTCCATTCTGACGGCATGGTATGAAGGCGCATGGACGATAGACCAGGTACAGGGCACCCTGCAAATGCTCTTTGACCGCCAGTACATCCTGACAGAGACCGTGGAGGTCGAGGTGCGCTACCGCACAGAGCAGCGGACGGGCTACCGCACCTACACCGATCCCAACACCGGGCAGACCGTGACGGAGGAATACGAGTACGAGGTCCAGGTCCCCTATAACTACTACATCTGCACCGTCGAGCTGGAAAACTTCAATCTCTCCCATCTGCCCGTTTACATCATGGGCGAGGAGAAGGTTGGCCGGTACGCCCTGTATATAGCGACCCTCGGCAACAGGCCGGACCTGTTCGGCGGCAGGCCCCTGACGCCCACCCTCTACGACATCCCGGAGAGCTACCTGTCCGACGAAACCTTTGCCGCTATGATGGCCGAGGCCGAAAAGTACATCGGCTACCCCTATGTATGGGGCGGCAGCAGTCCCAAGACCTCCTTTGACTGTTCGGGCTTTGTGTCGTGGGTCATCAATCACAGCGGGTGGAACGTGGGCCGTCTGGGAGCGCAGGGGCTTTGCAATATCTGTACCCCGGTATCCGCCGCCAATGTGCGCCCCGGCGATCTGGTGTTCTTCGTGGGCACCTATGACACGCCGGGTGTCTCCCATGTGGGCATCTATGTGGGCGACGGCTGGATGATCCACGCAGGAAACCCCATCGGCTATGTGAATCTGAACACAAATTACTGGCAATCGCACTTTTACACCTATGGACGCTTACCGTAAAGGAGGATGACAGATTGAACGCAAAAATCGAGCGAGTGATTAAAGAGATCGACAAAACCAAGGAAAAGCTCACGGAGTTTCAGGGCAGGCTCCGGGAGCTGGAACGGCAAAAGACCGAGCTGGAAAACACGCAGATCGTGGATACCGTGCGGGGCATGGACATCTCCCTTGCGGACCTTGCCGCTTTCCTGAAAGCGTCGAAGGCCACTTCGGGCCAAGTTGGCCCGAAGTCTGAGCCGGAAAAGGAGGATGAAAGCCATGAGGAAGTCTAAACGCTGGCTGTCGGCGTGCCTGCTGACCCTGATCCTCTGCCTGGGCGTATTCTGCACCCCGGCCATGGCGGACAATTCTATACCGGAGCCGACGCAAACCCCGCAGCCGGAAAACGGCGTGGAAGTGACCGTCTCCGAGGACGGCACCTACACCGTCTCCCTGGGCGATTGGGAATGGACCTTCCGGGTGGAAGATCTGGCAGAGGCCCGAATCGGCACCGTTGTCAACGTCCACTCCTATCTGAATGTCCGCACCGGCGCGGGCACAAGCAATCAGATCATCGGGCACCTTTTACCCGGCGCACAGGTGAAGGTCCTGGGAGAATCGGGCGGCTGGTATCGGGTGACGGTCCCGGAAATCACGGGCTATGTCTGCGGCGACTACCTCCGCGTTTCGGATGCGGCGGCAAATGGCGGCATGAGCATAGATGAAAACACGCTGAAGCTCCTGCTCAGCGCCATGATCCAAAGCGGCAGGCCCAACGGCAGCGGCACCCTTGCCCTGACCCCGGACGGGAACCTGACGCTGCGGGACGACCTGGGGACCATGTTCGGCGCGGGAAAGCAGTTTCTCACCGTACAGACCAAATCCGGCAATTACTTCTACCTCATTATTGACCGCGACGCGGACGGCGAGGAAAATGTCCATTTTCTCAACCAAGTGGACGAAGCCGACCTGATGGCCCTTATGGACGGAGATAACCGCATGAACGCGCCGACCTGTATCTGCAAGGACAAATGCACCGTGGGCCATATCAATACCGCCTGCCCCGTCTGCTCCGTCAATATGAGCGAGTGCATGGGCAAGGAAGCGCCCACCCCGGAGCCGCAGGTTGCGCCCGAGCCGGACACCCCGGAAAAGAAGGGCGGCAGCGGGCTCCTGATCTTCGCGGTGCTGGCGGTACTGGCCGCCGGAGGCGCCGGGTACTACTTCAAGGCCTACCGGGCCAAGCAGACACATGAGGACTATGACGAGGGCGGCGAGTACGAGGAAATCCCCGAGGAGGAATACGACGACAGCCCGCCCTGGGACGAGGATGGCGAGGCTGACGCCGATGAAGGCGGTGGCGACGAGTGAATTTCACCGACAACCCGCTGGAACGGTTGATGAAGGAGATCCCCCGGCCTGTTCCGGAAAGCAGGCCAAAGCCCCGGTGCGGCTCCCTCTGCGCCTCTTGCCCCTACTGGAACGGGACGGCCTGCGTAGGCTTCTGCTACCGGCTGCTGAAAATCCAGAGGACTTCGGGCCAAGTTGGCCCGAAGTCCGGGGAATGAGGTATGGACGCCCGGGAGCTGACCCGCGCCGAGCGGGTGTCCATCCGCAGACTGGTGAAAAAGTGGTGCGCCAACTTTGACCCGGAATACGGCTGCCTCCCGCTGGACTGTGAGTGCTACATGCTGAATAAGTGGTGGACGGGCTCATATTGCCGTTATTTCCGGGAGGCGGTTTTGCCGCTTGACCCGGAGCTGGAGCGAGCCTTGTCCGACACCGGCCATAAAGCGGAGCTGCGGGCCTGCGCCGTCTGCGGGAGACTATTCCCCCGGCAGGGCAAACGGGCCTTCTGCTCCGGCACCTGCAAGGAGGTCGCAAAGCGCAAGCGGCAGCGGGAATATATGCGCCGACAGAGGGCAGCATGTGGACATTTAAGCCCTGAAAAACCCTTGTAAACAGGGGCTTTCCGGGGCCGGAAACAGGGTGGGTAATATGATTTCCCATCCCACCCCGGTTTTGCGGAGAAAAAGCTAACATTTCGGAAAGGAGGACGCCCATGGAGATCAACGAGGGCTATGTGATCCGGCGCACGATCCTGTTTGACAACAAATGCGGCTTTGTGATTGGAGAGGACCCCAAAGCCCCCAATCCCTTTGTAACCTGGCAATTCAACGAGCGGGACGGACGGCGGGGCTACTTCTGGGGCCATTACCACAACACCCCGGAGCAGGCGGAGACCGATTTTCAAGAGCGGGCCGAGAGCTATCAGCGGCGCTTTCGCGTGAAGGTGGTGGAGCAATCGACGGCAAAAAAGGAGGCTCCATCCATCGCGGATCAGCTTGCGGAAAACGCGGACAAAGCCGCCCAGCACAACGCCTCGCGTCCGACCCCGGCAAAAGATACGGACAAGCAAAGATAACTTCGGGCCAAGTTGGCCCGAAGTTAAAAAACAAAGGAGGTATTTTACTATGCAGGAAAAGGACAACTATCTCAAAAACGCGGAGCTCGGGGCGGAGCAGAACTACAACATGATCGACGGCATCTTGAACAACGAGCCCACCCCCGTGCCCGAGCCGGGGCAGGAGCCGCTGGACAAGGTGAAGGAGCCGCCCCGCAAGAAGCGCAGCCGCGAGCGTGACGACAGATGACCCGCAAGCGCATCCGTAACGTCCCGATTTACGTTTGGGTGCGGCAGGACGAGCTGGAGGCCATACAGGAACGTATGGCCTCCCTCGGTGTTCAGAACATGAGCGCCTTTATCCGAAAAATGGCGCTGAATGGGTATGTGCTCCATGTGGACCTGGCCCCTGTAAAGGAGCTGGTGTCCCTGCTGCGTCGCTGTTCCAATAATATCAATCAGGTGGCGATACAGGCCAACACCTACGGCGGGATTTATCCCAAGGAGATCGAAAGCCTGCGGCGGGACTATGACGCGCTGTGGGAGCGCACAGGAGAGGTTTTGAGGCAGCTCGCAGAACTCACCCAAAAGTAGCAAACAGGAGGGAACTCCTCCTGTTTGCTACTCGACTGTTATCGAACTATATTCACCATCAGGAATAACAAAATTGTCGCAAAAGGCTATCATTTCACACCCTTTAATTTTTTGGGCTGCCGTATAGTTGAGAGTTAACAGACGCTTTTCTGCGTTTTTATATAATTCAACAATATCAGGGGTGTAATCATAAGTTAAAATCCACTTGTACTCAAGCCCCTGTATGAACTCTGCCAACTCCTTATGGCTTTCTTTAGTATAGAAATTCGCGTATAGAGCTGCGCCTTGATTATAGTACGGAGGATCAAAGTAGATCAAAGAATTACTATCTAACTTCGCTCTGATTGAGTTTATAAAGGCGATAGCGTCTTGGTTATATAACTCTATACGCTTTGAATACAACGCGATTTTTTCAATCCGCTTTATCAAGTCCTGTTTATTAAAACGGACATCCATTTTCCATTTGCCTGACTGGTCTTTTCCTCCTATGATGCCGCCCTTAATAATGCCTGATCTGTTGGTGCGGTTCAAGAAAAAGGTAGAGAAACCTAAAGTTAAGTAATCTGTATTATCTTTGTCATTCTGGACAAGCCTTTGAGTTTCCCATTCTTCAACTGTGATAGGAGTATCTCTAATAAGCTTACACAGCTTGTCTGTCTCATTCAGAACGGAAAACCAAAAAGCATATATTGATTTATCCAAGTCATTTATGATGATTGAAGAAACATACTCATTAAACAACAAGTACCAAGCTATGCTTGCGCCTCCAGCAAAAGGCTCAACGTAAACGCCTCCTTGCAAATCGTTGCAAACTATCGCATCTTTTATAAAACCAGTGAGTTTTTTCTTGCCGCCGGGGTAGCGTAATGGAGATGGGAAAGTCAAACAATTCACCTCCACATACCTTCGATAAATGGCCACAGATCATCCCAAGCAGATTTCAAATCAGTCGAGCTTGGCGTTATATCTTTATTGTGAACATACGAATGAAAAGTTTTTATAGAACTATTTTGTGTTGGGCTACTCACCATTTGCCGAACACCACGCAATTCATTCGCTGTCATAATCTGCTTGCTTTCTAAATCAGCAGCTACGGCTTCAATTTTTTTACCAAGCTTACTTTCTGCATTTACACCGGTAATAGTCGAGTTTTTCGCAATATAACAATCTGCACTCAACTCAATAAAAACACGGAACAATACCGAAACCGCATTTGGATATGTGTCGGTATCAAGCTGCTTCAACTCATTGAAAATCTTTACAATTCGAGCATGTGAGATTGTCAATCTATGCTGTGCTGGAATCAGTGGTTTTCTGTTGATAGGATAGCTTCTCGCGTTTCTTGTTCGGGCAGAAGACTCTCCTTGCGAGGGGGGCGTCCTATCGGAGTTGCCCCGGACGGTTTCATCAGGTGAACTATCATCAGGCGATTCTTCCGAATCCGAACTACTTGTTGGAACACTCCCAGCCGGTGTAGATTTTTGCTGTTCGGCGCGCTGTTGCAGCTCCTCAATGTACTTTTTTCTGTCACTCTTATGGTAAATTGCGCCAACGCTTAAATCTGCGATGGCTAAATCGTACAGAACAAATAAGAGGTATGTGTTTACTCCATTAGAAAGGATAAACTTCCCATTTTCAACATCTATCCCCAATAATGCTCGAACATCTGGATCACCCATTAGACGATCAAAATTAGTTTTCTTGATGCTTGAAAAGGCATCTTTGTATGCCTGGGGGATTTCACTACGCATTTTAAGTTCATCTAAGAAGACAATGCGGTTATCTGCATTTCCGCTGGTTTGCGCACTAAATCGACTGGTCTGCTGACCATCCCATCTTACTGTGCCAGCACCATCGTTTTCACCCGTATGCTTCAGACGTATCCATTCATTTGCTAAAGCAGGATCTTCAATGATTACACAGGGAATGTGCTCTAAAAGGCCCTTATCGAGCACGGCGTTAAGTTTTTGAAAATCTCGTTTGAGCTTCGCATATTGTGATGGGACTAAATCCGGCTCATTGACAAGTTTCAGCGCAGTAACACGCCGGTTTCCTTCCAGAACAAGCCATTGCTTTTGAAATGGACGGACAAGGATAATATCCGTCGGATTTAGGCCATTGTCGATTATATGTTCTGCCAAAGTTGACAGCTTTTCTTTTTGGTCTTCTACCATTGCAGAAATTGTCTCTGTTTGATGCTTAACAGGGTTAAACCGTGGGTTTTCGGGATTGAGTAGAAGCTCGGTAACATTTATCTGTTTATACTCATACTTTTGCACGCCCATGCTTTTCCCTCCTACTTAAACACATAGATGTTTTTATATTACTACATGTGATGGCCAGTGTCAAACTGCGATTACAAAATGTCCTGTACTTCGGGCCATGTTGGCCCGAAGTGCGGGACCGAATCGGCAAAGTCTCGACATCATTGTTGCCCCGTTAGAGGCATGGTACAATATAGGTGTAGGATAAACATAGACGCTTTAGAAAGGGGCTGCACGATATGAGACTGATCCTGAATATCCTTGTTCTCCCGATCATCCTGGTGCTGACGCTGCTGACAGCGGTGCTGGGTTTCCTTGTGGCGTTGGCAGGCTGGCCGCTTTCTATCATCGCCTCGATCCTCGGCATCCTGAGCTTTATCACGCTGGTAACGGGCGGCGGTACGGCAGCGGGCATAGGCGGCATGGTGATCGCTTTCCTGATTTCGCCCTTTGGCCTTCCCGCGGTGGCCGGTTGGATTATAGAAAAGCTGGCCGATCTCAACTACTCGCTGAAATGCTTTTTGACCGATTAAACGACTTCGGGCCAAGTTGGCCCGAAGTTCCATCAAAGGCGGCGGCTGAAAAAAGGCCGCCGTCATTTTTGTTAAGGGGGGATGCCTATGGCGACGACCTATCTAAAGGCCCATCACATCAGCAGAGGCGAGACCATAGCGCAATCCATGAGAGACCGCTTTGACTACGGCCAAAACCCGGACAAGACGGAACAGGGCGAGCTTATTATGGCCTATGAGTGTGACCCAAGGACCGCCGACGCGGAGTTTCTTTTGACGAAGGCCAGGTACAAGGTGATTACAGGCCGGGAGCAGAAGCGGGACGCGGATGTGCTGTGCTATCAGATCCGTCAATCCTTCCCGCCGGGGGAAATAGATCATCGGGAGGCGCTGAAAATCTCCTACGAGCTGGCTATGCGCTGGACCAAGGGCAAGCATGCCTTTTTCGTCGTTTCCCATACCGACAGGCCCCATCCCCATTGTCATATCTATTTCAATTCGACCTCGCTGGACTGCACCCGAAAATACCGGGATTTCCTCGGCTCGGCCCGCGCCCTGCGCAAGCTATCTGACAGAGTATGTATTGAGCACGGCCTTTCCGTCATTCAGAATCCGAAGCTGAAAAGTCAGGGGCGTTTTCGGCATTACGGCCAATGGCTGGGCGCTGATAAGCCGCTGACCCATCAGGAGAAGCTAAAGCTCCAGATTGATCTTGTGCTGGCAGAAGGTCCCGCCGACTTCTCCGATTTCCTTCGGCGTATGGAGACGGCGGGATACGAGGTCAAGGAGCAGCGCGGGGCTATTAGCTTCCGGGCACCCGGGCAGGAGCGATTTACACGGCTGCGGGCTGAAACGCTCGGCATGGGCTACGGCCCGGAGGATATTCGCGCCGTTCTCGGCGGAAAAGACCGGGTGCTGCCACGGCGCAAAATCAGCCTGGCAATCGACATCCAAGCTCGTATGCAGGCAGGCAAAGGCCCCGGCTATGAGCGGTGGGCCAAGACGTTCAATGTCAAGCAGATGGCGGCGGCGCTGGCCTATATCCAGGAACACGGCCTGACGGATTATGCGGAGCTTGCCGATAGGGCGGCCAAGGCCACGGACAGCTTTCACACGCTGGAATGGCAGGTTAAGAACATCGACGCTGACTTGCAGCGAAACAGCGAGATCATGGGCGCGGTGGTGAATTATGCCAAGACCCGGAGCGTGTTCGAGGGCTACAAGGCGTCACGGTACAGCAAGAAATATCTTGCGGAGCATGAGGCCGACATCCAAACACACCGGGAGGCGCGGGCCGCCTTTTCGCGGCTGCTGGCCGGCGGAAAGCTGCCAAGCATGGACGCTCTCAAAGCGGAGCGTAAAAAGCTGACGACAGAGCGCCGGGATACTCTGCAACAGTACAAGGAGGCCAAGGCGGATATGCGGGAAATCGTGACGATCAAGGCCAACATTGACCGTCTGCTGGCCGTAACCGGCGACAGCCGGAATAAGGAAATGGAGCGATAGCGACATGACGCAACCGAAAGACGCGAAGCGGCTGACTTCGGGCCAAGTTGGCCCGAAGTGCCGGGTTTGGGGAGACTCCCCAACAAGCATTTTTCCGGCCCTCCGGGGCCGGAAAAAAGCAAGTGTCAATACACTTGCCCTGCTTGCCGTTTAGCAAAACCCCCAATCTGCACGAAAAACGGAGGCCGCGCTTTTCTCACACGTCCTCCGCTTCTTTGGCCTCTTTGACTGTCCGTATCAGGTTTTCCACAAGATGCAGGTCTTTTGCGTCCATGGAACTAAGCATGACATTGATTCGCTTTTTGCAAGCGTCATCTTCGCCCATGTTTAGATAGAAAAATTCGTCAACCGATATATCGAACATCGTCACCAACTGATAGAAAACATTGAGGCTCGGATGCTGGCCGTCGTTTTCATGGTACATGACGGTGCGCGGGTCACGGTCAATAATATAGGCCAACTGTTCTTGGGTCAATCCCTGCCTTTCCCGTGCGCGCTTGATAGCCGTCCCAATGTCGTGAAAATCAAATTTGCGGTCATCGCGTTCATACTTCATATCATCACCACCTTATGTAATTTTATATTTCAGGTGGCCCGATTTGAACGGTATTATATTTCATGTTAGAGACTGTTTAATTTCACTCTTCCAATCAATTTATAGGATGTTTACATTTTTCCCGCACATTGTTTGTCCATCTGGTGCTATTGACATCTTGCGGAAAAGACTGTACAATATCATTTAGAAAAAATTCTAAATGAAGTATGCAGGTGATACCGTGAGTCTGCCAAGTGTGTTTAAGGCGTTGAGCGACCCTGTTCGACGGGACATATTGCTGTTACTAAAGCAGCGGAGGAAAATGTCCGCTGGAGAAATTGTTGCAGAATTTGAATTGTCAAACGCTACGATTTCTTACCACCTTTCTATCTTAAAAAAGGCTGATTTAGTTTTTGAAACGCGATACCAAAAATACATCTACTATGAAATAAATACTTCGGTGTTCGAGGACGCTATGATGTGGCTCATGCAGTTTCGGGGGAGTAACGATGAAGATGAATAGGAACGCAAGAATAACACTGATAATGACAACCGCAGTCTGTTTAGCTATCTTAGCTACCGCTGCGATTATCAACACTATTCATGGGAATGAAAACCAAGCCCTTGTTATTCAATGCATAATCTTTGCGGTTTATAACATTGCACTGAACTTTGCGTTGAACAACATCCGCATAGTGAAACAAAATGCAGCAAGAAAATTGGTGCTTATCGGTAAATGGAGTATGCCCCTCGCAAGTGTCGTGTGCCTTATCCTGCAAGCTGACTCTTTTCTTCCTGTTCAGATTAACACGGAGACTTTTACCTGCTTTTTTGTAGGGATCATTTTGATTATTGTCGGCAACTACTTTCCCAAAAATCATATTAACTACTTTGTTGGATTAAAGTTTCCATGGCTCTTTAAGGACGAAGAAGGATGGTACAAAACCCATAAACTTGGCAGTTATACGTGGATAATTGCCGGACTGGTACTGCTTGTTCATCCTCTACATCATATTACAAAAGTAACCACTCCGCTGGTCATCATATTGGCGGTTGCTGTTCCGTTGGTATACTCGTTGGCTCTGTACATTCAAAGACAAAAAAGGGTATAAGGAGGTAATGAACCATGAAATCTACGACAAAACACATCATCCTAAGCACACTTTTGTGCATACTTACGCTTGCGGTGTTCCTCGGCTTTTATTCTAAACTTCCGCAATCAGTCCCCGTTCATTTCGATAGCGCCGGAAACCCTAATTCATTTTGGCCCCGAAATGCGCTTGTATTTGGCGGCCCGGCTGCTTTCAGCGTGATTAACCTGATCGTGGCTTTTCGGCTAAAGGCTCAGGAAGGAAAATCCTTTTTGTACTACATTACGCCTGTGCTTGCCTTTGTTATCACAGGTATGCTTATCTACATGGGGATGAAATGAAAATTGAATGCGGAGTGGTTATTTTTTTGATTTTCATTTCGATTGTTTTCTAAATGATAGCAGGTGGTTTTTATGCTTGAAATCAAAAACTTTTCAAAGAAATATGGGGATAAAGAGGCTGTCAGCCATTTGAGCTTTGTCGTGAATGATGGCGACATCATGGGGTTTGTCGGAAAAAACGGGGCAGGAAAGACTACTACACTAAAAGCGTGTATGGGGATTATCACGATTACCGAGGGAGATATTCTTTTGGACGGCATCTCGGTTGTCAAAGAGCCAATAGTTTGTAAAAGAAAGATGGCGTATGTTCCAGATACCCCGCGATTAGAGGAATATATGACAGGGATGCAATATCTTAATTTCGTTTGCGACATATATCAGATTTCGGCAAAAGAGAGAAAGCAAAACATAGAGCGGCTAATTCATGCCTTTCAAATGGAGCCGCATATTTCTGGCTTGATTTCATCGTATTCACATGGCATGAAGCAAAAAGTGGCTTTAATTGCGGCCTTTTCTCACAATCCCAAACTACTCGTCTTGGATGAGCCTTTCGTTGGATTAGACCCGGAAGCCTTTATTGCTCTGAAAGAGCAAATGAAAATGCTCTGCCGGAAAGGAAGCTCTATACTGTTTTCAAGTCATATTCTCGATGTAGTTGAAAAACTGTGCAATATAATCTCTATCATAAAGGATGGAAGGCTTTTATACTCCGGTTTAACAGAAGAACTTATCGGCGTTGAGGGATTGGAAGATGCATTTATGGAGCTGAACAGCAATGAAAGTTTTGATCCGTCTATTGAAAAATGACCTTGCTCGGATTTTCAGAATAAACCAAATGCGCTATGGCGATCCCTCGCAGCGTAGCAAGGTTATTTCTTTGTATATTCTGTTTTTCGCTGTTGTGATCGGGATAATCATTTACTGGGTGAACTCTCTACACACAATGTTCTCTTACTCATGGACACGTGAAGAAGTAATTGTATACTTTGTAGGGCCAATGCTGAAAGTCTGTATTATCCTCGATCTTTTCACGGGCGTTTTTTGGGGCAGCGGACTTCTTTTGTCAGACAAAAATGTTGAAGCGAAGCTCGCGTTGCCTATTCCAATGCTTTTCATTTCACTTTCAAAGCTCTGTACTCTCTATATTCTCCAACTGCTTCTTAACGGCTTCTTGCTGTTCCCGATGGTGCATTTGTACCGTATAGTAGCTGAGACATCACTTTTGTATTATTGCATGATGGCTGTTGCCATTCTGCTTCTGCCGATCATTCCAAGCCTTTTGGGTACAATTATAGGTACAGGCATCTACTACATTATGCACAAGCCCTCCATTCTGCTGGCCCGATTGAAAACAGTTGCGGCTGTGATTATTCTATTTACGTATTTGACGTATATCTTTTTACATTTTTCCGCTGCCCCAGAAGATTCAACGACCACGCTGTTTTCCCTGTTCTCAGGGGAAGGGCCACTCGATAAAGCAATACAATCCATTGTGAGCTTACAAGGTTTTGCCTTTGTATTGTATCTTTCGGGAGTTTTGCTTTTAGGGTACTTAATGGCTTGTCTTATTGGCCGCATATTTCGGCATTGGTACTGTGATCTCTCGCACGATACAAAATCCGTCTCTCTGCAAGGCGCTTATTCTTTTGCACAAAAAGGCATAATCAGTGCCCTGATTGCACGGGAACGGCATCGGTATTTTTCAATTCCTGTCTATGTCATCAATACCGCTCTCGGCTATATGATGGCGGCAATTTTTGTTATTTTTGCCGTTGTAATAAAGGAAGATGTCGCTGCACAGATTTATCAATTTGGCGGACTATTTCAAATCCCTTATTCATCCGGTGAAATGCTGTATGTCTATGCTCTCGCAATTATGGTATCTCTCTCCTGCACGACATTCCCAAGCATTTCTATTGAAGGGAAAAACATGGAGCTTATAAAATCCATGCCTATAAGTATTTTTGAATTTATAAAGGCAAAGCTCTTGTTCCATCTTTCACTGTCTATTCCTGTAACTCTCGTCCTCAATACGGTTTTGGCATTTGGTTTACACCTTCAATGGGCAGCTATCCTTTCTGGATACTTGCTACCACTTGTTTTTTCCGCGTTTATCGGGGTGGCAGGGTGTATTGCGAACTTACTATTTCCCAGTTTTGATTGGGAAAACGCTACATATATTGTTAAGCGCAGTATACCTGCAATTCTAAATGCACTGATGAGCATGGCTTTGTCTTGCGGTGGATTTTATATTCTTATAAAGCATTTTCCCAAACATCTTTTCGTCGGGAATGTCATTGTTTGCATTATTGTAACGATCCTAACAACAGCAGCCGTTTCCTGGCTAAAAGTAAAGGGCGAGATCCTTTATCGCAAGTTGTAAGAAAAGCAAGTATGAGGGGGTGCAGATTGACTATAGACTGGATGTATTGTCCTCTCTGTGGGAGCAAAACCAGGGTTAGAATACGGGAAGATACTGAATTGAAGAATTTCCCTCTGTATTGCCCGAAATGCCGGAACGAAACACTGATCGAACTAAAACAAGGAAAAATCAATATCATCCATGAGAGCCAGACGCTTAGACGCAGAGCCGATGATTGACAGCCTTTGACTGTAATCGTCGGCTCGTTTTCGTTAAGGAGAGTTTTTGTTTATGAGAATGATCGCACGAAAAAAGGAAAAGCCGCATGACGGCGGGTAGTCCAGGCTTGGCCCGACTATTACCTTTTTGACGGCGGCTTTTCCGGGAAGGCCGCCGTTTATGCTTGCACTACAATTTGATAGCTGACAAATAAGCGGCGGCAATAGGAGGATTGCCGCTATGTCAAACATTTTAACCCGGAGCATCTATCGCTACACCTTTTATCGCCAGCGAAAAAAAGCGCAAACCATCCACCGGGTTATTGTGGGCACGGACATGAAATTAAATATGGCATTTTAAGAAACTGTGTTTCTTTTGTCCGCATGGCTTCATGTCGTGCGGGCATTTTTCATGCCTTGGACTTCGGGCCAACTTGGCCCGAAGTATATCAGCGGGGCCCTCCCCGCTGCCGGTCCCCGCCGCGCCTCCGTTCAGGTCCCTTACCCCTTAAAAATTTGAACGGAGGATAAACAAATGAAAACCATCAATATACGGGACTACTATCCCTTTTACCATAACGACCTGTTCATCGAAGTCTCCGACGAGGTAGCCGCGGCGCTCCAGGAGGCCGAGAGGCAGGAGCGAAACTATCTCCGCCGCGTTGTCTACAACAAGGCGTTCTACTCGCTGGACGCCGGGGACGGCATTGAGCAGACGGCGCTGTTCCAGGCTATGTCTCCCTGCGAAATCTACGAGCGAAAAATGACCATGGAGCAACTGTACGCCGCGCTGGACGCTTTGCCGGACAAGCAGGGCCGCAGGCTCTATGCTCATTACATCCTCGGGGTGCCGCAGACGGAGATCGCCCGGGCGGAGGGCGTCGGGCTCACCGCTGTCAACAACTCCATCGAGCGCGGATTAAGGAACATGGAAAAAATGTTGAAAAACATTCGCTGACCCCGTGGAGATTTGCCCTCTCAATCGTACAGGTTAATGAGAGGAGTAATTCTTCCGCATGAACCTTGACAAGTGAATATCGACGGCACGGATACCTTCACAGCGGGGGGAGCCGGCGCGGGTGCGCGATAACTACCGGACAGGTACGAGCGGCAAACACCGACAGGGGCGAGGCGGGACAGGCAGGCCCGCCGGGCGACGATCCAGCGTGTGGGATTATGATACTTGCGGTTTGAACGCTTCACAGCATTGACCGCCGCGCCATCAGCATGGGGCGAGGTTGAGATACCTATGAGGGCGGTTGCCGCCGCCCGTCCGGGCCGTCAGAACAACATAGAAGCAAAGGGATCACCGCGCCGGGGTCCATCTGTCTTAGGACAGCCCAAACCTCCCCGGCGCGGCATCCCGATCTCGGATCACTTCGGGCCAGGTTGGCCCGAAGTGCCGGGGAAAGACCAAAAGGCAGCACATCGAGGCCACGCGCTGCCCTTTGCTGTTTCTCCGAAAAATGAGAAAGGAGCGTCAGATATGGAAAACAAGAAGGTCGTTCAGCTTCCCGTCGAGTATCAGGTCGGGAATACAAAATACTCTGTAAAGCCCATCTATGGAGAGGCACCGAACAAGGAGACTGTTGAGGACAAGATACGGCGGCTGATCCTTTCAGAGAGCAGGAACAAGCTGGATAAGCCATAATCCGCAAACCCGCGACATCCTTAACACGGGCCGCCAGACATGCTACAATATACTTGTAAAAGCATTTGTTTGGCGGCGTGAAAGGAGGAATAATGAATCGCCAGTCAAACATTATTACTGCTCTTTACTGCCGCCTATCCCGTGACGATGATGTTCAGGGAGACAGTAATTCCATAGCCAACCAAAAGCGGCTGCTTTCACGATATGCCAAGGATTATGGGCTGCCCAATACCAAATACTTTGTGGACGACGGCTATACGGGTACGAATTTCAATCGCCCCGGCTTTACCGAAATGATCGAGGCCATCGAGGACGGGTACATCGGTGCCGTGATGGTCAAGGATATGTCCCGGCTGGGCCGCGACTATTTGCAGGTAGGGATTTACACAGACCAGTTTTTTCCCGAGCACGGCGTCCGGTTTATCGCCGTCAATGACGGTGTGGACAGCGCCGAGGGTGAAAATGAGTTTGCTCCCTTCCGCAACATTATGAACGAGTGGTACGCCCGGGATATTTCCCGTAAAATCCGAAGCTCCCAGCGTTTGCGCGGTAATGCCGGTATCCCGCTTTCTCTGCCGCCCTACGGCTATGTGAAAAGCCCCGACAACCCCAAATACTGGATCGTTGACGATGAGGCTGCCGCCGTGGTACGGCGCATCTACCAAATGTGCATTGACGGGTACGGGATCGACAAGACCGCCGCTATCTTTGAGCAGGAGGAAATCCTGAAGCCTACGGAGTATTGGAAGCTGAAAGGCGTCAGGAAACCGGGGAGAAAGCCTTTTTCTGAAAGCCCCTATCACTGGAGCTCAAACACGGTGAACAAGATATTGACCTCCCGTGAGTATATGGGGGATGTAGTCAATTTCAAGACCTATTCCAAATCCTTCAAGGATAAGCGGCGGTATGAAAATCCCGAGGAAAACCATGTGATCTTTGAGGGCGTCCATGAGCCTATCATCGACCGCCAGACCTGGGAAATGGTACAGCGTATCCGGGAGGGCACAAAGCGCAGGCAGCCGAAGAAGGTGGAAAAGAACATGTTTGCCGGACTTCTCTACTGCGCGGACTGCGGCCGCAAGCTGCATTTCAACGTCAATCACCCGCATACGGAGCTGCAATACTTCAACTGCTCCAACTATCGGGGCAACCGGGGCACCTGCAATCAGACCCATTATATCCGGGTGGACGCGCTGGAACAGGTTATGCTTTTGGAAATTCGACGGCTGACGGCCTTCTTACAGGACAAGGAGGAGGACTTTGTAAAGCTGCTGATGGCTAAAACCTTGGAAGTGGCCGAGCGTGAGAGCGCACGGCGTGAGGAGGAACTTCGGGCCAACCTGGCCCGATGTGCCGAGCTGGACGGGCTTTTCTCCAAGACCTACGAGGACAACGCCAGCGGTAAGCTGTCCGATGAACGGTTTATGATGCTCACAAAGCGGTACGATGACGAGCAGCTTATCCTGAAAAAGAAAATCTCCGCTTTGCGGGCGGAGATCGACAAGGATAAGAAAAGCCGAATGAACGCCGCCAGCTTTCTGCGACTTGTCCGAAAATATACGGACATACATGAGCTTACGCCACTGGTCCTTAATGAGATGGTGGAAAAGATCGTTGTCCATCACGCCCAGGGCACAGGGAAAAACCGAACGCAGCAGCTTGACATTCACTACAACTTTATCGGCGTACTGGATATGCCGGAGGTTGCTTCTTTGCCGTCCAGCGTGACGATAGACACCCGACAGGGCGTGGCCGTCGAGTACATCACACGCAAGGCCGGATAAACGAAAACAGGAGCAATCTTTCGATTACTCCTGTTTACGGAATGTTCATTGTCGTTATGAACATTCGACATGGTTGCGGGGGAAGGACTTGAACCTACGACCTCCGGGTTATGAGCCCGACGAGCTACCGACTGCTCTACCCCGCGACGTTATCTTTGCTGTAAAACATATATTAGCATAAGATGGCTGTGGTGTCAAGCTTTTTTGCGAATATTTTTTTGCTGCGCTGCAAACACTTGGCATTATATACGGAGGTATAGTGGATGCTTGTATTGTTTTGCAGGGTTATAATACTCTATTTTCTTGTGTTTTTTGTTATCCGGCTTACCGGTAAGCGGCAGATAAGCGAGCTGCAGCCGTTTGATCTTTGCATAACGCTGCTTATTGCGGATATGGCCAGCGTGGCTGCCACCAATACCGGCGTCCCGCTGCTGTACGGCATAGTGCCGATTGTTACGCTGTTTTTGGTGCAGCAGCTTATATCGTTCCTTTCCCTTAAAAGCGAAAGCATACGCAAGGCCGTGTGCGGTCAGCCGTTGCTGCTGATTTCGCGCGGGGTCGTGCAGGAAAAGGCGCTTAAAAGCGCGCGCTATACCATTACCGACCTTACGGAGCAGCTTAGGGTAAAGGATGTTTTTACATTAAGCAATGTCGAATATGCCATACTTGAAACTAACGGCGAGCTCTCCGTTTTGCTGAAAGGGCCTATGCAGCAGCCGACTTATCGGGACTTTGTAATGCCTTCGCCTGATGCCGCGCCCGCACTTATGCTCGTTCAGGACGGGGCCATGCATCCGGACACGCTTGCGCGCGCAGGACGGGACGAAGCATGGCTCAATAAACAGCTTGCCAAGGTCGGCTGCGGCGATGTGCGCTCGGTGTTATTCGCATTTCTTGCATCCGATGGCGTGCTGCACGTACAGCTTCGCTCCGAAGCCGGTGGCAGGCATTATTTTATAGACACCAATGCAAAGGGGGACGGCAAGTGAGATACAGAATATTTACATGGGCGGACATAACGGCATGCATAATAGTGATAGCGGTGCTGCTTTTCGTATTTATATATCCGTATTGCTTGAGCAGGGATTATTATGAACTGTTTTATGATAAGCAGCAGCGCGTGCTTGAATGTACCCGCGAAGAAAATTGGGGAGAGGCACAAAAGCTGATGGAAGCCATGACGACGGACTTTTATGCCAAGCGGGACTCAATGCGCTTTTTTTACGACCATGAGGACATAGATGAAATAGAGGGGTATATACTTTCCGCGCAGGAGTTGATACTGCGCGAGGAAAGCGAACAGTCCGCATCCGAACTTATGCACGCGCTTATAGTTGCCGATTTCCTTAGGGGAATACAAAGCTTCGATATGCCGAATTTGTTTTGAAGAGAGAAGCGACTTATGAATCAAGCCGCTTCTTTTAATTATATTATGCTTCCGCCATTTCCGTTTTCTTTATCTTCTTTTCGGTATATACGAAATAGATAAGGCAAAGGGCTATTTGTATCACTGTGGAGGCAGGAGTGGCAAGGCCGATATAGAACAGCGATATGCCCGGTATGCGGCTCATGAAATACGAAAACGGTATGCGCACAAGGAATGCGCCCGCTATACCCTGCACCATTGTGAACGTGGTGCGGCCGCAGCCGCTGTAATATCCGCAGAAGCAGAAAAGGAACGCAGTAAGTATGCAGTCTATGCTGTATGCCTTAAGATAGTCGCTCGCCATTCGGATAACCTCTTGGTCGTTTGAGAATATCCCCGCCAAAGCTTCGCCGTGGAAAAACGAAAGGTAGCCCATTACCGCGCCCGCGGCAAGGCTTGTAAGTATGCCGTATTTCAGCGCAAGCTTAGCCCTGTCGCTCCGCTTTGCGCCTATGTTCTGCGCCACGAATGCGGATAGGGACTGCATGTATGCCGAGGCCACCAGCATAAGGAAGCCGCATATTTTTTCCGCCACGCCTACGCCTGCACTTTGCGTAAGACCAAGGGAATTGACTATTGCGAATATAACAAGGAAGGAAAGGCTCACCAGCAGCTCCTGCAGCGCTACCGGCGCGCCGAACTTGAACAGCTGCAGCGCTATGTCCTTATCTATGCGAATATCCGCACGGGAAAATGCAAACGGCATCGCCCTGCGCGATATTATTATAAGCGAAAGCACAACGCTTACCGCCTGCGCAAGCACGGTTGCGTATGCCGCGCCGTCCGCGCCCATTTTGAATACCGCTACAAGCAGCAGATCGCCGAATATATTGACAACGCATGCTATCGCAACGGTTATCAGCGGCATCTTTGAATCCCCCATGCCGCGGAATATGCTGCCGAGAAGGTTGAAAGCTATTATGAATATAGTTCCTGCCGAGCATATGCGCACATATGAAACCGTTTGGCTGAACGCTTCCTCCGGCGCCTGCATAAGGGCAGATATTTCGGGGGTGAATGCAACGAATACAACCGTGCATACAGCCGCGATTATTGCAAAAAGCGCAACGCCCGTGCCTATTACCTTGCCGCCGAGTTCGCTTTTGCCTTCGCCTATTTTTTGACCGAGCAGTATGGTTATGCCTATTGAAAAGCTTGTAAGTACGAACGTAAGGCTCTGCATTATCTGGCTGCCTGTGGCAACGCCCGAAACATCGGCCGTGGTTGCGAATTTGCCAACCACCAGCAAATCCACCGCGCCGTACATGGCCTGCAAAAACAGCGCCAGAAATACGGGATATGCAAATTTAAGCAGCGGGCCTAATATTTTGCCCCTTGTAAAGTCGTGTAGTGATTCCATTTATTTATCCTCATTTGTTAAGCAGCCGCGCTATTGCCGTGCGCTTCACCTTCATTGCTCCCTTTGGGCAGAATTCCTGGCAGCAGAAGCAGCGTATGCATTTTTTGCGGTCTATGCTCGGCAGCTTATTCTTCATTGTTATGGCTTTGGCCGGGCAAAGCTTTGCGCACAGGCCGCAGCCTATGCATTCGCTCTTTACGGCGGCGGGCTTGGAGGCCATAACCATCTTCATAAATGCCCGCGTAACGCCGCGCGTGTTTTTTACTGATGTTATGTCGTGCCGGGGGGTAAGCTCGCAGTCCTTTATTATAAATCGGTCGGCATCGCCGTAAAGCGATACCTTATCAAGCGAATCGCGGCTTAAACCGCGCTCTATCGCGGCTGCTATTGTGGGAACGTCCTTCGGCTCAACGCCTATAAGCCTTGCCCCAACAAGGTCAGCGTCATATGCCGTGTGTGCAGCTATAAGCGCGCCGCATTCGCGCGGGCGGCCCGCCGTTGGGCCGTTGCCGTCCATTGCCGTTACCGCATCTATAAGCGCAAGCACGGGGTGGTTATATTCGTATATGTCCACCAGCATATTTGAAAAGTCCGCGTGATTCGGGAAGCGGTAGTGGTATTCAAGCTTTACCGTACCTGGAATGGTACCGTAAAGGTTCTTTACCGCACCCGTCATGCCCATCATGCCGTGGGTTTTAAGCTTGGCGAACGTTATAAGCACGTCCACATCATCGAGCCAGCCCGTATAGTGAAAGCTTTTTAGTACCTTTGCGTCCGCAAAATGCCCTTCCTTTGAAGAGAAATCATCGTTCAGCTTTGCTCCCGCTTCGGCTGCAAGCGTCATGCCCGTTGCGGAATAGGAATGGTTCAGCGCCGCGGCAGTATATATCCCGCCCGGGCTTTCGCCTATCGTTACCTGCGCGCCGCGCTCGATAAGCATTTTTGTAAGCTCCGCTACCATTACCGGATGCGTACATACGGCAAACTCAGGCGTTTTGGCCGCGGCAAGGTTGGGCTTTATACCAATCTTCATGCCGATTTTTACCCAATCAAGCCCGCCTATTGCATCAAGCGCCTCTGTTAAAGCGGCGCGGACATGCTCGGCCTCGTAATCGGGGCAGGGGACTATTGCCGCATCGTAAACGGTGTTGCGCATTTATAATATGCTCCTTTCTTATAAGTAAGGCGGGGAAGTCCCCGCCGTGTATTTTGCTTTGAAAAAGTATCAGTTGTTCTTTGCCGCCTGCTTCATACGCATTTCCTTAGAAAGTATGCGCTTGCGCATGCGAATATTCTTGGGCGTAACCTCCACCAATTCATCATCCGCAATGAATTCAAGGCATTGTTCAAGCGACAGTATGGTGGGCGGGGTAAGGCGCAGCGCTTCGTCGCTGCCGGCGGCGCGCATGTTGGTAACGTGCTTCTTTTTGCATACGTTCACAACAATGTCGTCCCCGCGGGAGCATTCGCCCACAACTTCGCCTTCGTATACCGGCACGCCGGGGCCAACGAACAAGCGGCCGCGGTCCTGAGTATTGAAAAGGCCGTAGCTGTTGGTTTCGCCGGTTTCGCTGCAAACAAGGCTGCCGCGTTCGCGCTCCTCAATATCTCCCTTATAAAGCTCGTAGCCGTGGAATATATGGCTCATAACGCCGTTGCCGCGCGTATCGGTAAGCAGTTCGCTGCGGTATCCCATAAGGCTGCGGGCAGGTATGTTGAAAAGGAGCCTTGTACTGCCTTCGTTTTCGGTATGCATATCAACAAGTTCCGCCTTGCGCGAACCAAGCTTTTCCATAACGCTGCCGACGTATTCGCTCGGCACGTCAACGGTCAATTCTTCGATAGGCTCAAGCGTGTGCCCCTGCTCGTCCTGCTTCAATATCACCTTGGGGCGGGATACTGCAAATTCATAATCCTGCCTGCGCATCTGCTCTATCAGTATGGAAAGGTGCAGCTCGCCGCGGCCGGATACCTTGAACGTATCAGTCGTGCCGGTTTCCTCAACGCGCATGGAAACATTGGTTTCAACTTCTTTCATCAGCCTGTCGCGCAGGTTGCGGCTGGTAACGTATTTGCCCTCCTTGCCTGCAAAGGGGCTATCGTTTACCATGAACATCATGGATACGGTGGGTTCATCTATATGCACGAAAGGCATCGGCTCAACGCATTCGGGCGCGCAGGCGGTCTCGCCTATAGAAAGATCCGCAATGCCCGCAACGGCTACTATATCGCCCGCGTAAGCTTCCTCAACCTCAACGCGCTTCAATCCTTCGTAGCGGTAAAGCCTGCTCAGCTTGACCGTGCGCACGGCGTTCGCCGTGCCGCCGCACATGGTGACCATCTGGTTGCGGCGGGCAATACCGCGCTCCATGCGGCCTATACCTATGCGGCCCACATAGTCGTCGTAATCTATGGTGGAGAACAATATCTGCAGCGGGGCTTCCGTGTCGCACGCAGGGGCGGGAATGGCGCTTATTATCGTATCGAACACGGCCTGCATATCCGTGCCGAGTTCGTCCGGCTCCATGCCGGCTATGCCTTCCTTGGCGCTTGCATAAACAACGGGGAAGTCAAGCTGCTCCGCCGTTGCGCCAAGCTCCATGAACAGCTCCAGCGTCTCGTCCACAACCTCCATCGGCCTTGCGCCGGGGCGGTCTATCTTGTTAACAACAACGACGGGAACCTTGTTCAGCTCCAGCGCCTTCCTCAGCACGAAGCGGGTCTGCGGCATACAGCCTTCAAATGCGTCAACCAGCAGCAGCACGCCGTCAACCATTTGCAGTATGCGCTCAACCTCTCCGCCGAAGTCCGCATGGCCCGGCGTATCTATTATGTTTATTCTGTAATCCTTATACTTTATCGCGGTATTTTTGCTGAGTATGGTTATGCCGCGCTCCCGTTCCAGGTCGCCGGAGTCCATCACGCGCTCCTGCACCTGCTCGTTCGCCCTGAATACGCCGCTTTGACGCAGCAGGCAGTCCACCAGCGTGGTCTTGCCGTGGTCAACGTGGGCAATTATGGCAACGTTACGGATATTTTCCTTCTGCATATATTCTAAGCACTCCTTCCGGTTAAAACCGTTTCAAAAACCGCTATATTATACACCATGCGCATGTTACGGCGCAACGTTTTTTCATATGTTTTTGCTGCTTTTTGCTATGCGTACCGCGCTGCGCGTTGCCGCGACCATAAGTATTATGGATGCAAGCACTATATACAGGGCTGTGCTTTCCGTGAATATATGCTCCATTACATAGCCGCCCATAAGGTTGAAGCATATGTGCACCGCAATGCCGGAAAAAAGCGAACCCGTGCTTTCAACTATCGCCGCCAGCACAAGCCCCATAACGAACGCATACGCAACCCATAATATCTGCCCGTGCAGCGCGCCGAAAACGGCAGCCTGCAATATTGCCGCAACCCATGCTGGCATGGCGCGCTTCAGCCGCGTGTATACAAGCCCGCGGAATACGGTCTCCTCGGCTATGGGTGCGAATATAACGGTGGAGAGCATTGGTATGAGCCCCGCGGAATCTATCATGGAGGCGCTCTGGTTATATTCCTCCCAAACTTCTTCACTTATCGGCAGAATGCCCAAAGCAAACGTTATAAGCACCGCAAAGCACATGCCCATTATGCTAAGCGGCACATATGTAAGCGCGGGAATGGGGGAGGCGTTTATTTCACTGAGCAGATTCTTTTTGCGCAGCGCAAAAAACGCGAACAGTACGCCAACCGTGCATATATTTGAAACAAGCGTAATAAGCGTTGCATTGGTGGTAACGCCGTCGTAAAGTACCGTCATTAGCGTATTATAATCTAAGCTGCCGTTAAGGGTCAGTTGTTCAACGGCGTAGCCAATGCCCATTGCAAGCGTAACGACAAAACTTGCAATAAGCTGCATCAAAACGAACAGCAGCGTGTAGCATATGGCCTTGCCAAGGGCAATAAAAACGTTCTTCATGGCGCAAAGCTCCGTTCAAATGAAAGTATTATAAATTATTATAGCATAATTTGGTGCGTCATGCCAAAAAAGCGTATACATTCTGGCATATATAATGTATTATATATATGTAAAGATATTGCCAAGAAACGGCATATTCATTTTATTGATTGGAGAAATAGATGGAAAATAAAACGCCGCACGAAGAACCGAACTATCCTAAACATGGGGTAATAATGGACATGAAGAACATATTGGCCATTTTGGCAGTTATATGCTTTACGGGTTCAATATTCATTGACGACAGGCAGTTTTTGCTTAAAGCCGTGGCATACGGCGTGGGCGCGCTTGCATATCTTGGGGAGCTTATGGCGATGACGCACATGTTCAAAAAGCGTGTAGACAGCCGCGAACTGCTTATGCCCATTCTTTTCGGCGTTATGTACATTATGCTCGGCTTTAGCTACGCAATAGAGCATTACCATCTTTTCGGTTAATCCTGCTGTGCTATTCACAGCATATGTGACAATACTGTAAACAATAAATATATAGAAAAGAATGACGTTTTCTGGTATATTATAGTCAGGCTTTGTACCCACGGAAGGGGGAGTAAAATTGGCTAACAACATTACGCCGGAAATGATAGCGCTGCTCAACAGCGGCAATAAGGCCGAGCTGAGGGCATTTCTTAAGCTATACACGCGCCCGGTATATGAAAGGGCGCTGGCGATAACAAAAAGCGAGGAGGACGCCATCCGTGTTACCAGAAGGGTAACGAGCGAGGTATCTGTACTTGCGCTGAGGGGAAAGCTTGAAGAGGACATAGACGCGCAGCTTATGGCGCTGACGGATGCATGCTGCAGCGAGGATATGTTCTTTGCAAGGCTTGTTGAAGATACGCTTAGGGATTATCCGGAGGAGAAAAACGAGCAGCCCACGCTTTTCGGCAAGGCCGTAAAGCCGAACTGGCCCGCGAAGCAGCCAAGCGTTGTGGAGCGCGGCAGCGCAGCAATAACGGCATCAGCACCGAAGTCCAAAACGGATGGCGAACCGGTCACTGCAGCGGCAAGCGCATATACTGCACCCGCAGCAGAAAGCAGCACGCCAAGGCTTTTTGACGAGGATTTATCGCTGGACTGGGAGAATGAGGACGATATAGAGCCGGAGGATGAGGCGGACAGCAAGCCCAGCGTGCTGATAGTGCTGCTGATATTCCTGCTGGCAATCGTTACGCTTGCGCTGGTGTGGGTGCTGGTGGTCAAGCTTATGTATCTTGGCATATTGCCAAAGGCGGACTTTGGCTTTGCGGAGTGGTTCAACGCGCATCTGTTCAGGCTGTATTAGGCCGCGCGGAAGAGCCGTATACAAACATTATTATGAAACGGAGGTAGTGCAGATGGACTTTATGAGCGCATATCTTGCGGGCTGGAGCGTGCTCTCGCTTATGTGCCTTATAATAGGGCTTGGGCTTATGATAGCGGAGATGTTCACGCCGGGGCTTGGCCTTATGGGCATGTTTGGCATAATCGCGCTTATCGCGGCGATCGTGCTCAGCGCGCATTCGCTGCTGGATGCAATATTCACACTCGCCATAATATTCGTGGTGCTGTTCATTGCGGGCTTTATCGTATACCGCTCCTTCACAAAGGGCCGGTTGGCAAATTCAAGCATTGTGCTTAGTGATCGCATAGATTCTGCGTCAACATCGCTTGATGATGCGGAGATACGGGGCATAGTCGGCAAAGAAGGCATTACTACCACGGCGCTAAGGCCAAGCGGCAATGCCGAAATAGACGGCAAGCGGTACGATGTTGTTACGAGCGGCGAATTTATACAAAAGGATACCCGCATAACCGTGGAACGCATAGACGGGCTGAAAATACTGGTCAAAAGGGCGGAGGATGCAAAGGAATAAAGTGAAGGTATGCAAAAAATGCGGCACGCTCTATAACGAAAAAGAAGGGCCGTGCCCCAAGTGCTATACGGAGGATCTGCTTATAAGCGGGGAAGCCGCCAAGCACGAAATAGATACGGATATGACCCCGGAAGAGGTCGAAAAGGCGCGCAAAAAATCATGGATACAGATATTGATAGGCATGCCGCTTTTCATAGGGTTCATATATCTTATATGTCTTTTAATACGGCTTATGAAATAAGCCTATAATAAACAAAAACACAGGAGGAAATCAAAATGCCGGAATTTGTAATCACGATCATAATCGTTATAGCGGGAATTATTTTCCTGTCTATATTCTTCAGCTTTGTGCCGGTGGGCCTGTTCATAAGCGCCCGCGCAAGCGGCGTTAAGGTTGGCATAGGCCAGCTTGCGGCCATGCGCATCCGTAAGGTCACGCCCAGCCGCATAATCAACCCAATGATAAAGGCCACCAAGGCGGGCATGGACGTTCCGCTGAATAAGCTTGAAGCGCACTACCTTGCCGGCGGCAACGTGGATAGGGTTGTAAACGCACTGATAGCCGCCCAGCGCGCGGGCATACCGCTGGACTTTGAGCGTGCCTGCGCAATTGACCTTGCCGGACGCGACGTGCTAAACGCCGTGCAGATGAGCGTTAACCCCAAGGTTATAGAAACCCCCGTAATAGCCGCCATAGCTAAGGACGGCATAGAGCTGCGTGCAAAGGCGCGCGTTACCGTGCGCGCCAATATAGACAGGCTTGTCGGCGGCGCGGGAGAGGAAACCATAATCGCCCGTATCGGCGAAGGTATAGTTACCACCGTAGGCTCTTCCACCAGCCATAAGGACGTGCTTGAAAATCCGGACCTTATATCCCAAACCGTGCTGAATAAGGGCCTTGACGCGGGCACCGCCTTCGAAATACTGTCCATAGACATTGCGGACGTGGACGTTGGCCGCAACGTGGGCGCGCAGCTGCAGATAGACCAGGCGGAAGCCGATAAGCGCATAGCGCAGGCCAAGGCGGAGGAACGCCGCGCAATGGCTGTTGCTCAGGAGCAGGAGAACAAGGCGGAGGTCGCTGGTATGCGCGCCAAGGTAATAGAGGCCGAGGCTGAGGTTCCCAAGGCCATAGCCGCCGCCTTCCGCGACGGTAAGCTGGGCGTGATGGATTATTACAACATGCAGAATGTTATAAGCGACACCAAGATGCGCGAATCCATCGCCGGCGGAGCAGCCACACCCGCAAAACACGAATAAGCCGGAAAGCTTGTACCCCAACGGAAAGGAGGGATAGGCCGTGTCGGGCATATTTGTACTGATAGCGATAGCATGGGTGGTATATGCTGCGATTGCCAAAAAGGCGAATGCTCAGCAGCAGGCGCAGCGCCAGCGTAAGCTGAACGAAAACGTGGCGGAAGCCGAGGCCGAAACATCATCGCTCCATGCCAAAACGCAGGCTGCGGCGCCGAGAGTTGCGCCCACCGTTGGCGTAAGCCAAAACGGCGCATGGACGTGCGGCTGCGGATACAGGAACACTGCAAACAGCAAATTCTGTCGCCAATGCGGCGCGGCACGCGCGCAGAGCGGAAGCATGAACTATGCTTCGAGCGAAGGCAGATCGACCGAAGGCGGGGGAGGACTGAAAAGGCCGCCGCTTGCGCGGGAAACAATGCCCAAACCTTCGCTTAACCATGTCGTGAAGCCCATGACGGAATCGCACCACAGCCATACGGAAGCGAGCATATCCGGCAGGGAAGCAAAGTGCGAGGAACGCTATACCGAAGCCGAGGATGCATATTCCGGCGCGGAGCAGCGTGCGGCTTATGCCGTGGACATAGGCGACCGCGAAAAGATAATACAGGGCATACTGTATAGTGAAATACTATCCAAGCCAAAGGCGCTTAGAAAATAGCATAACGAAACAGAAAGGGACTGCGTTCAAAACGGATGCAGTCCCTTTTTCTATACCAATTTTCTTAACCGTTGCAATATCGCGTTTTCAAGGCGCGATACCTGCACCTGCGATATCCCGAGCGACTTTGCCACCTGCGTCTGCGTTTGGTCCGAAAAATAGCGCAGGGTTATTATCGTCCGCTCCCTTGCTGAAAGTGTATTAAGCAGTTCCTTCAGCGCAACGCGGTCCGTTGCGCTGTCCAGCTCCCTGCACGCGCCGCCAACGGTATCCAGTAGCATTGCGTCGCTTTCCGCGCCGTATGCGGGTTCGTATATGGATGCATACGGCCGCGCCGCCTCAAGCGCTTCGGCTACGTCCTCCGCGTCCACGCCAAGCTCGGCTGCGATTTCGGCAACGCTCGGTTCGCGTGCGTGAGTATCTATCAGCTTTTCGCGTACGGCTGCGGCCCGCGCTGCCAGTTCCTTGAGCGACCGGCTGACCTTAATCATGCCGTCGTCGCGCAAGAATCGCTTTATTTCGCCTGCTATCATCGGCACGGCATATGTTGAAAATCTTACGTCGTAGCTGAGATCAAAGCGCGCAATGGCCTTTATCAGGCCCATGCAGCCTATCTGGTAAAGGTCGTCGTATTCTATGGCGCGGTTCATGAATCGCTTTGCAACGCTTTTTACAAGCGGCGCGTTCGTTGTGACCAGCTGCTCCTTTGCCTGCTCGTCTCCCTGCTGCGCGCGGCTTATAAGCGTGCGCGTCAATGCGGAGGAAAACTGCCCGTTTGTGTTTATCTGCCGCTCATCCATCGGCCCTCACCAGGCCTATTCTTTTTGTCATGGTCACCTTAGTGCCTTCCCCGGGCGTGCTTTTCACGTCCACGCTGTCCATAAACGCCTGCATAACGCAAAAGCCCATCCCGCTGCGTTCAAGATCGGGCGCGCTGGTGAAAAACGGCTGCATGGCCTGTTCTATGTCCGCTATGCCGCGGCCTTTATCGGTAATTGTCGCGGTGAATACGTCGCCGTCTATGCTGCAATCCATGCGCACCGTGCCGCCTTTTTGCGAATAGCCGTGTATTATGGCGTTCGTCACGGCCTCGCTTATCGCCGTGCGCACGTCTGTCAGCTCCTCTATTGTTGGGTCAAGCTGCACCATGAACGCCGCCGCCACGCTCCGTGCAAAGGCCTCGTTGCGCGAAAGCGCAGGAAAAGTTATGCTCATCTCGTTGCTTACCATTGTTCTCTCCCCCTATATATCCATGTGCTCTGCCAGCGTGTATATGCCGGCCATACGCAGTATGCGGTCTATGGCGCGGTTGGCGCCGCCTATGAGCACCCGTCCGCCCCTCCCGGCAATAACCCTGTACCGGCCAAGTATCACGCCCAAGCCGGAGCTGTCCATAAAAGTAAGCCCTCTCAGGTCTATCCTCAGTTCGCGTATCCTTTCGTCCGTCAGCAGCGCGTCCAACTGTGCGCGTGCCTGCGCGGCGCTGTGGTGATCCAGTTCGCCCTTTATGCGCGCGGTCAGTCTGTCTCCCGCCGCTTCAATCTCCATCTGCATGGCGCTTCCTCCTTTGCGTATATCGTTCGCTTGTCGCGCGGTTTGGTTTTCTATAAACGGCGCGTTTATTCCTGCATATTATTTCCACTTGTTTTGTCGTATATACGCTAATTTTGTAAAATAATAATTTTCTTTCCGCACGGATGCATATTGGTGTATAATTCTCCGCATAGCAAAGGGCAGCTGCTCGCATAATAAGGGCAGCGTTGATATGACTAATTTGTTTATTCGGAAGGTAAGTGCTATGGAAGTGACTGTTTTGGGCCGCTGCGGCCCGTTTCCCGCGCCGGGAGAGGCCTGCTCGGGTTATCTTTTGAAATGCGGCGGCAAGAATATAATGCTGGATTTCGGCAGCGGAGTGTTTTCGCGGCTGTATGGGCTGCTGCCGCAGCTTGAGGTGGACGCCGTGGTGCTCAGCCATCTGCACAGCGACCATATGGCGGATATGCTTATTTTCCGCTATGCGCTGGAACAGCTCAGCGCACGATCGTTGTGCCGCCAGCCGCCGGTGCCCGTGATAGCGCCGGCTGAACCGCGGGAGGAGTATAGGCTGCTCAGCGGCAGCGGCGTATTTGATATGACTGCCATAAAGGACGGCGCGAAGTTGAGATACGAAGGGATAACGTTCACGTTTTACCGCATGACGCATCCGGTGGAAAGCTATGCAATAAGCGTTGAATACGGCGGCAAGCGTCTGCTTTATACCGGGGACACGGGAATGCGGCACGACATGGTGGATATTGCGAGCGGGGCGGATATGCTGCTGGCAGACGTGTGCTATCTTAATGAAGAACTTGGTACGCGGCCTATAGCTGCACACCTGAGCGCAGCACAGGCGGGCAATCTTGCCGCCGCGGCAAATGTTGATATGCTGCTGTGCAGCCATCTTTGGGGTGGGCGCACGGATCACAGCGAGCTTATGCGCCAGGTGCGCGCGGCATTCCCCAAGGCAGTGCTTGCGGAGGAATTCAAAAGCTACCCTATTTAAGGGTAGCTTATCGTCAACAACATTTTAATAGCGTTCGTAATGCTCGCTTTCTTTATGCAGGTCGCCGTTGGTATACGGCGACTTTTCTTAATTCCTTCCTGCGGCTTTATATACCTGTGCCTGATGCTCAACGTCCGGCAGCGATGCAACGTGGGAAGTGGAGGATGAGAAGTATAAACAGGCATGGCCGTCCATATCGTTTGCCGCAACCGTGTCCTCGCCGTGCGGCTGGCCCTGAAGCGAAGCCGCAACGCTGTTTGCGCCTATTGTAACTATAACCGGCCGCTTTGAATAATTGAATTCGCCGCCGAATGCTTCAAGGTAAATCGCCGTATCTTCCGCCGTGCGGCATTCAACCTCCGCATGGCCTTCGCCGCCGGTGTATACCATTGTGAACGTTACGCCGGTGTTGTAATCCGTTATGGTGTAGCCCGAACCCGCGACCAGCATGTCTTTCACTGCACTCCATTCCATCAGTTCGCCCGTAAGCGTGGCTTGTCCGCTTAGCTGCTTGCCTATGGGTATCTTTGCGGCTATATCTGCACGCTGCACCCTGTGCGAAAACAGCAGCCCCATTGACTGCGCGCCCACAGTGCCGTCGCTCATGATAGGCTGACCTTGGCTGTCAACCTGCTTTTGCTGAAAGCGCTTTGTGGCTTCAACGGTCATGTTCTGGAAGCTGCCGGTGGGCTTATAGTTAAAATAGCCAAGCTCTCTTAGCCTCAACTGTATGCGCACCACAGTTTCGCCCGTTTTGCCGTAGCTTATCAGCTCGCCCGAATAAGTGCCTGTCTGCTCCGGCGATGGGGACGGCGTAGGGTCTGCATACGCCACGGTGCTTATAAAGGCCATGCTCAATATCAATATTGTACAAATCAGCTTTTTCATGCCATGATTATAGCACAAAAGCAGGAATAAACGCTATGTATAAAATGTAAATTAGGGAAGATCCGTCGGAATAAGGTTCAGCATATCCTCTTCGCTTGCCACGTTCGTGTAAACCTGCGGCACTTCGCCCGCAATTATGTTTTCGGCTATAGCGGCTTCCGTGCTTACGCGGATAAGCTCATATATGCCGGGCATAACAAGCTGTATGCTCGCCGTGAGCTTTATATTTACACGGTAGAGCGTTTGGTTTATGCCGGAGGAGGTGAATTCCGATGAAAACTGGCTCTGCACGCTGCCGGCAGGCGTGTATGAAACATGAATGGCCGGCCCCTTGCCGGAAAGGAACGAAATTCCCGTTATCGTGCCGAGCGGTATGGCTATGCCTTGCTCGCCAAGGGCGGCTATGCGCTGCTGCGCCGCTTCCGCACATTGTGCGCTCAAAAGGTTCATTTGCCGCGGATCGGCCTGCACCATATATACCTTGCTGCCGTTTTCACGTATGTGCAGAAGTTCGGTATAGTTCTCGTCCTGCTGCATGGTGTCCAATATTGCGTCGTTCATGGCCTTTGCCGCAACGGAGCGTATTCTTGCCGTGGCAAGGGCGGTCATTGCGCTGCGCATGTTTGCGCCGAGCCATGTGAACAGGGCACCTATCAATATCGCGGCCGCGCCTATGCAGATGAGCATGCGCCTTAACGCGCGGTGGTTTTTCCTTAATGCGGGCGTGGTTTCCATGGGGCTGTGCATCCTCCTTTTTGCGGCGAATTATGGCTACTGTGTTAATTCAACATATGCACGCGCCCCTAAGTATTGAGCCTAAGAAGCAAAAATGATATAATAAAAAAACTAATATAGGAAAATAGGCGGACTATATATAGATGAAGGAAAAGCTAAAAGAGGTATTCGGCAATATCCGTTCCCGCGTAACAAGCGCATTCATGCATTCGGCGAGCGCGCGCGGCGGGGAGCGAGAGGTTGAAGAACTGTTCGTTGAGCGCAAGGGGAGCAGACCTTTTGTGTTGAGCGTGTTTTTCACAACGTGCAAATTCATGCTGATAGGCGTGCTGCTTTTGGGCTGCGCGGGGCTTGGATTGGTGCTTGGCGTTGCCAAGGCTTATATAGACACAACGCCTGAACTTGACGTGTCCCTGCTTACAAAGAGCGACAGAACATCGTATATATATGACATGAACGGCAAACTGATCTCCACGTTCGCGGGCTATGAATACCGCGACTGGGTGGATATAGAAGCCGTGCCCGATATGCTTAAAAATGCCGTTATAGCCATTGAGGACGTAAGGTTTTACAGGCACGGCGGCGTGGACTATAAGCGGCTGTTTGCGGCTGTAGTGGGGTCGCTCAGTGCATCGAGCGATGCGGGCGGAAGCACGCTTACTCAGCAGTTGGTCAAAAATAAGCTCCTCACAAGCGAAGTCAGCTACCGAAGGAAGATACAGGAAGCGTACCTTGCACTCCAGGTGGAGAATGCAATGGACAAGGATGAAATCCTTGAAGCGTACTTGAACGACGTATACCTTGGCCAATCCAATTACGGCATGAAGGCTGCGGCGAAGGATTATTTCGGCAAAGAGCTTTCCGAGCTGAGCATACGCGAATGCGCAATGCTTGCCGGCATGATAAAAGCGCCCAATAGTTACGACCCCAGGCGCAACACATATTCGCGGACGTATACTTCTGGCGATAAGGCCGGGCAGAATAAGATGGACATTACCAATTCGCGCACGGATACGGTGATAAAGCGCATGTATCAGGCGGGCTTCATAACATACGACCAAATGCAGACCGCGCTGAACGACAAGGTGTATATTGTTGAAAAGCGGCAGAGCAATAAGGTGGATGATATGCTCTACTTTGTTGAATACGCCATAAGGGATATTGAGGATTATCTGCTGGAGGAACGCGGGCTGCTCGATACGTCCGCAAACCGCTCCGCGATAGAAAGCGAATTGAGCCGCGGCGGATACTCGATATATCTTACGGTAGATACCGAAATGCAGCACATTGTGCAGAACACGCTTGCCACATGGGAGGATTACCCGGGCGTGAGCGGCGCAGCGGGCGAAGATAAGATTCCGCAGTCAGCCGCCGTTGTGATAGATCAAAAGACGGGCGAACTGAGGGCGATAGTCGGCGGCCGCGAAGCGCCGGAAGTCCGTAAAGGGTGGAACAGGGCGTATCAAAGCGCGACGGAAGTAGGCTCAAGCATAAAGCCGCTTAGCGTATATGGCCCTGCGCTCGACCTTGGCCTGTCTCCGGCGTCCGCAGTGGTAAATATTCCCGATCCGATAGTCGGCTGGGATACGGAAACCGGTTACCCCGCGATAGGTTCGGAAAAGTATGAAGGCATAATCACGCTGCGCCGCGGCGTGGTGTCCTCGCTCAATGTGGCGGCGGCAAGGACTCTGCTTGAGGATGTGTCATTGCAAACAGGCGCGGATTATCTTGCAAAGCTTGGAGTTGACCCGTCCCGCATAAAGACAACGGGCAGCGGCCTTGCGCTGGGTGCAATGGGCATAACGCCGATAGAGATGGCGGGCGCTTATGCCGCAATAGCCAACGAGGGCAAATATATAAAGCCGGTGTCCTTCAGCCGCGTTGTGGACCAAAACGGCAAAGTGATATTGGATTCATCAAAGCTTAGGACGGAGCAGCGGGTGTTTAAGCCCACTACTGCTTATATGCTGGTGGATATACTGCACGAAGCCGTTGAAAGCGGCACGGGTACCGCGGCGAAGATAAAGGGCATGACCGTTGCCGGAAAGACTGGCACCAATTCGGACTACGGCAGCGCGTATTTTGCCGGCATGACCGGATATTATACCGCAGTTGTATGGGTAGGGCCGGATAAGTATGAATATAAGCTGCCCAAAGGCTCCACCGGCGGCAAGGTGGCGGCGCCCATATGGCGGGCGTTTATGAAAGAGATACTCAACGAGCTGCCCGATAAGCAGATAATCGATGCATCGCCGGTTGAGCTGGGGCTTGTGCAGCGGACGGTATGTTCGCTCAGCGGAAAGCTTGCCACGGAAGCCTGCGCGTTTGATGCATCGGGTCACGTGCCGGTGACGGACTGGTTTGCGAGCGACAGCGTGCCTGTTGAATCCTGCGATATGCATGCGCTTGCGGGCATCTGCTCCGCGTCCGGCCAGGCCGCAGGGCCTTACTGCCCGGCAGACGGGATACAGTATCAAAGCGTTGCAATCATTTCCTCAACCTCGCGGTACAAGAAATATGACCCGCTGATACTTATAAAATACCTGCCTAACCTTGTATACAGCGATGTTCCGGTGGCGGAATACGGAATGTATACTGCGGGCGGCATGTGCAGCGTGCATTACTCAAGCTGGAGCGGCGGCGGGCTTTTCGGCGGCTATGCCGAAACCGATGCAAAGAACCTTATAGCCACCGTGCGGGATTATCTTGCCAAGGTGCAGAATTTGCCCGATACGGACAGGGCAACGCTCGAAAGCGGCATAGAGCAGCTTGAAAGCTACCTTGCATCTTCCGGCGGGCACGGGTTTATACAAAGCTATTATGATAGGCTTAAATACAATTACAGCGTTATCAGTTCGGATTATCCGCCGCCGGCAAACGTCACCGTTGGCGGGAATACCGGCAGCATGAGCGGCGGCTGGGGAGGACCGGATGACTGACGCGCTTCGTTTACTTTATGATGCCGAACGGGCAAGGCTTTCGGGGCTAAGTACGCAGAACAATGGGGACTATCTGAACCTGGTGTTCGGCGAAGGGCCGCTTACGCCGCATTTGATGTTGATCGGCGAAGCACCCGGGCGGGAGGAAGCTGCGGCTGGGCATCCGTTCGTTGGAAAGGCGGGCAGGCAGCTTAACGAGTTGCTTGAGCTTGCGGGCATAGCGCGCGGCGACGTGTTCGTGACAAACGCGGTGAAATTCCGCCCGATAAAGCGCGGTGCGCACAGCGTGGCTAATCGCACGCCTACGGCAAAAGAACTTGCTTCGGGAGAAGAACTGCTGAAAAGCGAAATTATTGCGGTGCGTCCGCGTGTTATAGCCACGCTTGGCAACAGTCCCCTTGCATCCATGGCAAGGATAAGCGGCGTAGCGGCGCCAAAGATAGGAGAGGCGCACGGCCAGGCTATGAACGTGAACATAGGCGGCAATAATATAGCTCTGTTCCCGTTGTATCATCCGGCAAGCGGCATATATAATAGGGAACTTGTTGAAACAATGCGGCAGGACATAGTAAAGCTTGGGCAATACATAAAGGAGGGCATGGCATGAAGCGCATAATTGCATGGCTTGTGCTTGCGGCGCTGGTGATAGGCATACCGGGCGCGGTAATAAACACCGGCGGTACGGCACGCGCGGAAGAAGTCGGCGAAACGGGTCAAATAATGGCCGATGGCGTTAAGGTGAGAAAATCGCCCGATACAAAGAGCGACGCGCTGACGGAGCTGAACTGTGGCGAGGCAGTAACCGTGCTTGCGGAGGACGGCAATTGGTACCGAGTAAAATTCGGCGATGTGCTGGGCTATGTTCGCAAGGACTATGTGTTCACCAATTCCGCCGGCAGCCGCGGAGCGTATGCCGTGAGCGATACGGCCGTGCTGATGGGCGCGCCGTCGCAAAATTCATATGTTGTTTGTTCCCTTGCAGCCGGGCAGGGATTGAAGGTAAAGGCGCTTATAGGCGAATGGTACTATGCTGTGGTGGATAGCCATGCGGGTTATATACACCGCACGGATGTGACCATATCATCGTCGGCCGTTGCGGGCATGGGAATGCTGAAGCAGGGCATGAAGGGCGAGGAGGTCATGAAGCTTCAGCGCGCGCTTTACGACCGCGGCTTTTTAACAAAGGACAACATAAGCGGAACGTTCACATCCCAAACGCGTAAGGCGGTTATGGAATATCAGCAGGCGATGGGCCTTTCGGCGGACGGCATTGCCGGTAGCGCAACGCTTTCAACGGTGTATGACAGTTCAAATAAGCTTGAAAAAGCAAACGCCGATTTCTATAGGCTCAAAGGCACAGTCGTGCTGCTGGATTGGTTCAAGGGCGGCAACGAATGGCTGCATAAGGGCGCGCGCTTTACCGTTACGGACGTGCGCACGGGCAAAAGCTTCCGTGCCAAGCGCTTCGGCGGCTGGTACCATGCGGACAGCGAACCTATAACCAAATATGACACATCCATTATAAAGAGCCTGGAGGGCTTCTCATGGAATCGCAGGCCGATATGGGTAACATATAACGGCAAAACGGTCGCCGCAAGCATGCACACCATGCCGCACATGGCAAACCCAACCCCATCCAATGGCTTTGACGGGCATTTCTGCATCCATCTGTATCATTCCAAGGTGCATGCAAACAGCAAGGAATGCCCGCGGCATCAGCGCTGCGTTCAGGAAGCATACAGCGCGGGCAAAAAACACTAACTGAATATAAAAACGGTATCATTACGTCTCTTTTTGCCAATACTTGCTTATATAGCTTGTATGGATAAAGGGAGGCGTATTTTTATTGAATATAATAAAGCGCATATTCAGCTTCGGCAGGAGCTACGATGAATTTGAACTGCTTGAGACCGAAGGCGGGCAGCCTGGTTTTTTCGGCAGCACAGGCAGGGCGCATAAGGACGCAGCGGGAGCGATAGAAACCGCGAACGATACGATTGCGAGCGACGTATCCGCCAATGAAGAACGGCTCAAAACGGAGATGCACGCGGAGATAAATCCGGATATGGTAATGCGGCGCTTTTTACTTTGCGGGCAGATAGAGGCGCTTGCTGTGTTCATAAACGGCATGAGCGACCAAAGCTTAGTGAGCGATTTTATACTGCGGCAGGGAATACCCGAAAGGGAATTGCCTAATGATGCGCCGCTTATTGAATACGTTGCAAATAACGTTTTCGCCATGGCGGAAGTTAAGCAGGAAACAAGCTGGAACACAATAAAAACAGCCATAATGGATGGCTGTACGGCCGTGTTCATTCAGGGGCAGACAACGGCGCTTAATATGGATACCCGCAGCTATGAGCACCGCAGCATACAGGAGCCAAGCAACGAAAAGGTCGTGAAAGGCTCGCAGGAGGGGTTTGTAGAAAATCTGAGGACGAACATAACGCTTATCCGCCGCCGCGTGCGCACGGATGATTTGGTTGTGGAACTGCGCACATACGGCAAGGAGGGCAGCTCCCGCGCGGCAATAATGTACCGCGAAGGGATAGCGAACGAATCGCTCGTTAATGAAATTAAGCGCCGCCTTGCCAACGTGAACGCAATGTATGTTTTTAACGCAGGCACGCTTGAGCAGCTTACCGAGCGCAACACTTATTCTGTTTTTCCGCAGTTGCTTGCAACGGAACGGCCGGACAGGACGGCGGCAATGCTGATGGAAGGGCATGTGGCAGTTATAGTTGAGGGCAGTCCGATGGCGAATGTTATGCCGGCAACGCTTTTTACCCTTATGGCTACGGGGGAGGACAGCACAATGCGCGTTGTGCAGGGCAGCGTTATAAGAATGGTGCGCTACATAGGAGCGGCAATCTCGATATTGCTGCCGGGATACTTTCTTGCGCTTGCGCTGCATCATCAGTCGCTGCTGTCGTCGGAGGTGCTTACGACGGTTGTAGCATCGCGCAAGATGGTGTTTGCGCCGATTGGAATGGAGATGCTGTTTTTGCTGCTTGTGTTCCAGCTTGTGCGCGAAGCAGGGATGCGCGTACCGGGGTCTATCGGACAGGCGATAGGCATAATTGGCGGGCTTATACTGGGGCAGGCCGCTGTAACGGCGAACCTTGCAAGCTCTGTTATGCTTATAATTGTTGCGCTGACGGGGCTTGGCAATTTCTGCATTCCGGATTATTCAACTCAGCTTTCAGCATCGGTACTGAGGGTGATATTGGTGATAGCGTCGTGGCTGGCGGGGCTTATGGGGCTGTTCTGCGGGGCATTTGTGATAGTTGCATGGATGGCGTCCCTCAAATCATTTGGCGTGCCGTTCCTTGCGCCGCATTCACCGAAGGCAAATTCGAAGCGGCCAATGATACTGCGCGGGCCGATAGATAACATGAGCCGGCATAAGGACATACTCAATACGGAGGAGGACGGCAGATGAGGCTGAACGAAGGCAAAATAGGCTTGCAGGAAAGCGCTTGCATTGCAGCGGTGGCTATCACGGCGTGTAGCGTCTTTCTGCTGGATTCCGAAAAGGCGTATTCCCGCGGGGATGCAACGTTCATATCACTGCCGGTGAGTATAGCGGTAAGCTTAGCAATGTTTATGCTGATGTGGTGCGCAATGCGCCGTACAGGCGCGCGAAACCTGATCGAACTGTTTGATATGTGCGTAGGGAAGGCGATAGGCACCGTGCTGAGCGTTGTTGCGGCGCTGATATTCATACTGTACGCATATAGGCTGATGGCAAGATTTTGCATATTGATACACGGGCGCGTGTTCGCCGCGGCGGAGTATGAAAGCGTTGCGCTTTGGATAGCTGTTCCGGTGGCGTATGCGGCCATAAAGGGGCTTGAATGCATAAGCAGACTGGCGAAGATATTCGGTGTGTTGATTGGCGCGCTTGTGCTGATTAGCCTTATAATAATGCTGCCAGCCTATGATATTAGCCGCCTTGCGCCGTTCCCGGGGGATTTGGGCAAGCTTGGCATGGATACGGTTTCGCGCGCTGCGGATTCTGTTGCGGCATTTCTCGGGCTGATATGCGTAGCGGGCGCGCTTCAGGGCGGGCGCAATGTAAAAAAGAGCGCGCTCATTGGCAGCGGAGTAGCCATAGCATTTGTGTTCATGATACAATTTGCGCTTGGCGCAACGTTTACATATACAGACCTATCCCAAATGGCAATGCCCATATATCTCATGAAAATGGTAGTCATGCGCGAAAGCTATCTTTTTAGGCTGGATCAGATGAACCTGTTCTTCTATATGATAGCAGCGCTTATAACGGCGGCGTTTTATGTATACTGTGCGGCGCTTATAATCACCCGCCGCACATCTGGGCAGGACATTCGCCCGGCGGTCGTTGGCGTGAGTGCGTTTATATTGGCCGCGCTAAGGGTAGATCACCGCTTTGAGGCAGGCATAATACAGCAGAGCATAGATTTTTTATATGATTATGCATTTGTGGCGGGCGCGCCGTTTATATTGGCAGCGATAGCTGGATTGATACGCTTTGGCAGGAAAGGCAGGGCATATGAAGCGGATAAGTAAAACAATATGCTTAATGCTGGCGGCTGCCTTTGCAGCGCTCAATATGGCGGGATGCATAAGCTACGTTGCGATAGATGAATACGGCTACGTTATGACCGTTGGCGTGGACAAGGGCGAAACGTATGATTATCGCTTCTGCTTTATTGTGCAGGTGGAGGGTGAATCGCAGGGCGAAAGCGATGCGGAGAACGTTGTGCTCAGCGCGGAAGGAGACAATATTTACGATGCTGTAGCCGTTGTAGAAGTTGGGGTTCCGTATCAGCTTAATTTCGGCAGGGCGAACTATATGCTGTTTTCAAAGGATGTGGCAGAGACGGGATACATATCACGCTTTATAGACGAATCGTTCAAGAACCTTGGCGTGCGCCGCTCAACTAAGCTTATGGTTGTGCTTGGGGACAGCCTTGATTACTGCATGGGCGTTGTGAGCAAGGATAACCCAAATACATCGAAGAGGCAGTATTCAATACTGCGCGACTATGTGTCCGAAGGCCTTACGCCTATAACAAACATTGCCATGTTCACCCAAAACGTGAACGCCAAACGCGGGGACAACATAGTTACGCTCGGCGCAACGGATGATTCTATACCGAATGAAGAAATAACCGGAAGCAGTCAGGACAGCGAACTGAACCCAAACAGCACCACGGCGGGAGTTGAGCGCACGGGCGGACTGCGGGCATATTACATGGGCTGCGCTGTGTTCGATGGCGGAACGATGAAGGGCGTGCTCAGCGGGCGTGACACGGAAATAATTCTTATGGCCAAAGGCATGTTCCGCGCGGGCAGGCTAACATTGCATCACGAAGGCGGAGAAGGGCACATGGTGCTTTTACTCAAGGGCGGCGGGACGCCCAAAGTTGAACTTTCAATAGGCGGCGATGCGCCTTACGCCAAAATGAGTGTAAGGCTGCAATGCCACATTGAATGCGGCGAGGAGGACATGGATTACAACAAATGGAACCAAGAGGTTAAGCCCATGCTTGAGGATTATATGGAACGCGAGCTTGAAAGGGTGTTCATGCTATGCCGCGGCATGAACAGCGACGCTTACGAAATAGGCAAGTATGCGGTAATGAAGTTCCATAGCGCGGAGGATTGGGAGCAATACGACTGGAAAAGCCGGTATCCTGAGCTGAATATGGAATTTGACGTTTCGCTTTACGTTGAAAATGAAGAAATAAACTCACTTGGAGGTTAAAATATGGCAGCATATGTTATTGCGTTTGCCGCGGCGGAAATATATTCGGCGGTATACGCCGTGTATTCATTCAAAAAGGGGCCCGTATCCGCAGCGATAGCTGCCATGCTTATGGCAGTTCTTCCGCTTGCGCTGTTCATAATATCGCTTACATAAAAAAGGAAGGGATTCTCAGTCCCTCTCAATTTCATCGCTCAGCAGCTTTAACCGCTGCCTTAAAGAAAGCCGCCAGGCATCGGTGGCTTCTTTTTGTATTGTAATATTGCCGTGCTCATCGGCGGCTATAATGTCGCCTTCCGCGGCATCGGATGGCAGCATATCACGCCGCATGCCGTACAGCTTTCCGTCGTCATCTATTATGGCTATGTCGCCCTCGAACCTGTCTATGCTCTTCATTGCATTGCCGCACCTCGCTTCTTTATTACATTATAGCGCATATCTGTCGCCCAATAAATAGAAAACGGTCAAAAAAGTATTGCAAAGCATCATTTTAACCTGTTCCATAAGGCGAAAGGATATGTTACAATATATATAAGCCTATCCGAAAAAGGGGGATGCGGTAATGGCTCCGCGTAAAGGGACAAAAAAACCTGCTTATGAAGGGCTTACGCTTGAGATGCTCGAAAAGCTTAAAACCCAGGCTATACTTATGGAAGATCGCATAAACATCATGGGCGAGGAGTGCATGGATAAAAACGGCAAACTGTGCGACCCTAAATTAAGCGAACTGAGCAACGAATACGAAGACCTATGCCTTGATATAGAAAAGCTTGAAGGGCTGCTTAAAACGTTGAATAAAAAATGATGCGCTCTTCACTTATGAACAAATGGTAAACGCGCGCGTACAGCCGTTTATTTTGAAATGATTATAATGTATAATAACAAATAATGTACCGGGCTTTCCGGCGGAAAGGGGTGCGCTCGCCTTGTCATATGACGTATTTGCAAAGGCTATTGCTTCCGGATTGAGTCAGATCCGCATACTGGATCTTATCGATATAATCGTAATAGCCATAATAATCTATAAATTGATAGTATTGACTAAGGAGACCCGCGCATATCAGGTGCTTAAAGGAATGGGAATACTGTTCCTGTGCGCCGTTGTGTGCGATTTGTTGCAGATACAAACATTAAGTTGGCTTTTAAGTTCATTCCTCAGTAGCGGCTTAATACTGGCTGTGGTGCTGTTCCAGCCGGAGTTCAGGCGCGCGCTTGAGCACATTGGCCGCGGCAATCTGTTCGATAAATCCGTGCTTAACGGTTTCAGCCAGGAGGATTCAACAATAGTTTCCGAATTGCAGCTTGCAATAACGGATCTGGCAAAGCGCAGGGTTGGCGCGCTTATAGTAATAGAGCAAAAGACGGCCTTGGGCGATATTGCCGCGACAGGCACGCGCATAGATGGCGTGATATCCGCCCCGCTGGTTGAAAACATATTCGAACCCAATACGCCGCTGCATGACGGCGCAATGATAATAAGGGACAGGCAGATAATTGCCGCGGCGTGTATACTGCCGCTGGCAGAGAACATGAGCGTTGCAAGGGAGCTTGGCACAAGACACCGCGCCGCGCTTGGAATATCCACTGTGTCCGACAGCATTACGATAGTTGTAAGCGAGGAAACCGGCGTTATATCCTATGCACGGGACGGCAAGCTTGTGCGCTACGTTGATAACCGCGCGCTGAAGGATCTGTTGGAAACCATATTTGTGCGCGGCGGTGCATCGCCGCTCGCGCTGCTGAAGCGGAGGGTTAAAAATGAAGAAAAGCACTAACACAGGCTCTGCGCTCAAAACATGGCTGAAGAACGCATTTACCAAAAATCTTGCGCTTAAAATAGTGTCGCTCATATTTGCAATGCTCCTTTGGGGATATGTATTGATGAGCGAAAATCCGCAGCGCACCAAAACGCTGACAAATGTGCCGATAAGCGTAGAAGGCGGGGCCGATCTTATTGCGCGTAAGCTGGTATTGTCCGGCGATAAGGACTACGGCAGCGTTACCGTGCGCGTAAGCACGCAGCTAACATCATATTCCGATCTCACCGCGGACGACATTACCGCCAGCATAAACCTTTCAAACATAACCGCTACGGGTGAGCACGAGGTAATAATTACCGCGCGCAGCGCAATAGGCACCACGGTAAGCGTATCGCCTGACCATATAAAGGTGAACGTGGATAACCTTGTTTCAAGGTCAATACCGGTTGAAATAGACCTTGAAGGAGAACTGGATGAAGGCTACTGGGCCGGGGATGTTATATATAGCCGGAACATGATAGACATTGAAGGCCCGCTTGAATACGTCAGCCGGATAGACAGCGCCAAGGGCGTGCTGAACATAGATTCGGCCACAAGCAGCATAAATAAATCGGTTCTTCTTACGCTTTACGATAATGAAGGCAATGAACTGGATGCGGATCTGTTTTACAGCAAGCTGCCTTCCGTAACGGCACGCATGGAAGTATTGCCCATGAAAACAGTGCCCATAGACGTGGAAAGCGCAATACAAGGCAAGGATAATATCCCGAAGAATTATGAACTTGTGGGCTACGGTGTTAACGGAACCGGCAAGGTGCGCATAGTGGGCGAGCAGGATGTGCTGGACGCTATCGATTCGATAGGTATTGATTTTATAGACGTTTCAGGCGTTACGGAAAGCATTGTGCAGGACGCTGCGCTGGTAATACCCGAGGGCGTAAGACTGCTTGACGACGACACGGTGAGTCTGTATATAAATATTCGTGAAAAGACAGACGAGGCTATGTTCAACAGCGTGCCGATAAACGTGGAGCATCTTGGCCGCAAACTGAATGCGCAGCTGAACGTTGAAGCCGTGGACGTATATCTGCACGGCAGGGTGAGCCTGCTTAACCAAATAGACAGGAGCGATATTGAACTGTATATCGACCTGAGCGGGCTTGAAGCGGGCGTGCATCAGGTTCCGGTAGAAATAAGGCTGCCTAAGGAGGAAATGAAGAACGAGCTTACATGTGTTATGAGCATAGACACGGTATCCGTTACAATACATTAATATGCCGATAGTTCTTAACCAGATAAAATTACCGATAGAAGAAAACGAGTCCTCGCTGAGCATACACGCGGCGAGGGCTCTTGCCGTTCCTGCAAAGGCAATACTGGGGCTGCGCGTGGTGCGGATTTCGCTTGATGCGCGCAAGAAGGATGCCATATCGTTCAACTATACGCTTGAAGTATCGCTAAGCCCGCAGGATGAAGTACGCCTTGCGAAGAAAGGGTTTGCGCTTGCGCAGCCGCTTAAACTGGGTAAACCCATATTCGGTACAAAGCCGCTCGATAAGCCGATAATAGTGGTAGGGCTTGGCCCGGCAGGACTTTTTGCAGCATATACGCTGGCGAAATACGGCTATAAGCCGATAGTGCTTGAGCGCGGCAAGTGTGTGGACGACAGGCGAAGGGACGTCGAAACGTTCTGGCGGACGGGCAAGCTGAACACGGAAAGCAACGTAATGTTCGGCGAAGGCGGAGCGGGCACGTTTTCGGACGGCAAGCTGACAACGCGCATAAAGGACCCGCGTGCGCATAAGGTTATAGAGCTGCTGCATCGCTTCGGTGCGCCGGAGGAGATAGCTGTGATGGCGAAGCCGCATATAGGCACGGATAGGCTTATAGAGACTGTTAGAAACATGCGGCAGGAGATTGCTGCACTTGGCGGCGAAGTGCGCTTTGAAGCAAAACTGAGCGGCATAGAGCGCGAAGACAACCACATAGCCGCGACAATAGTGCAAACGCCGCACGGCGAAGAACGCATAGAATGCAGCGCGCTTATATTGGCAGCAGGGCAGGGCGGCAGGGACACATATGAACTGCTGCTGAATGCTGGCGTTGAACTTGTGCCGAAGCCTTTTGCAGCGGGTGTGCGTATTGAGCATCCACGGGAAATGATAGACCGCGCGCAATACGGCAAGCATATGGACAATCCGCGGCTCGGTGCGGCGGAGTATCAGCTCACGTCCCAGCAAGGGGACAGGGGAGTATACACGTTTTGCATGTGTCCCGGCGGCGTTGTGGTTGCATCATCATCGGGCGAGGAGCAGGTGGTTGTTAACGGCATGAGCTACTATGCCCGCAACGGAGAAAATTCAAACGCAGCCGTTGTGGTGCAGGTAGGGGAGAAGGATTATCCGGCAGGGCCGCTCGGCGGGCTTGATTTCCGCGAAAGGCTTGAGAAGGCGGCATTCATTGCCGGCGGGGCGGATTACCGTGCCCCTGCATGTACGGTAGGCGCGCTTAACGGCAAAGCATCCGCGTTTGCGTCGGTGAAGCCTACATACCGCCCGGGAGTTAAGGGTGCGGATATGCATAATGTGCTGCCTGATTTTATGTATGAAGGCATACGGCTTGGGCTGAAGGACTTCGGCCGCAGGCTGAAAGGATATGATATGGAGGACGCCGTTATAACGGCCGTGGAAAGCCGAACAAGCTCACCGGTAAGGATACCGCGCACGGAAACGGGCGAAGCCACGCGCATGGCTGGGCTGTATCCCGTTGGCGAAGGTGCGGGCTATGCGGGCGGCATAGTAAGCGCGGCTGTGGACGGGATGAAGGCAGCGGAGCATATTATGGCGATATATAAGGGAGTATAAGAATGCTGAAACTGATAAAGCCGGAAATAGGTCAGCTTGAATATAGGCAAAGGCTTATTGCGGACAGCGATACCATGGCATACAACGCTAAATGGGGCGGAACAATAGATTTTCCGCCGGGAAAGTGGGAGAAATGGTACGAAAGATGCCTGAACGATGCAAACGGTAAGCAGTTTTACCGCTATGTTTACAGCGAGGAAGAGAATTGCTTTGTGGGCGAAGCTTCCTACCGTTATGATGAAGGCTACGGCGAATACATAGTGAACATAATAATAGAGCATAAGCACAGGGGAAAAGGCTACGGCAGGGAAGGGTTGCGGCTGCTGATGGATGCGGCTAAGGCAAACGGCGTGGAGAAGCTGTGCGACGATATTGCGGCGGATAATCCGAGCATTGCGCTTTTTAAGGAGATGGGCTTCAGCGAAGAATGGCGCAATGACGACGCTGCTATGATGGCGAAAACGCTTTAATTGAAAGCATATAGAAAGACCGGCGGGATGATTTCCGCCGGCCTTAGCTTTATGTTGACTTATTTGCCAAGCATTTTGTTGTACTTTTCAAGCTCCTCTTTGTTAGCCATTATGAAGTGGCCTGGCTCGATCTCTGTCCATACGGGCTTATCAGTCTCGTAATGGTGGCAGGAAGGATCGTATATGACCAGCTTCTTGTGCTTTTCGCTCTTAGGATCGGGCAGGGGGATGGCCGAAAGCAGAGCCCTTGTATAAGGATGCAGCGGATGCGCAAACAGCTTTTCGGTTTCCGCCAGTTCTACTATAACGCCCTTATGTATAACGGCTATCCTGTCGCATATGAAGCGCATAACGCTCAGATCGTGCGCTATGAACAGGTAGGTGAGGCCGTGCTCCTTCTGCAGCTTGCTCATCAAATTGAGCACCTGTGCGCGGATGGATACGTCCAGCGCGCTTATGGGTTCATCTGCAATTATGAACTCAGGCTCCATTATCAGCGCGCGGGCTATGCCGATACGCTGACGCTGACCGCCGGAAAACTCATGCGGGAAGCGGCTGGCAAATTCGGGAAGCAGACCAACGTCCAGCAGCGCCTGCTCAACCATTTTGCTGCGCTCTTCCTTGCTCAGGTCCTTGCGTACGTTTTGCAGGCCTTCGCTTACAATGTAGTCTACTTTGGCCCTTTCGTTAAGGCTTGCCATGGGGTCCTGGAATATCATCTGAATATTCTGGGTGACCTGCTTATCCAATTCCTTGGATATTTTGCCGCTTATGCGTTCGCCGTTGAACAATACTTCGCCGGCGGACATTGGGTTGATGCGGATTATGGCACGGCCGATGGTGGTTTTACCGGAACCGGATTCGCCGACCAAACCGAACGTTTCGCCCTTGTATATGTCAAAACTGACATCGTGCACGGCTACGAACGGATGGCGTTTGGAACCGAAGGTGACCTCCATATTGCGAACGCTTACCAATACATCTGTCAAATCCTTAGCCATTGCTCAGGTCGCCTCCTCTGTTCAGGTTCATTATGTTCTTAAGATGCAGCGGCGGATCTATCTTGGGCGCTCTGGGATCGAGCAGCCAAGTGCGCGCCTTATGGGTGGGTGTGACTTCAAAATACGGCGGACGCGCCACGAAGTCAACCTTCAGCGCCTGCGGATTACGCGGAGCAAAGGCATCGCCCTGAATGTGCTGGAACAGGTTCGGCGGGGTACCCTGAATGGAGTAAAGATCCTCGCCCTTTATGCCAAGCTGCGGGAGGCTGGAAAGCAGCGCCCAGGTGTAGGGGTGCTTAGGATCGTAGAATACCTCGTCACAGGTACCTATTTCAACTATGTCGCCCGCATACATTACGGCGATACGGTCGGCCACGTTTGCAACCACGCCAAGGTCGTGCGTGATGTATATGACGGTAAGGCCGTATTTAGCCTGCAGCTTTTTGAGCAGGTCCAGTATCTGCGCTTGAATGGTAACGTCCAGCGCGGTGGTGGGTTCGTCGCATATCAGGATTTCCGGTACGCAGGCCATTGCTATGGCTATAACGACCCTTTGCCTCATACCGCCGGAGAACTCATGCGGATACTGCTTATAGCGTTTTTCGGGTTCGGGGATACCAACATCCGCCAGCAGCTCAAGCGTTCTCGCCTTGGCTTCAGCCTTGCTGACCTTATTGTGCAGCGTAAAGGCTTCCTGAATCTGCTTACCTACGGTCTTCAGCGGGTTAAGGCTGGTCATAGGATCCTGGAACACCATTGCTATGCGCTGGCCGCGAATCTTTGTCCAATCTTTTTCCTTCTTGAATGTGGTCAAATCATAATCATGATAATATATATGGCCGTTGTCTATCCAGCCGTTATTGTCCAACAATCCCATAAAGGTCTTGGTGAACACGCTTTTGCCGGAACCGGATTCGCCGACTATCGCAAGGCTTTCGCCCTTGTAAAGCTCAAGGCTGATGCCGCGCACGGCAGTGAGCACCTGGCCGCGCAGGTTGAACTTGACCACAAGATCTTCAACGGTAAGGACAGGATTATTGTAATCGGGAGTATGTTCTATGATATAGTCTTCCATTATTGTTACCTCATTCCTTACTTGTGGTTACGCGGGTCGGATGCATCGGCAAATGCATTGCCCAGTGCGTAGAACGAAATGGTTATGGCAGACACTATCAGCACGGGGAAGAGCAGCTGATACCTCTGCTCGGCCACCAGCATGACCTTACGGCCTTCGTTGATAAGGTTGCCAAGGGAGGGGATCTCCACCGGCAGGCCAAGGCCGATATAGGTAAGGAACACTTCCGAACCTATGGCATCTGGTATGGCAAGCGCGGTTTGAAGCATAACTACCGAAATGAGCTGCGGCAGTATGTTCTTGGCGATTATCTTGGAGCTGGGAGTGCCAAGGCAGCGGGAAGCCAGATTGAATTCCCTGTCGCGATAGATGAGGATAAGGTTACGAATGTACTTGGTCATGCCTATCCAGCCGGTGAGGCACATGACAAATATCATGGTCTTAAGGCTCGGACGGAGAATGTACATAAGCAGCATCCTCAATACCGTATATGGTATGTTGTCAAATAGGTTATAAATCTCGGTAAATAACCAGTCCAGCTTTCTTGCGTAGCCCCAAATGGAACCGAGTATCAGGCCAATGACGATATTGCATACGGCAACGCAGATACCTATGAACAGGCTGGTACGGGTACCCTTCCAAATACGGCTCCAAAGGTCCTGCCCGATGCTATTGGTACCGAACCAGAATTCTTCATTCGGTGCAACGTTACGCAGAGTAGCGCCGTTTTCATCATTATATACTTTATAGGAGTCCTTCTGATTGGGCAGAAGGGGCTGTATAAACGTGAAGGCGAGCAGTGCAACGAGGAATACCAGCAGTATAACGGATATCTTCTTTTTGAAGAACACGCGGAAGGTGCTTCCCCAATAAGAATAGTTGGAATAACCGATTCGCTCGGCTTCGGAAGTATCGTGATGCGCAAGCTCGAACAGATCGTCCGTTATGGGGGTTGAACCGTCATCGCAAACATTGCAGTTCTCGGGTACTTTTATTTCCTCAAGATCTGCCAGGTTGTTGGTAGCAGCAAAGCCTTCCTGAAGCGTGGTTATCTTATGGTCGGCATAGCCGCGGGTGATGGGCTTTTTAGCCTTGTCAAACATTTTTTTCTCGTCCATTATCTGCTGTCTCCCTTCTTGACCAGTTTAATGCGCGGGTCGCAGATCATCATCATTATATCGCCCAGCAGCAGGCCGGTAACGCTTATAACGGAGTAGAGGAGCACCATGGCCTGAACCATAGTATTATCCTGGCGCTGTATGGACTGTATCAGCAGTCCACCCATGCCGGGGATGGAGAAAAGGGACTCAACATACAGAGAACCCGATATGGTGAACAGCAGCGACGTGGGCAGGCTCTGCGCCATGGGAATGAATGCGTTCCTCATAACGTGGCGGAAAGCGACCTGGCTGGAGGTCATGCCCTTTGCGCGCGCAAGGCGGATATAATCCATGTTCATCTGGTCCACCATGTAACGCCTCATCCACATTGCGTTGGAGGCTATGCCGCCGAGGGAGAGGCAGATTATAGGCAAGATGCGGCTCTTCCAATCGAGCGGGTCGAACAGCATCGGCAATTTCAACAGAGTGGAAAGATACAGCTGTATCGCAAGGAAGTAAACTGCGGCGGGCAGCGCGTTTATAAGCAGAACGTACGCATTGCCCAGCGTATCCACAAATTTGCCCTTGCTGCGCGCCATCAGCACGCCAAGGGGGTAACCTATCAGCATCTGTATGCCAAGGGCTATGATGCCGAACTGGAAGGAAGTCTTAGCCTTTGGCCAGATAACATCAACGCAGGGTACGCCTTTGCGCATGACGATGGACTTGCCAAGATCGCCTTCAAGCAGCAGCTTGCGCCAGAAATTATAAAGCTGCTTATACCACGGGTCCAACAGACCCAGCTCTTTCAATATTGTGTTTTTTACGGTTTCGCTCATGGTATCCGTACGGCCTTCAAAGTAACCGTCAACGGGCAGCAATCTCATGAGTAGAAATACGATGGATAGCACCAGAAACAGCGTTATCATGGCGCGACCCAATCGGCCGAGAATATATCTTAACAACAGCGTTCACCTCACAGTTTTTGATCTTGGTATTACGGCGCCGCCTGAGTACCGGCCCGGGCCCGAGTCGGAACTCAGGCGGCGTGTGGCGCAAACACGCCCATCCTTCTATTTAGGAGAGCCCCCGAAGGGGCTCTCCGTTCTGTATTACTCGCTTAAATTGTAAGCTTTTCGGCTTAGTAGTCAATGCCGTTAGCTTCAGCGTAGGCGATGCGCTCAGCACGCTCGGCTTCCCAAACGGGCAGCATCTCAAGATACTGTTCGGTGCTGAAGGGCTTCTCATATACCCACTGGTACTTATAACGGTCGTCGGACATACCGAAGGGGGCATACTGGCTCTCGAAGGGGTTCATGCAGCTGGACATATAACCGCAGCCGCCCAGAACGCCGAACGGAATTACGAACGCCTGATCTATCAGCCAAGCTTCGGCTTCGGCAAGGGCATTGTAGCGCTTGCTGTTGTCAACGGTTTCGGCGGTTGCTTCGGCAACCTTCTGGCCGTATACGAAATCCTTCCAATAGGTTTCATCATAGCCGCTGCGTCCCATACGGCTGGCAGGATCGTCCTGCGTGGTCTGGGTGGCCATGCCGTCCGCACGCCATATGTAGTTATAAGCCTGACCAAGGTTGAAAGGATCGGTCCAGGTTTCGGGGTCGGCGTAGTCAGGTCCCCAGTAGGACATCATGAAGGAGTAGTTACCGGCGCGGCGAGTGGTGCTCAGATAGTCGGTATCAGGATAGCCCTCGATGATGAACTTGATGTAATCGGAGCCGAGGAGCTCTTCAAGCTGCTGGGAAACTATAACGGCAAGGTTGGTCTGCTGGGTGGATTCACTGTTGTACGGCATGTAAGCCATAATCGGGAACGTGACGCCGGCGGCTTCTAGCTCGGCGCGAGCCTTGTCGCGGTACTCGATAGCGGTTTCGGGCTGGAACTGCTCGGTTTCGGTGATAGCCTTAAGAGCATCCAGATACGGATAGTCCTTACCATCGGCAGCGCAGAAGTTGTAAGGGGTAATGGTGCGCAGCTCGTAATCTTCCGGAGTGTAAGGATCGTAGCAGCCGATGCCCTTTATACGGTCAAGACCGTAATACAGAGACTTACGGAAGTTTAGGTTGTTGGCAGCCTTGAGCCACTGCTCATGGCTAAGACCGTTGCGCTCGGTATAGGTGGGCATGAAGTTGACAAGGAAGAAATAGCTGTAACTACCGGGACGGTTCGGGCGTATAAAGGCCTTCTTCGTGGGGTCATTCATCCAGCCGTCGAGCTGATCGGTAGGAATATCGGCAACCGTAACTTCGCCGCGGAGCAGGGCCTCGGGAGCGAGGGTATCGGCTTCGGCGTTGTACTTTTCTTCAATGCGCTCTACATGAATCTTATCTATATCCCAGTAGAGGGGGTTACGGGTGGAGATGACGTAAGAGTTGGGTTCATACTGGGAGCAAAGGAACGCACCGCAGTAGAGGATGGTATCGTTGTTGGTGCCGAAGGATTCGCCCATTTCATCGAGGAACTTGGCACAGGTGGGGTAACCCCAGTTGTAAGTCAGGCGGGAGAGGAACCAGGGGCAGGGGCTGATGAGCGTGAACTGGAGTTCATATTCGCTGATGGCCTTGATACCTACGTTGTCCCAGTTGGCTTCGGTGCCGCTTTCAAGAGCCATGTAGTACTCTTCTGCGCCGACCATGTCGAACAGAAGGTCAGCAGTACGGGCGGTATTGGCGGGATCAAGTATCCACTTGGCGGAGGTTACCCAGTCCTCGGCCTTTACGTTTTCGCCGTATTCGCTGCCGTCGTAACGCTGCCACTTAACGCCTTCGCGAATCTTGAAGGTCCAGGTCAGGCCGTCCTCACTCTTGGTCCAGCTTTCGGCAAGGCAGGGCTGGCACATACCGTAGTTGTCGTATTCAACCAGGGAGTCTATCCAGTTTGCCCAAGTACTGGCAGAGGAGGGATGCAGGGGGTTCCAGTCCGTTATTTCGTCGGAGTAGAACAGCTTGACTACCTGCTCGGCAGCAGCATTTTCGGGCCTTTCGGCACCGGTGTTGTTAACTACAACATTGCTGTTGTCCGGAGTGGTTGCAGGTGCGTTGTCACCGTTGGTTGCAGGGGCATCGGTGGCGGGAGTATCGGTGTTCGCGGGCTGTTCATTGGTGGTGCAACCTGCGAATGCGGATACTGCCATTATTGCTACCAGCAACAGTGCGATCCATTTCTTAATTGTGTGTTCTCCTTTTTATTTTTGTCCCTCCGCGCGTTTTATACGCGGGGAAGCTTTAGGTTCGTATAAATAAGTTCAACCCCTCTGGCGGCTAACATTGCCGCGGGAATGCTTTATGGGCGCCGTGCCCATGGTCTTTTTTATCTCAAATGTTTCTTTCAATAAATTTACTAATCCGCCCACAAAGAAAACGGAACAATTTGTCTTTGTTTGACACAAATTATACTACGCGCTGCCACACTCGTCAACAAAAATATGGTATACAATATATAATAAAAATGCATCACAATGAATGCCGTCCTGCGAAGCAAAGTAAAATGAACCTATCCGATGGGGAATAAATGGGCAAAAATGCACCTAAAAATGCATAAAGATATTCATTATGGTGCATATATGCATTATTTGGAGCACAAATAGAGATTTCGGCTATGTATAAGCGGTACATAAAAATGCATATGCGTTTTAACCGCGCTGTAAACAAAACGGCGGGGGGAGTATCCCGCCGTTTGGAGCATAATCTGTTTGTTTTATTCATCCTCATTTTCGGGAGCAAGGCTTCTAAGACCGACCATGCTGTCCACCGGAAGCGAGAACAGCACCGTTTGCGCATCCGTATGCATGCCGGCTTTTTCCATGATGGCATGCATTATTTTATCCTTATCGGATTTGAGCGTAAGAATATATACTATTTCCTTTTCGTTACTGATTGAAAGGCCGAAAAACTTGGCCTTTGCCCCGGGCGCTGTGCCGCGCGCGTTTATTACCGTGCCGCCGCGTGCGCCCGCGCTGCGCGCCGCGTCCATAACGGTATCGGTGTTGCCTTTCGCCGTGATGGCCACTATAAGCGAATACATAATATCATTCATCTTTTTCACCTCGTCAGATGTCGTCTCATCGGGTTCCTGCTGTCCCTTGGTCAAATAGTTGAAGCTGGACTGTCCGCCCACGCTGCCAACGGGTATGCTCATGGCTATTCCGTTTCCCGGCACCTCTATGCCCATCACGTCCACAAGCCGTTTGAATATCTTTTTGGTGGTGCTTGACGGCACGAATGCCTGAAGCAGCACCTTTTCGGTTTTTTCTATTCCCAAATAGTCCAGCACGCTCTTGCTTGCCGTGCCGTGGCAAAGGCTTGCAAACTGCGCCTCTATGCCTATGCGCTGGAGCATAGTAAGATACGATTCGTATTGATCGCGCTTAACTATGCACATCAGCAGCCTGTAATCCTTCATGCGTCGCCCTCCATTTCTATAATGTCTTCCACTATTGTTTCGGTCTCGTTCGCCTTTATGCCGGCGCCGGTCTTTATGCGGAACATAACGCCGAGTATCTGGATTGTGATAAGCGGTGTCATTGCCACCATTGCAACTATGCCGAAAGCATCGGTTGCAATGTCCCCACCGACTGCCGAGCATACGCCCATGGCAAGGGGCAGCAGGAACGTTGCGGTCATGGGGCCGCTTGCAACTCCGCCGGAGTCAAACGCTATTGCGGTGAACATGGGCGGAACGAAGAAAGACAGCACAAGCGAAAATATGTAACCCGGCAGCAGCAGATACATTATGGGCAGCCCTGTAAGTATCCTTATCATCGCCAGACCTACCGATGCACAAACGCCTATCGATAAGCTTACGCTCAGCGCCTTCTTGGGTATCATGCCGTTTGTCAATTCGTATACCTGTTTGTTCAGCACATGCACGGCGGGTTCAGCAGCCACTATGAAGTAGCCCATCAGCATGCCTATCGGCACAACTATCCAGTTGTATTCAAGCATGCCAAGCTCTTTCCCTATAAGGCTGCCCATCGGCATAAAGCCGACATTTACGCCCGTAAGGAATATGACAAGGCCGATGAACGTATACACAAGGCCGATGGTTATCCTTATCAGCCGGTCTTTCTTCATTTTAATTGAAGTAAGCTGAAATATGACGAAAAATACTATTATGGGCGACAGCGCCAGCACAACTTCCTTGAGATAATGGGGGATGGCATCCTTAAAATAATTCCAAAGCGCTTTGGTGTCCTCAAACACGGGAAGCACGTTTGAACTATACGCCGCGTCCGCGCCGGTGGGCTTGAATATAAGGCCGAGCACAAGCACGGATATTATAGGCCCTATTGAGCAGAGCGCAACAAGGCCGAAGCTATCCTGCTCAGCGTTCTTGTCGGTTCGTATCGCTGCCGCGCCAACGCCCAGCGCCATTATGAAAGGCACGGTCATGGGGCCGGTTGTAACGCCGCCGGAATCGAACGCAACGGCAAGGAATTCCTTGGGAACGAATATAGACACGACGAATACTGCAGCATAGAAACCGATAAGCAAATAATTAAGCGGTATTTTGAACACGATGCGCAGCATGGCAATCACAAGAAATACGCCCACACCCACGGCTACCGTGATTATAATCGTCATATTTGGAATGTTCGGAACCTGCTCCGCCAATACCTGAAGGTCAGGCTCGGCAATGGTTATGATTATTCCAACAACAAGGCTAATGAGGGCAATGAACCACAGCTTTCGTGAACGGGTTATAGCGGAACCTACTTCGCTGCCGATAGGCGTCATTGCAAGGTCAGTACCCAGCGTGAACAGCCCCATGCCCAAAATAAGCATTATTGCGCCAATTATAAAGGAAATAAGAATGTCGGTGGGCACAGGCACAACGGTGAAGCACAGCACGAATACAATGGCCGTTATCGGCAGGACAGAGGAAAGCGATTCCTTCAGCTTTTCATAAAGTATCGTTTTGTTGGCTTTTAGCACTAATTATCCTCCTTTTTTGATAGATGCCGGCCGGGGGATATCCAGCCATATATTAGTTTAACATAACGAATATTTATATGCTACCCAAAAATTTGCGCATTTGTGAAATATCGGTCAAAAAGTTGGAGGATTTGTTCATTATATATAAATATATAGCAAGACCGCACCCGTTAAAGGATGCGGCCTTAAGAGGGTTAAATATTTTTGAAACGCTTACGCCTGCTTGGACTCGGTAAGAGCCTTGTTAGCGGCAGCCATTTCATCAAATATTCCCGCGTGCTTCTTGGCAACAACGGCCTTGATTACGAACAGGGTGGCGACCATGAGCGCGATGGCTATGGCAAGGTTGAGCCATACGTTCTGGATAAGGCCGG
>ERZ779869.300-NODE-300-length-61749-cov-4.041690_pt1 | contig 61749 bp, 68 predicted proteins | sample MGYA00511557_ERZ779869 | MGnify/ENA primary metagenome ERZ779869 (study PRJEB29588, sample SAMEA2154620) | human gut metagenome | biome: human gut; feature: human-associated habitat; material: faeces | place: Denmark | collected 2008/2010 ... | reverse complement strand
TGAGTGACCAAAATAGATACACTCACCTGAAACCCCTGAGAAATCAGGGGTTTCACCCGTTTTTACCGCCATTTTTTTAATGCGCGTTTTATAGATACACAGGGCAGTTTCAGATTGGTAGGTAGGACATGAACTAAAACCTAGCCTTATTTCTGCCCTCTTGAGGCTCAAATTGACGATTATGGGTAGTTTTTTTCTGTAGACTACAAAAAAATTTTTCACAATTTTTCATAGAGATATTTGGTTGGTATCACAATATGATACCAACCACTTTTTTTCGCCGGGATTCCACTCAAGGGTCCCGGCTTTATTATTTTCTGAAACAAAAGGAAGGTAATAGTATATGACAAATGATTTTTTTGCCGAACTTGCAAGATGCCTTCACAAGAAGGAAATTGACTCGGTAATTCAGAAGGACAGGCGGCTAGAGGTTATTCTCCACGGACAGCCTGCCCTTTTTGTTACCCCGAGAAACGAAGTCTTCCTCTTGCCGGAAATGAGTGGCAGTGAGGAAGCCAATGATCTGTACCATGAAGTGGCCCAGGCTGCAGATGAGGTATTCTCCTATGTGGAGGCCGTCCAGACTGCTCCCCTCCTGCACATCAGCGGATTGAGCGAGGAGTTCCACCAATTAGCCGACTTTGGTGGCGCAGTGCTGGCTGGTCGGCAACGCGGAAATGGATTTGGCTACCAGTTTGTCACCTGGATTTGGGACTATGGCCGCACCGGCTTGAGCCACGGACACTATTATGAGGGTGACTATAACGCAGCAAAACAGGACTTTGCTGTCCGCTCCGGGCTGATTTCCAAGGCACAGCTTTTCTCGGAGGAGGAATTGACCGAACTCTACCGAGCCACCGGATATCAGTTGGAAAACGACCCGGAAATCCATCGGGAGCAATTCGAGGAACTGCAAGCAGTCAGGGCAAAGATCGAGTACGCTGTCCCAGATGTTCAGGAAAAGCTGGAGCTGGAGCAAAATCTGGGACAACAGATGAATTGATTCCTAAGAACGATAAAGAAGGCCGTATTTTGCACCTAGCAAGATACGGCCTTTTTTTATGCCTATTTCAGAACGGAGGGTTCAACCATGAAAACAAATGGACAGAGCGCCTATACCGGAACATTCGAACGGTTACCTCCCTGGTGGGGTGGTTATCTGAGCAGGAATTTGTTCCGAGTATCGCATGCACCAGGCTATGCTCCTGGGCCAGAACAGCAGCCCGTATGCCGACAATTCGCCCGATGTGAAGGCTGTCCTTACCCTAGACATGGCTTCCTTTGTTGGGGAAGTGAAAGTGACTGCATGCGAACGAGAATCAAGAAGATCAGAGAAAGAGAGAATTCAGAATAAACGGGCGAGATGCAGTAAGTTACTTTCTTATGTATAAACTGAAATAGGAGGAAATCCAGATGGATCAATGCATTCTGCACGCAGTCCTGAGTAATGCGCAACACCCGGAATACGGAGAGGTTTCCATGCCTCTCCCGATCAAGGCCACCGAATATGGTCATTGCATGGAACTGCTTTCTTCCCTGGGCATTGGCGATGCTCTTAGCAAAGACTGCCAGGTTGCAGAACTTATAAGAGCATACCCAACCCTCCGATGTCTGGAAGGCAGCAAGGTCAACATTGACGAGTTGGACTACCTTGCCAAGCGGCTGGACGGATTTGATGCTGTCGAGGTTTCCCAGTTTCAGGCTATGGCAGATAAGCTGAAGCTCAAGGATATGAAAGACCTGATCAACCTGACCTTCTCCTGCCAACAGGCAACAGTCATCGCAGATTTTTCCGATTTGGAAAGCGTCGGTCGGGCACACTACATGAATACCCACGACGGATGTGCCTCTGTGGAGGAGCTGGACAATTTGGATGGCGAGGAAACCGCCATACTGCTGATTGAAGACAATGAAGGGACCATTACCCGCTACGGTGTAGTCTACGACAACGGTATGCAGCTTTCACAGCTCTATGACGGAAAGAACCTGCCCTGCTACCACCACGAGAATGATTGCCTCTCTGTAGGCTTGACTTCCCGACTGGAGCCGAGAGATACCAAGAATATTACTTGGGTCTACCTTCCTACATCCAACTGCCAGATTGAGCGGGCTATGAAGCGGGCAGGCATTACTGATCCAAGAGATTTATCTCTTCGAATGGGCGATAGCCTCTTCCCTGTAGAAATCGATGTGGCATTGGACTTTCCGCATGAGGATATCTACGAGCTCAATGAACTGGCCAAAGCGGTAGAAAAACTGTCGAATTCCGACCGAATAAAACTGGGGGCTGTGGTTGGTATGGCGCAGCCGGAGAATGCCAATCAGATTTGCCGCTTAGCAGAAAATCTGGATCTGTTCGAATTTGCTCCTGGTGCTCATACCCCAGCAGAATATGGGAAATTTATGATCCAGCAATCCGGTCAGTTTCATTATGATCCCACTCTGGACGAGTTCTACGACTATGAGAGGTATGGCCAACAGCATATGGATTCTGGAACGGGAATGTTCACTGACCGTGGCTATATCGCCTACATCGGGGCGGAAAGCCTAGAGGAATTAATGGGAGAAGGTCAGGAGCAGGTACAGGGGGTGATGGAACTGCAGTAGATAATTTCGTCACAGTGTGGTATGTTGTGTACTTACCAAACGATAGGAGGTGAAAAACCATGAAACAGAACCCCACAAGAAAATGTGAAACAGGTGTCCAGTTTAGGCCCGCTTCCATTGAGGAGGCGGGCCTTTTCTATTCCCAGGTGGAAGAGGAACGGGACCTTCAGGCTGGTACGGTGGGCCATGTACGGATGGACTTCGGACATGGTGGCAGGGAATTCTGGCATACCTGGTGGCCTCATAACGAGAATCGGTTCAATACGCCGGAATTCAAGGCAGAACTGCAGGAGATCGTGAATATACTTCGTGCGGAAGGCCCGCTGAAAAATCTCTCCTCCATGAGCTCCTACTGCTATAAAAATGGAGGGGCCATTACCGCGGATGGCCGAAATTACGGGTATATTGCAGAAACAGACCACTACCGCTACTGTCTCCGCTGTACCCCCGCTCCGGGAGATTATCAGGGCTACCTATACTGCTATGATAAGCGGCAGCAGGAAATGGCCCAAAAGGACAAGATAGTGGGGCGAGTGACCTTTGCAGATGGGACGGCTCAGGAGTTCACAGACCCACACCAGTATCTCCAAACCATCAAAGAAGAACTTCCACTCCGGAATACGACCGGATTCAAGCACGAAACACTTTCTGAAGATCCAGAGATCAAGAAAGCAGTGGATGATATTCTGTTGGATTTTGCGGGCGAAGAAAATCCTCGCCGAACCTGTAACTACGGCTTGACCGAGAAAGGGTTGCAAGCCCTTCGAGATGTGGCAGACCCGTCCCTCCCCCATTCCTATGCGTGGTTTGTGATGACTGATTGTAACACCCCGCAGGAGCAGCTCCACCGTAACCTGACCCTGGACGAAGCGGTCGAGCTCTATCAGAGCAGTGACCACCCTGAGAAACGGCTTGGTGTCACCAAGGATGACTTCGCAACAGTAGACTTTGTTCGAATGGCGGACGGGGAGCAGACATTTTTCGGTGACTATCAGAAACTGGAGAGTTTCAAGAACGATCCAACGATTTTCGAGGCAGTAGAACAACTCCATCAGGAATTAGAGGTTATGTCCCAAGACCAGGGCATGACCATGTAGGAGGTGCAAGATGAAAGTACAAAAGGAATGGCTGGATTTTCTCCGGGAGCAATATCCCAAGGGGTCTCGTATTCGATTGACGGAAATGAAAGATGATCCCTACGCACTGTCCCCTGGCAGCATGGGAACGCTAAAATTTATCGATGATATGGGGCAATTTCATGTGGACTGGGACAACGGTAGTGGACTCGCCCTCATCATCGGTGAGGACCGGTTTCAGGTCCAGCTTCCAGAGCCCCAGACGCTGAAGTTCTACATGCCTATCACCGCTCAACTTTACGGTCGTGACAGCTGGGGCGATTTGGAGGAGTACGGCAACGATTTGAATGGTCGTGATCTGCGAGACTATCAGTCGTGTATTCACGAGGCGCTTCTGGAAAACCAGGCGCCGGAAGAAAAAGGCCGCGGCCTTATGCGCTGGTATGATAAACAGGACGGGGTGAATGAGAAAGTTCAATCCATCGTGTTTGACGCAGAAAGCCGCAATGGTCAGCTGTGGTGCGTGGCGGAATGCAAGGTAGTGGGCGAACTTCTGCCGGAGGAAAAAGAGGCCCTGGCGGATTACATTTCAGGTCAAGCGTCGGACGGTTGGGGCGAGGGATTTGAGCAGCGAGCAATCGAATTGGATGAAGGTGAACTCTATGTAAGCCTCTGGAGCTCAAGCAACTGGAGTATCCAAACAGAAGAAGAAAAGTTCTCCCCTGATTCTCTCACCCGCCTGCCGGATCTTTGCTGGTCTGTGCTTCCCGGTGAAGGAACCCTTATCTGCATCAAAAAAGGGGAAAGCGGCTACTACCCCAGCGACTGGAGTACAGGAGACAGGGCCCAGAATCGCTACCTGGCGGACTATAACAACCAGCGTCGGGGCATTACCCCGGCTCAGGAACAGGCGATGCTCACTGGCAGCATGTACGGTTGGGATGTACCTGGTGCGGATCCCAAGTGGTATGAAGGACATCAGGACCAGGAGATGGGAGGAATGACGTTTGGATAAAGGATTCACCGTATATGTAAGTTCTTTGGAAATGGACAGTGCAGATCACCGGTCGGTAGAACTGCCTATGGAACAGGAAAAACTGGATGCACTCCAACTGGAACTGAACACCGGCTCCCCCCTCTATACCGAAGTATCGGACTTCTGTGGGCGGGAATACCTTGAGGATCATGTGCCAGAGGATATGGATCTGACAGAGCTGAATCTGCTGGCTGAGAAACTGGCCTCCTTTGAGCGTGTCCAGGAAGCGGCTTTCGAGGGTCTTGTCCGCATGGATCTGGATAAAGGAATGACACAGCTGCCACTGTGTCGCCTGATCGACCTGGCCAACAGTGCGGATTGCTGTCATGTTGCTCCCGGAATTGGGAATGACGAGCAGCTGGGACACTTCTATGTGGATAATGACTTCCCGGTGATTCCGTCCGGCCTGCCGGAAGAGGTGTATGAAGTTCTGGACTATGCGGCCATTGGCCGAAAGGCCAGAATGGAGGAAGGCGGAGTCTTCACCTCCGAGGGCTATGTGGTGCAGCACACCGACCTGGATGTGAGTTACTCGCAGTCCCGTTGCGGCCCGCAGATGGAGGGGATGACTACATGAAACACCAATTCTCTCCCATTCTGGAGGGTATGGAGATGAGTAAATCGGAACATGATTGGCTGGAACAGCGGTTTGAACATATGACCGTGAAGGAAGCGCTGTTGTTCCGAGGCGCTATGCAGATTGAATCACCAAGGGACATTCAGACAACCATCCAAATTCTCCAGGGATTAGATTACTACCAGCTCCTCTATGGAGCAGAGGACGATGTGCTGCTGGGCCGATTCGTCATGGAGCATATTCACACCCCCACACACGCGGCACGGGGCTACCTTGACCCAGAGATTGTTGGGGCAGTCTATCGGGAGAACGGTTTGGGCAGTTTTGTTGAGAACCACTATGTAGAGCGGCGGAACCCCGATCGTCCCTTGCCGGAGGTAAATCCCAATGTGCCGCTGCCTACCACCGGGGAATATGCCATTCGCATTAAACTGGTCAGCCGAAACAATATGGAGGGTGTCTGGGTCGGATTCCCCGACACAGGCGAATACATGGATACCGCCCACCCGGATGAACTGCTTCTTGGGCTGGATGCCTTGCAAGCAGAAACGCTGGATCAGTGTATGGCGGTGGATGTGGATTGCGCGCTGCCTCAGATCACCGACATTCTCAATCAATATGACTCCGCAGGAGAATTAGTTCGCCACGCCATTGACTTCGGTTATGTTTGGGCGGAGCAGGGCCAGGGGGAACCCCACTGGTTGGAAAAATGGCAGTGTGTCATGGAATTGGAAGACTGTCACCGTCTGGATCTGGCATTGGATCTCGCTCAAAATCTCCATTGTTACGAATTTATTCCACGCGGAGTTGATCTTGCACAGTATGGTATGGACCTGGCCCGAAAGGAGGGTGTACTTGGCCAGGATTCGCTGCTCAATGAGTGCTTTGACTCGGTGGCCTACGCCCAGCATCACATGGCGAAATATGGCCTGTCCACAGCAGACCATGGCTATGCAGCCAGGAATGGACAGGAGTTCATTTACGAGTACAGCCAGCCTGAGCAGGAACCGGAAATGACAATGTAATCATTTTGATGAGAAGAATGGGCCGTTTTTCCGAAAGGGACAAACGGCCTTTTCTTTTTATGCCCTTTTTCGGAAAAGCACCAACGAAAAAGGAGGCAACCATGAAAAAAGATCATCTGAAAAACTACCTAAAGGCAGTTTGCGTAGGGCGCACTCACAGAATGACCAGTCAGGAATTGGAGCATGAACTAGGGCTGAGTGGAACCCAGCTTCGCGAACTTGTCAACCAACTGCGGAAGGATCGCATCCCCATTGCCAGCGACCGCTACGGATATTTCTATGCCTCTACCGCAGGAGAAGTTTATGAAACAATTCGTTTCCTGCAGCGTATCGATGCCGGGCTTCAGGCCACAATCCGAGGATTGGAGGAATCCCTCCACGAGATTGGCACGAAGGGCGGTCATGCGAATGGCTAAGCCTATCTTCCCATGGATGGGCAATAAAGTGAAGCTACTGCCGTTTATCCAAAAGATGATCCCACCTAACGTAAAGCAGTATTTGGAGCCATTTGGAGGCAGCGGTGCTGTTGTCTTAGGCTTAAAGCCAAGTAAGAACCGGCTGGACATTTATAACGATCTAAACAATGACCTCTTCAATATATTCTGCTGCATTAAAGAAAGGCCATTGGCATTTTGTAAGGAACTTGGCTTTTTACCCGTCCATGGCAGAATCCCATTCGCGTTCTACCGTGACCTCGTCGCGCACAAAGCGGATTTTTACAAGCACATCGAACAGGAAAAGGCTCTGTTACAGGAATTTTCCTGCTCCTCAGAGTTTGTTGCGGAGGAAATCGCCCAGATTCTTGAGGGCAGGGCCGAGCTGTTTGATGTGGAGCGGGCCAAGGCATTTCTTCTGATTTCCCACGGGAGCTTCAGCGGGACCATGACCTCTGTAGGTGTAAAAACCATTGACACGAAACCGATCCTAGAAGAACTTCCCAAGGTAATCAAGCGCATCTCCACAGTCTTCCTTGAAAATCAGGATGCATTTGAACTAATCAAAAAGCGGGATCGCAGTGACGGTGTCATATACGCAGATCCTCCCTACTTCCGTGCCGAGAGGAGTTATGAGGTGGACTTTCCGCTCGAAAACCATCTTCTGCTCAGAAACCTGTTTCGTGGTTGTAAAGGGTATGTGATCCTTTCATACAACAAGTGTGAACCGATCATGGATCTCTACAAGGATGATTTCTTTATCTTCTCTCTGATTCGAAACAATCCTCTGGCCCAGACGGAGGGTTCGACATACGGCGAGCTGCTCATCACGAACTTCGATCCCAGACCGTTCATGGATACCCAGATGGATCTGTTTGCCCCTTCCGATGATAGCAAGTGGGAACTTGTCCTGCTCAATGTTCCAACCCACATCTTGAAGACTTGACTGCATTTTAGGAGGTATTCCATTATGAAATTTATTTTGCACCGTGACCCCGAAAATCGGAGCCAGAAGATCCCCTATCCTGCCCTCCAGATCTCTCAGCTTGCTGATGCCGATGAGCTGACCATTCAAGCCGATGCTGGCAGTATTCTGGTCAGCCGGGATAACCTCACCGTTCGCCAGGCTCTTACGACGATCGGGCATCTCTATGAGGTGATCGACTCTCTGATGGACCAGCTGGTGGATGCCACCAATGAGATCAGCAGTGACTTGGATGACATCCATGACCCTCTGGACGAGGTAGATGATGATGTTCTGGACGATCTGCTGAGCAGTGGTGCCAACCCCGATGGCCTGCGGATGCTTCTGACGTTGGAGGAAGAGGATGACTGACGCCTACCTGTACCCCTATTCCGCAGAGGAGGCTATCCGGAGGAACGAGTTGTCTCTCTGGCGGGCCAGCCATCAGGCCAATATCGCCTGCAAGCAGGCTATCGAGGAAAGCATCCGCCAGAACTTCGATGGGATGCATCTGAACAATGACTGTCTTAAGTGCGTTTTGGAGGAGTTTGGCTATAAACGCACCGCGTGGGTCTTATCTAACACACTGCGTGAGAAAAACTGGGATGGCCGTTTCAGCCAGGTCAACAAAGCGTGGTCGGAAAGAACATCAGTTCCCACTGACCTGCATCACAACAATGATTTCGCTGTCAATAGCCACCCCGCCATTCTGGACGGATTTGTGGATCTGTTCCGCAGGGCCTATCAGGAATTGAACTTGTTCGGACCAGAGCATTGCCATCCGGACTCCTTCTCCTCTCTGGACTATGAGGGAAAGGTTCTGGTCCTGAGTCCGGATACCTTGCGGGAATCCTGCTGGTCTCAGGGAAACCAGCTCTGGTACGCCCATGACGGATTTGGATGCCATCCTCATGCCATTGGACGCTCCATCCGCTGTACCTGCTTGGGCGATGGAGAGATGACCCGGTGGAACCGAACGGATTTCATCGGTGTATTGGACGAGCAGTACCTGCCCGACTGGGCGGCAGAAAAACTGGCCCAGCTGACTGGCCAGGAGCAGACCGCCCCCACCATGGGCGGCATGACGATGTAGGAGGCGAACCCAATGAATATTTCCTTTTATACCATCGATAATTTGGACTTGGGGTATGACCCCAGGGGGGTCACTGGCTATCGTCTGTCCAATTTCCTACGTTTGGACGACGCCCTGACCCACTATCAGGATCTGTCCCCAACTGGGCGGAAGGCGCTGGGCCTGACAGACGGAACCCATGTTCTGCCGCTGGTGGAGTGCTGCCGCTTATTCTCCACGGATCATGAAGGAGAAGATGTCCTTGCCTCTGATTTTCGGATGCTTCCCCTGTGGGCGGACTTGGCGGAAGCAGCGGAGGCAGAGCGTACCTGTATCACGGAACTACGGCTCCGCTATGTGATTCGGGGTCCTATCATTGTCCCTATCCCGCCCCAGACGGAACTTCCCAAGCAGTACCAGGATAAGTATCTGTGGCTGTCCCACGGGGGCGGCGATCTGTCGGCCATCCGCTGGGTCTATGCCGCAGGCAGAGGCTGGTGTCCTATTGCCATCATGGACGGGCTGGAGGACCTTCGCCCCCTGATCCTGAAATACCGGGCGGATGGGCTGACAGCCCAGGGTGCTTACCATGCGTTGGAGATAGATCCCTGGGAATATGATCTGCTGCTAAGCCGGACAAAAGAACGGCTTGCAAGAAATAAGAAGGAGGAAAATTCCCATGAAAAAGTCGACCGCACCTGAACCTGGCCCCGTAAAGGAATCGCTCCCTACTCGGTTGGAGGTAAAGATCCACTCCCTCCGCACCGATGGCCCCGTTCTGGCACACGCCTCCGTCACTCTCAATGGCTGCTTCGCTGTTCGGGGACTGAGGGTGGTGAACAGCGAGAATGGGCCATTTGTCTCCATGCCGCGTTATAAGTCCGGCAATGAGTACCAGGACATCTGTTTTCCCTGCACTAAGGAGTTCCACCAGCAGTTCCATAAAGCGGTGCTGGACGCATACCAGCAGACACTTTCCCAGCTCCCCCAGCGGATGCAGGAAAGACCTGAACAGCCCAGTCCTTCCATGGACGGCATGATGATGTAAAGGAGCGCATGACAATGAAACGTACAATGACCCTCTGCGCCGCAGTGCTGTGCCTGACCTTGGCACTGTCTCCTGCGGCACTGGCCGCCGGAGACACCGCGGAGTCCCAGGCTTGTTACCCCACAGCAGTCTATCAGAGTGAGGATGGTACGGAACTGAAGAAGATCTATGATCTTTCACCGGAGGACGATCCCGCCGGCATCCCCCGGTCTGACTTTGAGCAGGACGGCTTCCACTACACGCTCACGGACCTGCTCAAGCAGGAATTGCCCGAACACGAGGAGCGTCAGCACACGGAGACCGTCTCCCTGCCCAGCAAAAATAAGGATATGGGTTCCGTACTGGCTCTGCTGCCTCAGGAACGGGAGTTCATCACCGAGGACGGGATGATGGGCACACTGACCCTCCGGTTGGACACCGTGAAGGTGGAAGTAGCTGGTTATGGCAGCTCTACCAAGGAAATCCGGGCCACCCGCAGTTATCCCAATCTGGCGGGTCAGGACACCCAGTACATCCCCAAGAGCATCGAAGACAATGGCCACACACTGACCCTCCAGAATATCGACTGGCAAACGGACAACACTGCCAGCATGGACGGATATGCCATCGGGGACCGCTATACTGCTGTGGCCACCTACACCGGAAGCACCACCAGTAGTTATGTCAAGGGCTACACCGTGACCGCGGACTACTCCGGAACCGTCAGCCGCATCGCCCTGAATAAGACCCGCTATGTGGCCATCTTTGAGGGAACCCCCATTGCTCCAGCAGAGCCTGCCCCGGCGCCGGATGTCCTGGAGGGAGCCAAGCAGTTCAACTGGGCCGCTGTCCTGGTCCCCTTCGGCATCGTGGCTTTGGCCGGTGCTGGGATCGGTGCGGCAGTCTTTTATCGCCGCAGAAGTGAGGCGGAGGAAACAGGAGGTGACGATCAGTGAAAAAGACAATGATGGCCATTTTAACCTTGTGCCTGTCTACCACCCTTGCGCTTCCTGCCAGCGCATTGGACTATACGATTGACGCACCGGGTGACCCAGAGTACGGAACCCCCACCTCCATCGAGGTGGTGCATACGGTAGACGGCGGAGAAATCAAAAACGAGGATGTCAGCAAGAACGCTGCAATGATTCCCCCCGGCTTCGGTACACCCAGTGCGGATACCAGAGGGACTGGAACCTATCTGACGCCAAATCTGGCCCCCGCCGGTGCGCCGATTCCCGGTGCGGTCATCAACGGCAGCGGCTCTGCCGTGATTACACCGGGGACACAGATTCCCGATGACAGCAGACCTTCCGCATCCATCGGCTTTACCCAGGTGACAGATGACCTTTATTACAGCGGTGGATACCTGGGTACACTGAAGATTCCTGCCATTGACCTGAGTGTGAAGATCTACGAGGGGACCGGCAGCTCCACGCTGAAAAAGGGTGCAGGCCATTTTGAGGAGACATCCATCTGGGATGGCAATGTGGCGCTGGCCGCCCACAACCGGGGCGTCAACAACCATTTTGGAAAGATCCATACACTGGAGGTAGGCGATACGATCCATCTGACCACACGGCTGGGGACCCGGACCTACAAGGTGACTTCGGTCTCTAAGGTCAGTGAGAATGACCGCAGCGGCTTGGAGGCCTCGGTGGGAAACAAGATTACCCTCTATACCTGTGTCCGGGACCAGCGTGAGAACCGCTGGTGTGTTCAGGCAGTTGAAGCCTGAGCAACTTGTCCATTTCGCTTCATTTTGAAAGCAGTTTTCTCCATAATCAATCCGCCTTTTCTCTCGACTTCCGACCTGCTTTCCGCTATCGTATAATATGTAAAAGCCCCATTCATTCTAAAAAAGCAGGGAGGAAATGTCATGAGCAGAAAGAAAAACGCGGCAATGGTCACAGCTGGTATTCTCATCGGCATGACTATGGCATGTCCTGCGGCATATGCGGCAGTCGAATATCTCAAAGCTTACCCCAGTGCTAACCAGTTCTATCTGGACGGAGAGTCCATTCAGATGGAGGCCTACACCATCAATGGGAACAACTATGTGAAGCTACGCGACATCGGTGAGGCGGTCGGCTTCAATGTCTACTGGGACAATGAAAATCACTGCGTCCAGATGGAGAGCGACAAGCCCTATACCGGCCAGCCATCGCTGTCCACTGATGATTTTGATGCCGTGCGCTCCGAAATGGTTGAGCGGATCAATAACATTCGGATGCAGAATGGCGTTCAGTTCCTCCGCATTGATGATCGGCTCATGGCAGCAGCTCAGGAGTGCGCGGACAGCCACTACACCTGGCATCACAACCGGGAGGAGTGCGAGGCGGTGGCAGAGCATGGCTATCCCAATGGGTTCGGCTCCAATCTCACCGTATTCACCGGATGCGAGGTGGAACATGTAGCCGCGCAAGCCGTGGGAAACTGGGAGAACTCACCGGGCCACCTGAAGACCATGGTCGCCTCGGATGCCGACAGCATAGGAGTCGGGGTCGCACGTGACAACGGCGTCACCTACTGCCATATGTTCGTTGGCAAGCCGGGAACAGTCAATCCGTACGCATCATGACAACTTACACGGAAAGCCTACCTGCACCCGCAGGTAGGTTTTTTGATACAAGGGGGTGTTAGGAATAGCCATCAAACTGCATAGCGCGTAAAAATCCATCACGAATACGGAAAGCAACAGGCCGTTGGGATCAGGTCCCCACAGCCTGTTTGCTTCCTGTTGGGAAATGTGATCCTGTCGGCCTTTCTTTCCACGGAAAGAAAGGAATCTTATATGAAAACGGTTCATTTCCCGCATACCCGTATCATTGCTGCGCTTTTGGTGCTGGTCTGTCTGCTTGGGCTGTTTCCCGCAGCCGCGTTTGCTGCAGAGCCCACACCAAATACGATCAAGCTGACCAACTGCACCTACAACGGAACCCGCTATGAGTCTCCGGCACTGGGCGTTTGTTATATGCACCAGATGCGCTATGACTTCGGCGGGACCAACGTCATGGGCTTCTGCTCCGAAAAGGGCAAGGGCATGGGTTGGTCTCTGGAAGGGCATCAGTGGGACAAGCCTCAGCCAATCTCTGACCCGACTGTACAGAATATGATGGCATACTTCTATTGCCACACCTCCGGCGTATTCACTGATGAGGCGATCTCCCTCGGTGTTGCTGAGACCTGGGGGCCAGACTACATCTGGGTTATGAACGCCTGGGTGCAGGCAATCGTCTGGCGTTACAAGGCAGGTCTCCTCACGGACCCTGTGGAAGCCTGTGCAGAAGAATTGATGTATGTCTTCAATAATATGAACGGCACTCATTATAGCGACATCGACGACGAATTGGACGGCTGGTCCTTCCGTGACCGGGCGGACTACATCCTAACCCTTGGAGAGCAGGGCGTCTGGGGCGACTGTGATGTCTATGAGTACCACTATGCAGGTCCAGGCTCCTCCTATCATCCTTCCAATGACGTCCAGGCGGTCTTTGTTGGCCGGCTCACCGTCACCAGAGAACAGTATGAATTGACCATCAAGAAGGTAGACGCCACCAACCCTAATAAGGGGTTGTCCGGCGCAAAATTCCTGGTCCAGTCCAGCAACGGCTCTTTCTCCAAAGAGGTACTCACCGGCAGAGATGGGTCTGTGAAGGTAGGCCCTCTTGAGGCAGGCACCTATTCCATCACAGAACTGGAGGCCCCGGAGGGCTACGAGATCGACAACGCCGGACCTCAATATGTGGTGCTGCCCCGAGATAACGGCACCGAGGTGGTCGTAACCTTCACAGACACTCCTATCGTAACCACAGAGGGCAGCATCCGCAAGGTGGACGCGGACGATCCCTCAAAGGGCCTTGCCGGCGCGGTTATCAAGATTGAAGGCGTCGACAACAGCTTCGTGGGTACCTACACCACCGGAATGGGCGGCTACCTGACCGACGTACCCTGGGACACGATGCCCATCGGCTCTTATGTGGCAACTGAGGTCACTCCTCCCACCGGGTACACCACCAGTTCTGACCCCAGCAAGGTTCGGCAGGAATTCCATTGGGATGGCAAGACGGATGTCTCTCTGGTCTTTGAGAATGACGCCAAGGTCAAACTGGAACTGCTGAAGCTTGATGAGTCCAATCAACCTCTCCCCGGTGCGGTATTCAACATTGTCAAGGACGGACAGATCATCGCAACGGAAGAAACGGGCAGTGATGGTATCATCACCGTTCCCAACGTGACCGAGGGTATGTACGCCTTCGTTGAGGTTTCCGTCCCGGAACCCTATGCTGTCCTGACGGAGCCGGTCATTGCCCATGTGGATCAGACTACGGTGAACGGAGGCGGTACCGTCCGAGTGACCGCTGTTGATAAGCGACTGCCTGACCTCACCATCTTCAAGCGGGATGAGCAGACCGGCGATGGTATCCCTGGTACTCATTTTGAGATCAAGGGGATTCAGCACGGCTACCATCAGGATGTAGTCACCGGTCCCGACGGTAAGGCCACCCTGAACGGCATTCCTGTAGACAGCTACACCGTGACCGAGATATCTGTCCCTGACCCCTATGTGGTCAGCAGCACCCCCACTCAAACCATCTACCTCGGCCCCGGTGACAGCAGAGAATTAGTATTCGACAATCTGCAGCAGCCGGAGCTGACCATCGCCAAGGTGGATGCGGATGATCCTGCGGTCAAAATTCCGGATACCGTGTTCCGTGTCATCGGCATCGACAACGACTACCGAAGCGATGTAACCACTGGCAAGGATGGCACGGTCAAGCTTCAGATTACCCCCGGCAGCTATAAAATCGTGGAAATGGCGGTCCCTGCCCCATATTATCTGCCGGACAAGGATGCCGACCGAGAGCAGACCGTTTCCCTCAATGCAGGGGAAGAAAAGACGCTGACCTTCAAAAATCGGAAAGCCCCTCAGCTGACCATCTACAAAGAAGACAGTGTCGTCGGCGCTCCCGTGGAGGGTGCGCTTTTCCATGTGACATATACCAGCAATGGTGAGGCGGCGGAGGCTCCTGAAACCATTGACTTCGGTGAGATCCTGACGGATGCCAAGGGCGAAATCAAGCTCCACGAGCAGGGCAAGCGGCTCTATCCCGGAGAATATACCATCACCGAGGTACGGCCCGCCCCTGGATTCCAGATGAAAGAACCCACCACCCAGAAGATCATCCTCCATGGCAGCGAAAGCAAGACGGTAACCTTCCAGAATGAACCCCTCAACGCCATCATTGTCGAGAAGTACGACAGTGTGACCCATGAAGCTCTGCCCGGCTGTACCTTCCAGCTGCGCTACCTTGGCGGGACCTCCGGAACTGGCGGAACCGTCATCGGTCAGAAGGTCACTGGGAAAACCGGTACCGCCATCTGGACTGGGCTCAAGAGTGGAACTTACATTCTGGAGGAGGTGGACCCAGCAGACGGGTACTCCATCATCCAGTCCTCCGAAACTGTCTTCCTGGCAGAGAGCGGTGAGCAGAGCGTCCTTACCGTCCGATTTGAGAATATGCCGGATGGGATGCTGCTTATCCGCAAGGTCTGCGATGTCAATCCCAGCATCACACTCCAGGATGCGGAGTTCAAGATTGCCTACGCGGATGGCACCCTGATTGGAGATTCCAACGGCATCTTCCGAACCGATGAAAACGGCGAGATCCGAATTTCTGGTCTGAAACCCGGCAAGAGCGTGGTAGTAACGGAAACTCGCGCTCCGGACGGATTTATTCTGGATACGCAGAGCCAGACAGTTCAAATCAAGGAGGGGCGCACGGTCAGCCTGACGTTTAAGAATACCCCCAAGGGCGCCCTAATCATCCAGAAGAGGGACAGCGAAACCAACAAGCCCCTACCCGGTGCTGAGTTCCGGGTGACCACTGCTGCCGGGTGCGAAGTCGGGCTGAATGGCGTCATCGGTGACAGCACCCTCACCCAGAATGGCATCTTTACCACAGACAGCAGCGGTGAGATCCGGATTACAAACCTAATCCCCGGCGCGTATGTGATTACGGAAATCAAGGCCCCGGAAGGGTATGTGATGGATCAGGCCTCTACCAATGTGGTCATCGGACCCAAGGGCGATACGCAGACCGTAGTCATCAAAAACTCCCAGGCCGGAACCCTGATTATTGACAAGCGGGACTCTCTCACCGGGAAGCCCCTGGCCGGCGTCACCTTCAAGGTCACCACCGCCAGCGGTGAGTATGTGCCGGACAAAAATGGCCACATCTCCAGCAACGGCCTGTATGTAACTGATAAGGAGGGCAAGATTCAAATCGACGGTGTGGTAGGAACGCTGGTAGTGACGGAAATCAAGACCATTCCCGGCTACACCATCGATCCTGCCACCCAGATCCAGACTGTGGTGGTCCACCCCAATGATACTCAGACCCTCCATTTCACTAATACCCCCAGCACCACTCTGGTCATTGAGAAATACATCGAGGGTACCACGACCCCCATCAAGGGTGTGACTTTCCTGGTGACCGACTCCAGCGGCGCTGTGGTGGGTAAGAGCAACGGCGAGTTCATCACCGATGAGGCAGGACGCATCGTCATCACAGATCTTGTTCCCGGCACCACTGTGACCGCCAGAGAGACCAAGACACCGGATGGATTCGTTTTGGATACCACTCCCAAGTCCATCCAGATCAAGGAGGGCGAGGTTCAAACACTTCGCTTCTATAACCAGAAGCAGGGCGGCCTGGTCATTGTGAAGAAGGACAGCGTGACCGGCAAACTGCTTCCCGGCGTGGAATTTCAGCTGACCTATGCCGACGGTAGCTTCGTGGATGCCGACCACGGCCACCTGTCCAGCAAGGGCCTTTATACCACCGATCAGAACGGTGAGATCCGGATCACCGGGATTACCGGAACCATCGTGGCCAAGGAGGTAAAGACCATTCCCGGCTATACCATCGATCCTGCCACCCAGACCCAGACGGTTGTGGTTAATCCTGCGGATATGCAGACCCTGACCTTCTATAATGACCCCATCGGCGGTGTGGAAATCATCAAGGTCAATGAAGCAGATCGTGACCAGCGGCTTCCCAACGCCACATTTGAAATCCGCAAGCTGGATGACGAGCTGGTGGATACTGTGACAACGGACAAGACCGGCAAAGTTACAGTCACCTTGGAGGATGGCAGCTACTATGCTGTAGAGATCCAGGCACCGGATGGATTCCGCCTGGACAGCACACCCCATTACTTTGAGGTAGAGGATGGCAAGGCACAGCCTGTGGTGGTGACCAATCGAGCGGTCTCCGGAATCCTACTCCACAAGACCAACAGCATCACCGGAGATGGAATCTACGGAGTGACCTTCCTGCTCTATGACAGCACCAACACTCCCATCGACCAGCAGACCACCGATGACAGGGGCTATGCCCGCTTCGAGGATCTGGAACCCGGTCGCTACTATTTGCGGGAGCTTGAGAATGAGGGCTATGTACCCGACACACAGAAGAAAACCATCTATGTGAAGTCCGGCGAGACCACAGAGGTGGAGTGGGAGAACACCCCCATTACCGGACAGATCCAAATTACCAAGACCAGTGCCGACTACAACAGCATGAACGGCTGGCCCGCCGGCACACCCATTCCCGACACGGTGTTTGAGATCTACCACTACCGCACCGGAAATCTGGTGGATACCATTCGGACAGACAAGAATGGACGGGCGGTCTCCAAACCCTTGCCCCTGGGGCGGTACAAGATCGTAGAGTCCAAGGCTGCGGAGTTCTACGGCCTGGACAAGACGCCCATTGAGGTGGAGATCGAGCATGAGGGTCAGATCGTCAAGGCGGCTATGACAAACAAGAGTCTGTATACCAATGTGAGCATCAAAAAGACCGGCTATGTGGAGGTCATGCCCGGTCAGCAGATTCGCTATGACCTCAGCAGCATCGCAAATAACTCCACCACCAGCCTCACATCCTTCTATTGGAGGGACACGTTACCTACCCAGGCGGTGCGGCTGGAACGGATCGTAACTGGAACCTATAACGTTCCCGGCAATTACAAGATCGTGTACCGGACCAATCTCAGCGGAGAGAACTGGTATGTTCTGGCGGACAACCTCTCCACTCAGCAGAACTATGTGCTGGACGCCTCGCCCGCCGCGCTGGGTCTCGCCTCCAACGAGTGCGTGACGCAGTTCATGGTGTCCTTCGGCATCGTCCCCGGAAACTTCCGGCAGGTGGAGGCGCCGCAGGTATACTGCAAGGTAGTCTCCTGGATCACCGGAGGAAGCCAGTTTACCAATCAGGCCGATGTGGGCGGTGTTTATGACGGTCAGTGGATCATGGCCACCAGTCGGTGGGTAACCAAAGTCTACAAGCCCTCCAAGCCCCTGCCTCGCACCGGCTATTAAAGCCCCAGTCATCCCAGAGAGGACCGTCCTGATCGGGACGGTCCTCCTATTTTTATGGAGGTGTCATTGATGAATCGTATCAAAAATTGGGTGAGATATCTGCTGCCCACTCTCGTTTTGGCGATGACCTGTGCGGCTCCCGCCTTTGCCGCCGGCGGCGATGTGGCCGGAGCAGTAGAGCAGACCTGGACAGATGCCGCCAGTCAAATCAAGACGGTAGTGGACAGCGTGGTGTTTCCCGCATTGAGCATGATCTTAGCAATCGCGTTTTTTGTCAAACTGGCGATGTGCTACTTCGACTATCGCAAGCACGGACAGTTTGAGTGGACTGGCCCCGCCATCCTGTTTGTCTGCCTGATCTTCGTTCTGCTGGCCCCCAACTATATCTGGGGTATCGTGGGGATCTAAGACATGGGTATCAATACTTTCGAGCAGGAACTGCGGAAGATTGTCAGCCCCGGCTACCCAGATGCCACCTATGTTGGGAGGGCCTGCTATGTGCGGCTAAGTGAGATGAATCGGGCCAAGATCCAATTTATCTCCACGAATATCGCCAGCCAGTATGACGCCCTTCGCCTGACCATCCTGAATCGGGATGAGGGAGCCGTGGATAACCTTGTACTGCGGTTTTCAGATCTATTTGGAAAAAAGCATACCAGTAATCCTAATTTCAGAAATGGGATCATTCCCCACCTCTGGGATGACTACGGAAAAATCGCTTGGTATGTCTATCAGCCCAACAGCCGTGATTATCAGGAACTGTCTGACGCAGTGGGAATTTATTTGGATGTTTTTCAGGAGCAGGCCCAGACAGAAGGACCGCAGTGGGAGCAGACGATGTAAGAAGAATATCTGGGGCCGTGTCGGCTGCGCGGCCCCCTCCACCCAGCTGGCACGGCTCCGTGACAGCGAGGTGAATCTCTATTTTTATTTGGGATTTTGTAGCCGCCACCGTCATGGACAACCTGATCGACTGGTTCTATGGTCAGGTGGTCGGCTTTCTTGGAAACTTTTTCGCGGCTATGGGCAACATGGGGGTCGAGCTATTTGAACTGGAATGGGTGCAGGCAGTTGTATTGTTTTTCTCTCAATTGGGCTGGGCCATGTACGGCGTCAGTCTTGTGGTCTGCGCCTTTGAGTTTGGCATCGAGTATTCCACAGGCCGTGCTAATCTCAAGCATACGGCACTCAACGCTATCAAAGGATTATTGGCCGCAAGCCTGTTCTCGGTTTTGCCGGTCCGCCTCTATGCGCTGGCCATATCCCTTCAGGGGACTTTCAGCGCGGGGCTGACTGGCTACGGAACTAGCATCGGGGATGTGGGGCAGCAGATTATCACCGACCTCAGCAGTGTAGAGAGCATCGCGGATATGTCTGAAGTGACACTGGATTTCGGCTTTGGTGTGATTACCAGTCCCATCATGCTACTTTTTTGTATCATCCTTATGGCCTACGCAGTAATCAAAGTCTTTTTTGCAAATCTGAAGCGGGGCGGCATCCTGCTCATCCAGATTGCCGTTGGCAGCCTGTATATGTTCAGCATTCCCAGAGGGTACGTGGACGGCTTCGTACAGTGGATCAAGCAAGTCATCGGTCTATGCCTGACCGCATTTCTGCAAGCCATTATTCTGGTGGCGGGCCTGATGGTCTTCCGGGACCATGCTCTTTTGGGGCTGGGCCTTATGCTCTCCGCAGGAGAGGTCCCCAGAATTGCCGGGACCTTCGGATTGGACACCACCACCCATGCCAATATTATGAGTGCGGTCTATACCGCTCAGGCTGCGGTGCATACCACCCAGACAATTGCGGCGGCGGTGACAAAATGAGTGCTATGACCATGGGGAGCCTGTTTGACGGCATTGGCGGCTTCCCCCTCGCAGCTGTGCGGGCTGGATTCATACCGCTCTGGGCCAGTGAAATCGAGCCTTTTCCGATGAAGGTCACAAAACGAAGATTTCCAACCATGGAACACGAAGGTGATATTACGAAATTATCCGGAAAGCTGTTATTTCCAGTTGACCTCATCTGCGGGGGCAGCCCTTGTCAGGATCTGAGCGTGGCAGGCACGAGGGCAGGATTGTCCGGTGCCCGCTCCGGCCTTTTTATGGAGCAGATCCGAATCGTGAAAGAGATGAGGACAGCAGAGCGAGAACGGGGACGGACTGGGATCGATGTCCGTCCCCGCTGGTTCTGCTGGGAAAACGTGCCTGGCGCATTCAGTAGCGGGGCACCCAAGGGGGAAGATTTTCGGATCGTATTGGAAGAGATCCTCCACATCCATGACGGTGGCGCCGAGGCCCCACGGCCTTACCCTGATTCGTGGCCGGATGCCGGTGAAACCGTTCTTGACACTGGTTTCTCGCTGGCATGGCGCTGTCTGGATGCACAATATTGGGGTGTCCCACAGAGAAGAAAACGCATTTTTCTTGTTGCCGATCTCGCTGGTCCCTATGCCCCGCAGATCCTATTTGACATGTTATGTGAGGAGGAGAACCATGCGTTCCTATGCTCCTGACAATCAAACGACAATGTTTGCTCAGGATGAGCCGTTGAAACCATGTGAAAATTATGTAAAAAAGAATAGAAAGGTTCAAAATGAAGCTACTCTGATTGCGATTCCATACTTCCATTTGGATCTGTCCAAGGAGCATGTGGATTTGTTCGGAACTCACTATTGGGAGATGCGCTCCCCGTGGTTGGAGGATGGCACCCTGCTCAATACCGGAGCAGCACCCAGGGTGCCAATCAAATGTGATCTATCCAGCATCTTAGAGCGAGATCCTGACCCGAAACACGATTTGAGTCAAAAAGCCTGCCTCGGCATTCTGCGTAGGGCAAAGGAGCGCGGCAAGCCATTGCCGGAGCAGTTGGCGTGGGCTTTGATGGTTCAGGCAGGTCTGCTCCCGGTGAGCTTTCAGACAGCGGAGATGAGAGCGTATCACATTAATCAGAGAGACGAGGGGATCGACCTGCACGGTGTATCCGGTGCGCTGATGGCCACCAACAATATGCAGATGCAGACCTTCATCACCGGCAATCCTGTGGCTTTTGCCGCTAATCAGAGAGATGAGGTGCGGAATCTGCATGATCTTGCCGGTGCGCTTCAGGCGCAGCCGGGAATGAAGCAGCAGACCTTTATTGCCGGATTTTCTGCAGGAGCCGGAGCCAAAGCTGGAAGCATTGGTTTCTCCGAAACGATTTCCCCCACGCTGAAAGGAACGGCCAGCGGGAATTGTATGCCCTCTGTCCTCTGTCTGAATGACCAGGGTGGCAGCGTGATGGATTGCACAGAGGGTATCACGGGAACCCTGCGTGCTCAAGAACACGGGCATCAACCTCTAGTGTATGAAAACCACGGCATCGACGCCAGATACACCGGTCCGCACATCATCGCCCCGACTCTCTCTGCCCGTGCGGGCACCGGAGGCAACAACCTGCCGTTGGTGGAACAGGAATCACCAGAAGTCTTCTGCATCACAGGAAACGCCATCGACCGAAAGCCATTCAATGGCGGCAACGGGATCGGTTATCAGGAAGATATCGCCTTCACATTGACCGCAACCGATCATCACGCAGTCTACTCCAGGCAGCGAGTAGATGTATTCCAGGATAGCGATGTGGCCTCTACGGAAAGTGCCAGGCAGTACAAGGATGCCACTGATTTGGTATGCCGGCAGACGGATAGCCCACGCCTGATCCGCCGCCTGACGCCGCTGGAATGCGAACGGCTTCAGGGTTTCCCTGATGGCTGGACGGCACTCCCCGGTGCCTCAGACTCCGCCCGATACAAGGCGCTGGGCAACAGTGTTGCTATCCCCTGCGTGGAGTATATCATGCGCAGGATCGCGCTATTTGCAGGCAAGAAATGAACTTGTCCATCTTGCGTATCATCCCATATCTTCTTTGTTGGATATTGTGAATGGCTTTCCCATCTTGCTTTGGATATACTTGCCTTGCAATTCAGGACAAAGGGGGCGTCGGTATGGAACCGAAAAAGAACCTATGTGCGCAGATCCCAGTCTCCCTACACACACGCATCCGACAGGAGCAGGAGGAGTCAGGAAAATCTCTGAGCGAATTCATGACAGATCTTCTCACAAACTACTATGAAGATGGAGGGAACAGAAAAATGGATGGAAAGCAGAGGACGGTAGCCTTTCAAGTGCCCGAGGAACTGTTCGAGCAGTTCAAGGAGTATCTGAAACAGCATAATATGAAGCAGAACGCCTTCTTCCTGAACTGTATCCGGCAGGCACTGGAACATGAACAGGAATCTTAACCGGATCAAAGTTCGCCGCAGGTCATCCCTGCGGCGTTTTTTTAGGAGGTGTTCCTCATTTATATTTACCCTGAAGATTTGAAAGCAAGGGCAATGCTCTGGCTCTGGACCCTGCGTGATGTGACAATCATCGGCGTCGGCTTTTTATTTTCTGCTCTGGCATTGGTACAGAGCGGGACCATGTTACCCATGGTGGTGACGGTGCTTTATGCCTTTCTCAGCATCCGTGTGGAGTCGGCCAGCATTCTGGATTTCCTGCGCTATGCCTTTGCATTTTTGCTGTGGAAACAGCAGTACTACGAATGGAGGCCCAGAATTGAATAAACAGAAGAAAGAACTGCGGCAGCGACAGTCTACCCGTCAGCTCATGGGGATCAGCCAACTCACACAGCATGGTATCCGTACCTCTGAGGGGGAGTTAGTCTTCTATCTGATCAAGCCGGATAATCTGTCCGTGCTTTCGGAGGATGGTGTCCGGGGCCGGGTAATGGCATTGACACGGCTGCTCTGTACGATGCCGCAGATTCAGATGCTTGCCTTAGACTCTCGAGAATCCTTCCGCCGCAACAAGGACTGGTACCGTCTGCGTCTGGAGCAGGAAGAATTGCCTGCCATACGGGAACTGCTGCGGCAAGACAGTATCCATCTGGACAATATCCAGGCCGGGACCGCTTCCGCTCGGGAGTTTGCCATCGTGATCTGTCCGGAACGAAGCGGTGGTGAGACGGATGAGAACTATCTGCGCCAGACCGAGAAGCGCATCCGGGATCTTGGTTTTCAGGTCCGGTTGGCATATTCCCAGGACATCAAACGACTCCTGGCTGTGTACTACCAGCAGGATGTTACTACGGATCACTTTGATGACTTTGATGGAGAGAGGTGGGTGAAGGACCATGGCTAAGAAAAAGCAGAAGAAAAAGAAGAGAACGGCGCAAGCAAACGTTACGGAGCTCCAGCCTAAAGATTTTCTGGATCTCATTGCACCCTCCGCCGTTCGCTTCAATACGGATTATACGGTATGCGGCGATCTCTATCGATGTACGATGGCACTGCGAAGTTACCCCTCTACCACAGAGGAACTGGCGCTGCTTCGAAACCTTGGAGAAAAGAGTGGTGTGACCCTGCGCATCTATACCCGGAAAGTAACCTCTGCAGAGGAGGAAAAGATCCTCCACAATGCCGAGAACAAGAACCGGATGGACCGAGGCAGTACCAACCGGATGAAGCAGGCGGTCACAGCGGAAGCCAACCTCCAGGATGTGGCCGCCCTCATTGCATCCATGAGAAAAAATAGTGAGCCACTGATCCACTGTGCAGTCTTTATCGAACTGACCGCCAAAGACCCGGACAGTCTGCGGGCACTGCGGGATGAGGTTTCCGCAGAGTTGGTGCGGAGCAAGTTGGGAGCAGACCGGCTCTTCCTGCGGCAGCGGGATGGCTTTCTCGCCGTCAACCCTGCCGGGCGCAATGTGTTCGCCACCCAATTCGAGCGTGTACTGCCTGCAGGATCGGTGGCAAATCTCTTCCCCTTCAACTACTCCGGCAAGACAGATCCCAAAGGTTTCTATATTGGCCGGGACCGTTACGGCTCCAATGTCATTGTGGATCTGGACCGCAGAGCCGAGGATAAAACTACGGCCAGCGTCCTTATTCTGGGCAACTCCGGTCAGGGGAAAAGCTACCTCTTGAAGCTGCTGCTGTGCAACATTCTGGAGAGCGGGAAGTCTGTCCTCTGTCTGGACCCGGAGCATGAACTCATAGAACTCTGCGGCCAACTGGGTGGATGCTTTATCGACCTGATGAGCGGACAGTACAGGATCAATCCACTACAGCCCAAACTGTGGAGTGAGGATGACGAGGAGGATCCGGAAGCACCGGCTGCCTTCCGGCAGCACACCCGGCTCAGCCAGCACATCTCCTTCCTGAAGGATTTTTTCCGCAGCTACAAAGACTTTGCAGACCGGCACATCGACACCATTGAGCTGATGCTGGAGCGCCTGTATGCCAAGTGGGGCATCGATGACAACACCGATGTGCAGTTTATACAGTCAGAGGACTTCCCGACCCTCTCCGACCTCTATGACCAGATTGAGGAAGTCTATCAGTCCTATAACAGTGAAGAAGACCCGCTATACACCCGTGATCTGCTGCGGGAGATCCTGCTGGGACTCCACTCCATGTGCCGCGGTGCGGAGAGTAAATTTTTCAACGGACCCACCAACATCACCACTTCCCGTTTCCTGGTCTTCGGTGTCAAAGGTCTGCTGCAGGCCAACAGCGGTGTAAAAAACGCCATGCTCTTCAATGTGCTTTCCTACCTCAGCGACCGTCTGCTCACCGAGGGCAACGCGGTAGCCACGCTGGATGAGCTGTACATCTGGCTGAGCAACCTCACTACCATCGAATATATTCGCAACACTCTCAAGCGGGTGCGAAAAAAAGAGTCCTCCATGATTCTAGCCTCTCAGAATCTGGAGGACTTTGATGTGCAGGGCATCCGGGAACTGACCCGGCCCCTGTTCGCCATCCCAACACATCAGTTCCTGTTCAATGCGGGCAGTGTCAACGGGCGGTTCTACATGGACAACCTTCAACTGGAGCCGGCGGAATTTGAACTCATCCGGTACGCCCAGCGGGGTGTCTGCCTGTATAAGTGTGGAAACGAACGGTATCTGCTGGAGGTCCACGCACCGCCTCACAAGGAAGTACTGTTTGGAAAGGCAGGCGGGCGCTGATGGCTGCCCCTGCCGCCGCACTGGCTAAAGCCGCTGCCATGGCCCTCTCCAGTGAGAAGGGTCGGAAAACCATCGGCTGGGTGGTGGCTGCAATCCTCTCGCCTGCGATCCTTCTCGTAGCCTTTTTCTGTTCTCTGGGTTCGGGGGCTGCGGATCACAACCGCTCCGCTGTGGAGCTGTGCTTCTATGGCGGCACGATTCCTGTCGGCATCCCCGCTGAGTACAGGGCCTGTATTGAGGAGATGCGAAATACCCTGACGCAGTTGGATACTGTAACCTCACAAGTCGGCAGTCTGGTAGAGGGAGAGAAAGATCTTGATGTAATTCGGATCAAAGCCATTTTCTATGCGCTGTACTTCGGCACGACAGATCCGGCCAGTCAGGATCTCCAGAGATTCACCGACTGCTTCGTCACCTATGAGGAGCGGATCAGGACAGTTACCTCAGAGAATGAGGACGGGACTACTACGGAAACCGAGGAGACCTATACCGTTGCTGTGCCGATCACAGACCTCATGCAGATCTATGAAAATATCGTCACTGTCACCGGGAACGAAGTGACACCAGAGCAGCAGGCCAATGCCGACAGCGTCTACAGTCTGCTCCGGTACGGCTACACCGGCAGTGGCAGCGGATTCGCTGGTTCCGATGTTCCCTTCATTGGCGCGGATGGGTTCTGCTCTCCCATCGGGGAGCACTGGAGAACTGTGGTCACGTCTGAGTTTGGAAACCGCATCGATCCAATCACCGGGCAGCAGCGCGGCCACACCGGCATTGATTTAGCTGTCCCCACAGGCACACCCATCCGCGCCGCCCTATCGGGGACGGTGACCGTGTCCAGTTATGACCAGGGCGGATACGGATACTATGTCATGATCGACCACGGCAATGGACTCACCACCCTGTACGGACACTGCTCTCAGCTGATGGTATCGGTGGGCCGTGCGGTTGAGGCCGGGACCGTGGTTGCCATGTCCGGCTCCACAGGACGCTCCACCGGCCCTCACCTTCATTTCGAGGTGCGTGTTAACGGCAGCCGAGTCAACCCCAGAAGTTATCTGCCATGACTGAAAGGAGGAACAAATGGTGCAAAAGGTTGAGATCACACTCTCCTATGATGACGAGAGAGTGGAAGCGATGGAGTTCTATCTCAAGAAAGAGGACTCAACCGTACAGAAGAAAATGGAAGCAGCTCTGGGACAGCTCTATGAAACGCTGGTCCCGGAGGAAGTACGGGAGTACATTGACAGGAAGACTGTTCCGGCACGGCCAAAGCGGACACCCAAGCCCAGCCGTCCGCCCCAGCCTGCGGCGGCTCCCGTGCCTGAATTTGGGAAGGAGGAGCCATGAGCAGCAGAGAGATATCGTTCTGGATCGACGAGCGGTGGTACGACGCACTGAGCAAGCGATTGCAAGGCGAAACGCTGGAGAAGCATCTGGAGGATGTGGTGGACGAGATGTGCAACCAACTCCCCCAGCGGGAGTACGAGCAGATCAGTCGAGAGATCTGGCAGGAGGAGCAGCTCCGCAGACAAGAGCAAGAGGCCAACCGACGCTTCGCTGTCTTCCATGTGACGGAGTACGGTGAGGAGAACTATTTTCAGGTGGAAGAACCCTTGGAGTTCCTCCAGACCGCATCAAAACTGAGAGCCTACATCCGAAAGGCCCCGGAAGCACAACCGATGAAATTTACAGGACTGTTCTCTCGCGGCAGACAGATTACTCAGGAGCAGTTCCGTACCTACACCGCTGAGCGGATGGAGAACACTGGGAGAGTGACCGGGGCCTTCGACATCGATTTGGACAAGGGACTTATTGACGCGCTGAACATCATGGACGGCTGGCAATGCTTCCGGATCAAGGATGTGAGCACCGCCGCCTACTTCGCCTCCAAGCGCAGTGACGCTTCTATGAATGAGCGGTGGCGGGTGTTCCTGGATCACCTGAGCGGTAAGCAGCTTACACAGGCAGAGCCAGAGTATCTCACCGGCATCCAAACACTCCAGGCAGGCGACATCTCCTTCGCCAACGAAATTGTCCAGAATGAAAACCTGTTGGAGTTCTACATGGAGGTGAACTTTGATGCGGACAAGGTCTTCGGTACAAATGTCTGCACCACCGAGAATGATGACTGGCTGAACATCTACGCCAATTACGACATGGATGAGCGATCTGTCTGCGATACGCTGGATGTCTATCTGGTGCTGGCCAACGGTGATGAGCAGGCGCTCAAGTACCGTCTCTCGCCGGAGGAGCAGGCGCTCCTGCTGCCCAAGATGGAGGAGTACTGTCAACAGCAGTTGGGCCAAAGTCTGGAGCAATGCTGTGCAGACTATCTGCCCGATCTGCGGCAGGGACAGGATCTGCGTATGTGATGCCGTGCTATTCCGCCCGTGCGGCCCTGTGGCCCGTTGTGTGCCCACTTTCCGAGCTGGGTAACATCCTAGCACCGCTAAGTGGTGTACGCCCTCCTGTTCGGGCGTGTGCGCCAACACCAGCGGCGCTTGGAGTCGTACGCTTGACCCGGTCGATTTTAGTGCTGGATAAAGGCAGGTGGTCGCTTTCGCGCCTCCTGCCTCTCACACCGCCCCGCAATGCGGGTCGGGGCCGATGGACAAGGTGGTCGGTTTGACGCTCTGCAGGCTGTGGCAGGTGGTCGCAAAATGAAATTATGGCGAAAAAACACCTTGATTTGGCCATTGTCAAGGTGGCTGTAATAGGTGGTTTTCAGATGAAAAGGAGGAAAACTCCCATGAAAAAGGCAAAACTGTTATTCGGAGATAATGAACCCCGTGAGGAGGTTAAAACCCGTATCCCTGTCTGGCTTTATCCTTCCACACTGGAGGTGATTGACCGTGCGGCGGAAACCGCCAACTGCAAAAGCCGCAGCGAGTATCTGGAACGCGCAGCTCTGTTCTATGCCGGATATATTTCTGGACAGGACGCCACGGCATATCTCCCGCCCGCACTCTCCAAGGTCATGCGAGGAATCGTGCGCGACACAGAGAATCGTATTTGCCGCATGCTGTTCAAGCTGGCGGTGGAACTGGATATGGTGATGAACCTGCTTGCGGCGGCTATGGATATTCCGGAAACACGGCTCCGTGAACTGCGGGTACGCTGCATTGAGAATGTGAAAAAGACCAACGGCAGCATCACCATGGAGGATGCAGTAGACTACCAGAATGGCGGCAAGTGATTTGGCGGTGATGTACCATGCCGCGAATCATATTCAAATGTCCGTATCTTAAGGGAGGCGCGAAAAGCGCCTCCCATCTGAGCAACTATGTGCGATACATGGCGACCAGAGAAGGCGCGCAGCATCTCTCCCCAGATTTTGCACAGTGTCCTGTTACACAATCGCAGAAGCAGTTGGTGGAGCGGATCCTTCGGGATTTCCCGTTGAGCCGTGGGCTGTTTGAGTACGAGGACTACGTGGCAGCGCCCACCCAGGGCAATGCCAGCGATTTCATCGCCCGTGCGCTGGAGGACAACGCTGACCAGATCGCCAAACGGGAAAACTATGTGGACTACATCGCCAGCCGGCCACGAGCCCAGCGAAGAGGAAGCCATGCACTGTTTACTGACACAGATGATCCACTGATCCTGTCTCAGATTGCTGACACAGTGGCACATCATCCCGGCAACATCTGGCTCCCAATCATCTCCCTGCGCAGAGAGGATGCCGCACGGTTGGGCTATGACGACGCAGCACAGTGGCGGGAATTGCTCACTGGGTTTGCGCCTGAGATGGCAGAAGCCATGAAGATCCCCGTAGAGCAGTTCCGTTGGTACGCCGCCTTTCACGATGAAGCCCACCACCCTCATCTGCACATGGTCTGCTTCAGTGCAGATGGAAAGTCCGGCTATCTCACCGCAGAGGGCATCGAGAATATCAAGGCAGGTTTAGCAAAGGAGATTTTCCGACAGGAACTCCACGAGCTATATGGCCAGCAGACGATGCGCAGGAATGAACTCACCGAGGACGCTCGAGAACTCCTGCAGAAGATCACGGATCAAATGCAAAACGGCACTCTAGAGAATTCCAGGATCGAGCAGCTCATGGTATACCTGTCCGGTCAACTAAAGGTCTCCAAGGGCAAGAAGCAGTACGGATATTTGAAGGCACCGCTGAAGTCTGTGGTGGATGAGATCGTGGACGAGCTGCAAAAGGATGCGCGGATCTCCCAGGCTTACGCACTGTGGTATGATCTCCGAAATGAGGTCCTCAGGACCTATCGGAAAGACCTGCCGAAGCACCTCCCGCTGTCCAGACAAAAGGAATTCCGTCAGATTCATAACCTTGTAATCCAAGAGGCAGTACGGTTAGGCGAGATTGGCACTGTGTTTCCACCGCTAGAAGCTGACGAGCCAGTGATCTCCTCCACGGAATGGCAGACACTCACTGCGGACGATACACCTCCTGAGCAAGCCCAAATTCTCTTAGAGCAGTTGACACATGCGGCAGAAGAAGGCCAAGCCCCGGCACAGTATACGCTGGGGCGACTCTACCGAGACGGTGGCCCCGTGGAGAAAAATCGTCTCCGATCGGTAATCTGGTTGACTCAGGCGGCAAAACAGGGGGACTGTCGCGCCATGTATGCTCTTGGCAAACTCTATCTGGAGGTAGATGATCTCTCAACCTCGATGCGCTGGTTTCAGCAGGCCGCTGAGTTGGGAGATACTCTGGCTCAGTACCGTCTGGGAAAACTTCTGCTGGAGAGCGGAGATGCCGACTGTGGTACAGAGGCGGTCCGTTGGCTCACCGACGCCGCTGATGGTGGAAATCAACATGCCCAGTACGCATTAGGGAAACTATACCTGCTGGGAGAGCAGGTGTCGCCGGATTATGATACCGCTGTTCGTTGGCTGAAGCAGTCCGCAGCGCAAGGAAATGAGGCTGCCCACGCAACCCTGGAACGGATGAAACACCTCCGTGGCCCCTCTGTGCTGTCGGTGGCTACACGCCTCCTGCACCACATGAGCAGGATATTCCAGGAGCAGTCGACCAGAGGACCCATTGCCTCGATCCAGTTCACAGACAGTAAGCTGCGCCAGCGCATCCGGGAGAAGAAAATCGCCATGGGCCACAAGCCGGATGACCACGAAAATCAGGAGATACGTATGAGTTGATAAAATCAGAAATGAGGTGAACGATCATGCCCTACATCCACTTTACCGAGGAGCAAAAACGGCTTGCCGCCTCTGTGGACTTGGTGGAATTCTTGCGGCATCGTGGAGAGAAGCTGCTGCCATCCGGTCATGAAAAGCGGCTGGACAGCGACCACAGCATCACTGTCCGGGGAAATGAGTGGTACGACCACGAGGCGGAAAAAGGCGGAGGCCCGATTTCCTTCGCGCAGACATTTTACCACCTCAGCTATCCGGATGCCGTCACGCTTCTGCTGGATGGACTGTCGGCAGGAGCTTGCTCACCAGCAGGAAAGTGGCCTGAGGTGGAAAAGAAGCAGTTCGAGCTGCCGCCTGCCAACTACACCATGCGTCGGGTCTATGCCTATCTGCTCAAAAAACGACACATCCAGCGGGAAGTGCTGAACGCATTCGTCCATGTGGGACTGATCTACGAAGACGAAAAATACCACAACGCCGTGTTCGTCGGGAAGGATGAACACGGCGTTGCCCGTCATGCCCACAAGCGAAGCACCCATGACACAGGCAAGACCTTCCGCATCAATGTGGAGGGTAGTGACCCGCGGTGCAGCTTCCATTGGACTGGTGTCAGTGACCGGCTCTATGTGTTTGAGGGGCCTATCGATTTGCTCTCCTATATCACACTCTACCCAGAGGACTGGCAGCAACACAGCTACGTGGCCTGCTGCGGAACCTCCAGCCTGCCTGTGCTCTGGATGCTGGAACACAATCCCGGCCTTCGGGATGTGTCTCTCTGCCTGGATAATGATAAAGCAGGCCATACCGCCAGTCTTCGCCTGGCCGAGCGGATTGCAGAGCAGTTTGAGATTGCCTCAAGCCGCCTGATACCCGAGAACAAAGACTGGAATGATGACTTGACCAAACTGGCCGAACAGGATCATGCTGTACAGATGGTGCAGCAAATGGGGTGAGGCCATGACGATAGAATCGATCATTCCCCTTTTGATCATGGGCGGCGCTTTTTTGCTGATTGCCATTGTTTCTCACACAACCGGCCAGGGAAATCTGGACCACATCAAATCCAAGACCGTGGGAGATGGTCAGCACGGCACTGCTCGATGGGCCACCAAAAAGGAAATCCAGCAGACCTTCAAGCACATCCCGTTTCGTCCCGAGGTGTGGCGTAAAGGAAAGAATCTTCCTACCGATCAAGGATTGGTGCTTGGATGCGTGAGCGGACCATCCGTCGGTTCACTAAGGACCAAGTTATTCAAGCGGAAAACGAATGACTCTAAGCACCCTGCCATTCAAGCGCTGGTGGATACCGACGATATCCACTGCCTGATGATCGGCGCATCCGGCATCGGTAAGACAGCCTTCTTTCTCTATCCCAATCTGGAGTACGCCTGTGCCTGCGGGATGAGTTTTCTGGCGCTGGATACCAAGGGAGATCTGGCGCGAAACTACGGAACCATCGCCGCTCGGTGCTACGGCTATCAGGTGGCGGTCATAGACCTGCGGAATCCCACTCGATCGGACGGATACAATCTGCTGACTCTCATCAATCACTACATGGATATCTGCCGGGAGAATTCTGAAAACATTGCCGCCCGCGCCAAGGCGGAAAAGTATGCCAAGATCCTCGCTAAAACCATCGTCAATCCGGATGGAGATGCCTCTCAGTACGGGCAGAACGCCTTCTTCTATGACGCCGCTGAGGGCCTGCTCACCGCTGTGGTTCTGCTTCTGGCGGAGTACCTGCCCCCTGACAAGGAAACCGAGACAGAGCGGCGGCACATCGTCAGCGTGTTTAAGCTAGTGCAGGACCTCCTGGCACCCAGTAAATCCCCAAAAGGGAAAAACGGTTTCCAAATGCTGATGAACAAGCTGCCCGACACCCACAAGGCCAGATGGTTTGCTGGGGCGGCTTTGAACAGTGCGGATCAAGCGATGATGTCTGTCATGTCCACGGTCTTATCCCGGCTCAACGCTTTTTTGGATTCGGAGCTGGAGCAGGTTCTCTGCTTTGACAGTGCAATCAACGCTGAGTCCTTCGCCAGTAGGAAGTCCGCCATTTTTCTCATTCTCCCTGAAGAGGATCCCAGCAAGAATTTTATGGCGGGCCTTATGATCCAGACCCTCAGCCGGGAATTGTTTGCGGTTGCAGATGAAAATGGCGGTAAGCTGAAAAATCGCGTGGTACTGTTCTGCGACGAGCTGGGCACTATGCCTGCCTTTGACATCTTGCCCCTCTTTTCTGCCGGTCGGTCCCGAAAGTTGACGTTGGTACCCATCATCCAAAGCCTTGCTCAGCTGGAGAAGAACTACGGCAAGGAGGGTGCGGAGATTATTCAGGATAACGTGCAGGACACCATCTTCGGCGGTTTTGCACCTAACAGCCAGACTGCGGAGGTGCTGTCCAAGGCTCTTGGGAACCGAACGGTCATGAGCGGTTCCATCAGTCGAGGAAAGAACGATCCCAGTCAGTCACTCCAGATGATCGAACGACCACTGATGACACCGGACGAACTCAAGTCTATCCCCAAGGGGCAGTTTATTGTGATGAAGACAGGTTCGCACCCCATGCGAACCCGCCTGCGGCTCTTTCTGGAATGGGGCATCACCTTCGGAGAACCCTATGTCCTGCCGGAGAAAGCTGCGCGAAAGGTGGCATATGCCAGCAAGAGTGAGCTGGAGGAAGCCATCGATGCACATATCCGTAATCAGACGGCAGTTCAGGCTGAGACCGTTGACACAGACTCGCCTCCTGCATCCGATGGTCCGCGAAATGACAAAAACGACCCAGAGCAGCCGAAATCCGTCGACCTGCGTACGGATACAGAGAAGGAGCGCAACCATGGGACATTTTGAAAAAATCTACCGCTCTGACCTGAACCATCGGGCCAGAGCGGTCTATATGTATCTGAAGGACCGGGCGGACAGCAACGGAACCTGCTGGCCCGGAATCAATACCATCGCGGTGGAGCTGGGCTTATCCCGCTCCACCGTCAAGAGAGCGCTGGCGGAACTATGCCGTGAAGAACTGATCGCCAAGCTCCCTAGGCAGCGGAGCAACGGTGGATGTACCTCAAACCTCTATCGATTGCGATAACTCTCTGCCGACTTCTGCGAGCTTCATACAATTAGGCTGTTGCCGCCACCTCGCATGTCGCAGTCTTAAAGAGGACGTTTTCGGGCGTTACCCCTTCATTCCATCCTTCGCCTTAATAGTTCTCCTAAGAGGATAATTTCTTCTGGATTTCGCCTCTGCCTCCGTTTCGCACCTCATAGTTGCGTTATAATTGGTGGATGATACATTGTATCTGGTGTATCTTTGATGTATCATTTACACAGGAGGTTTTTACTCATGCTGAAAACAACTATTGTCTTAGCCATCTTTGGTATTCCTATCATCGGAGGCTCCATCTTTCTTTTTGTCTGCATTATCCGCGCTTTACTGAAGTACATCCATTCTAAGGATGTGCGCAACGCAAAACAGGCTACAAGAGTTTCCTTGGGAGAAACGATTAAATCCCACCGGATGCGTTGTCAAATGACTCAGGAATTTGTTGCCGATGCTCTTGGCGTTAGCCGACAGTCTGTATCCAAATGGGAGACTGGCACATCTGACCCCAGCACGAGCAATTTGATTGCTTTGGCAAAGCTATTCAAGATTTCTCCAGAAGAATTACTTTCTGAGGTCTCTTGACCCTCTTGTTCCTACCCCGTGGCCCGTCTGGGCTGCGGGGCTTCTCTTAGTGCGTGACCTTTTCAGTCACGAACGTGTCGCACGCTCCTGTAACTGACAAAAACGGACGCTCCCGCCAAGGGGAGCGTCTGCCTATTTTTAGGACTGGGGGGCGGTCCATGATGGCCCCACAAGAAGGACCCACTCTAAGGAGAATAAGACAGAGAAGGAACAATTCTATCAAGGCTTTGGAGTCTATCGGTATGGCGAGACATACTTCCAAGTTCATAAATGAAAAACTTCTTATCTCTCATTCCAGAAAACCAAAGAGGGCATGTCATCAATACTTGTGTGTGACTGGGAGTTTCAAAAAATGAGATAGTCTTATAAGTAGCTAGATAGTCTTAGGACTGGTGGATTTGAATTGCCTCGGCTGCATTTTATACTCCTAATTGAAAGATACTCTATCTATTAGGAGGTGTGAAGTTGGACGCAGCGAAGATAGGACAGCGGATCCAGCAGGTGCGAAAGACACGCCGTATGACACAGTCTCAGCTGGCAGCCAAGGTGGATATTTCAACCAAGTACCTGAGTAATATTGAGTGCGGCGATAAGGTCCCGAAGTTTGAAACCTTCGTTGCCATTGCCAATGCTCTTGAAGTAGACGCAAATTCTCTGCTCGTGGATGTACTGACAGTGTCATCTGTCATCATTAGTTCTGAAATCACGGAAAAATTGGCGAAACTTTCTCCATATGAGCAGCGCAGGGTGAAACGGCTTTTCGATGTGATCATCGAAGACGCAGCCGATGACCATAAATGATGTAGCATAAACCAATTATTCCACGTTATGTACGAGATCGGGGAAGTCCGTTACAGGACTTCCCCGATTTTTGTTGTTCCGCCTCTTTTTTTGATTCTCTCACAAAATAATCTTGCGCTCGACAGATTTCGTCAAATTATTTATTTCTATTCAACTATACTCTTACTTGTAGATAGATTATCTATCTGATAGAATGATAAGGAGGAAGAAAGATGGACAGAATTCGAGCAGCATGCATGGCCTTTCTGATCGAATACCATTGGTTCTGGATCATGCGATACAGATGCCAGGGGGAGCGGCTCCTGGAGAGCGGTGAGCCTCTTTCATCACCCAGACTCATCACTCTCACAAAGAAAATCGATCGGCATGGAATGAGGGCCTTCTACTGGGAGGATGCCTATGAATCTGCTGGGATGCTGTCCTGATAATGGGACAGCATCCTTTTTATAATCTACGGCAGAAGGAAACATCCATCTAGCGACTGCAATTTGGGTTATGGGGGCAATTCAGATGATACTCATAGTCTGTATTGATGATCAAAATGGTATGGCATTCAATCATAGGCGGCAAAGTCAGGACCGCGTGCTTGTAGAGCGAATAGAATGTCTAACGGCGGACAGTAAACTGCGGATGGCGCCATATTCACAAAAATTATTCTCCTGCAGCGATATCTTGGCTGACGATGATTATCTCATTAAAGCAGACATTGATGACTACTGTTTTGTTGAACGCGAGGATGTGAAGCCTTATGAAGATAAGATTCAGAAGGTAATCGTGTTCCGGTGGAATCGCCACTACCCGTCTGACTTAAAGTTTGGGATTGATTTATCCACTTGGCACCTGGTTGCTTCAGAGGAGTTCCCCGGCAGCTCGCATCTGAAAATTGCGATGGAGGTATATGAGAGATGAAAAAGAGATGGATATCCGCACTTCTTGCGATGGTCCTGACAATCTCCATTTTGACTGGCTGCGGTGTTGATCAGACAGTTCCGAGTGTAAATTCAGACCCACAACAGGTCACGGATCCGATTGGTGGTGATACGCCATCACAGTCTATTGAACCTGAAAGCGATGGCCTCGCTGATGATTCCAGTACCTCAGAATCGCCGATAGCTGCGAAACCGGATGAAATCACGTCCAGTACGACATTCTCAGTCGTTGGTGTGCCGACTTATTCTGGGTCTGCCTATGTAGCAATCAATGGGAACATTCCCTACTTCACTGCCGAGGATCTTACAACATCCTCTTTTGAGTTCTACAGCCCACTGGATGATCTGGGACGCTGTGGCATTGCCTATGCCTGCATCGGGCAGGATATCATGCCCACAGAGGACCGGGGTAGCATTGGTCAAGTAAAGCCGACTGGTTGGCATACTGTCAAATATGATTGTGTGGATGGGAAGTATCTCTATAATCGTTGCCACCTTATCGGCTACCAGTTGACCGGTGAAAATGCGAATGAGGAGAATCTGATCACCGGAACCCGATATCTAAACATCGATGGTATGCTCCCCTTTGAGAACATGATAGCAGACTATGTCCAGGAAACGAACAACCATGTCCTCTATCGCGTCACTCCTATATTTGAAGGCGACAACCTGCTGGCCAGCGGTGTCTTGATGGAGGGATACTCCGTCGAGGATACCGGCGACGATATCTGCTTTTGTGTCTATGCCTACAATGTGCAGCCGGGAGTGACTATCAACTATGCCACAGGTGATAGTGCTCTTGATGGCAACACCGCTGCGACGGAGACGACAACTCTGCCGTCAGTGCAGGATCCTTCAGCAAATTCGCAGACTGGGACATCAACCACCCAGGCAGACTATGTGCTGAACAAAAACACGAAGAAGTTCCACCTGCCTTCGTGCCCTAGTGCCGATGACATCAACGCATCCAACCGGGAAGACTACCACGGATCCAGGGAAAATCTGATTTCTATGGGGTATGACCCATGCAAGCGATGCAATCCGTAGCGGAATACCTGAGCAGCGATAATTTATCCGGAAAATTAGCAGGAGGGGCAACATGTTTGATAACTTATTTGGCGGGCTGTTTGATTTCAACAGAGATGGAGAGACCGACAGCATCGAGGCCGGCATCGGCTTTGCTATCATGCAGGACCTTATTGAAAATGATGAAGAAGAAATCAGGGGGGCAGGTGGCCCTCATATTGGAGAGCTTGAGGATTTGCATACGCAGCTGGAGGAACTAAATGATAGGCTGTTCAATTTGGATCTCGCTGAACCGGAAGACTTTTTCAGCACTGCCCATGAACGTTGGGAGGCGCAACGGGATGAACTCACGGATCAAATCCAAGAACTTGAGAATCAGATTGCGTTATTGGATTAAATCAAATGAAGTGAATGTGTGACCTGCGGCCCATCTTTACATCGGTTCCACTCGTCTGTATTGAAGGTGAATTATATGGCAATTCTGCTTATCATAGTTGCTCTCTGGTTAATAAATGACGTGATTGATGGATATAAGGCAGCGCGACATGCGCAGAAAGCAGTGTATAATCGGGATTTATCAATAATCGACTACATGGTTGTGAATCATCCGATTATGGCGGTATGCATTGCATTGCTAGTCTTGCTGGCAGTGATATCTATATTCATTTAACGTCAACGACAAAAGACGCCTGTCGTTTGATAAAGTACTGATTATGGGACACCAAAGATGATATTCTGATGCCAGAATTCGAAGGAGGTGTCTCAATGTACTATTACAGCAAAAATAGTAGAAGCAAAATCATCCATGCAGAAGATTGCAGGTATCACTTGGCAATCGAGGAGGAGCACCTGGGCACTTTCCAGACGCTTGCTGAAGCTCACGCAGCCGGCTATCGTCTGTGCAAAGTCTGTAATCCCCTTATCGGCCTCTTCCATGCAGAGGAGGAAGCATTGATGGAGATCTGCCGGCAGAAGGGGCTCTCAGTCAGTCTTCGCAGAAACTTCATTTCTATTTCTTCGCCCTGGAGCAGTTGGCGGATTCTAGCCGATGACAACTGCAATCATACAAAGCTATACCACCACAATGACTTCGAGTCGAAGCAATCGGGGCCTGTGGCAGGATACCACGATCAACATGTCAACTATGCCACGCTCCAGGAATACCTGAACTACATTATTGATCACGACTACTACCGCATGATGCACCCACTGTGTCCGGCCCCGCAGCCGAAGTCTCCCCCACTGAAGGGAACAAAGCGGTACCGTAAAGCGCGGGCCCGAGAGAAGCGGCAGGCAAAAAAGGCAGCAATCTGGAATGTGCTAAGCATCATCGACTCCCTGTCTGCGCAGAATCAATCCCGAGCTATCATTTGAAGGATGGAGTGATATGTCATGATTTTACTCTATATTTGGGCAGCCCTTGCAGTTCTCCTCTGTGTACTGTTTGTGCTGAAGCTGATCCTTCAGATTGGAATGGCCGGAAGTGGGCATCGTGCGGACTGGTCCTCCTATAATGCGATGCTGCTGGGTCTGCTGATTGTGGTGTTCTTCCCAATCATGGTGCTCGCCGCATGTCTTAAAAAGGTGCGATAGCCCTTATAGATTGGTGCATTCATTTTGACGAGGCTGCTCTGCTATGGTATCCTTTACCATAGATAGGTGATGCAACGAGGAGGTGCTGGATGATGGGCTCATATGAGTATGTCCCATTTCGAGGAGAGATCCAGAAGATGCGCCTCATTGCCAATAATATGGGCTACGGTCCTCTTCCTGCTCCTGGTGAAGAAGTGGAGCAGCGACTGACCCTGACTGCAAATGGCAAGGTTTGGCTCTCTCGCTTTTCCTATCACGACACAGCACACAATAGCCTCATGAGCCGTAAGCAATTCACTGTGGATCATCATTGCGTGGAATCCTTGTTTCAAAAAATCACTGCGCACTTTGCCGGGAATGAACGAACCGGCATGGCAATGGATGTGGCCACCTGGGAACTGGAGCTAACCAATACGGAAGGAATTTCTTATCAGTTCATTGGTCCTATGCTCAGAGGCTTTTCCCCCACACTGGATGCCATATCAGATGAACTGAGGTCGGTGTTGGATCGAAAGGGCTTATTTGCCTTCGATGGTGAACCCGAGCGTGATCGGATCAATCGAATCACTGTGAATTATCAGTTTGTACGACATATTCAGCCTAGCGCTCCAGTGAATGATTCCTCTCCGATTACTTGGACCTATGGGGAGTCCCTCATCATCGACAGAGCAAGTGAGACAGTAGAATACCATCATCAATTTGGAACAGCATGTGAGGCGACACACAGATACCATGTCCAGGACGGTGTCCCCGCTCTTCTGGATGCTCTGGATGTGGATTCTCTCTTCAAAAGAATGCCGGACAGCCTCACAGAAAGAGAACCTGTGGATTCAGACGAGGGACGAGAATACAACATCACGGTTGACTATGAAGACAGCCCGCAGTTGGTGCTTTCCGGCTGCTTCGACTGTTATGGGTTGCCAGAGGATTGGTCAGACTTCGTCGGATGCCTGAAGGAGTTTTTGGAATTCTACCATATCCATGATTTGTTGAATGAAAACTATTTCAAGAAGCCATTAGATAAGTCCTCCTGCCTTGCCTTCTGCCTGGTGGAGTTTGAACCGCGCGGGAAGACTTACTATTACCTGGACAGGCATTTCGAGTATAAAGTGGGAGACCAGGTGACGGTGCCGGTTGGTGACCATGAGCACATTCTAAAAGCGAGAGTTGTTCAGGTTGAGTACTTCAAGCCGGAAGATGCACCATATCCTTTGGATAGAATCAAGGAGATCCTCCCAGTTGCGCCGGAAGACCTTGACGAACGCGAACCCGAAGATATGGAGAGCAAAGAGCATGATGACGGGCTCTTGAACATATGACCTGGAGTATCGGATTGACGAAGTAGAGGAGCTCTATGAACGGAGATTGAAGACTATTTTCTTGGGCGAACGGCCGATGTTGAAGAATTGCTTGGAGTGGATTTTTTTGCAGTAAAGTCGAGTTTAGGACGCATTCTCCAGAGTTCAAGTGTAACCGTTAACTCTGTAGGCGAATAGTAAGGCCGTCATCTCTGTATAAAGAGATGGTGGCCTTACAGTCTTTCGACAAGGATGCATTTCTCTGTTTCCAGATGACAGCTCTACCTAGCTGATTAAAGCTGAGCAGAATACAATGATCCTTCAGCAATCTAAATATATTAACTTAGAACTTTGAGCCATATAAGAAAGAACCCGCTGACAACTTGCCAGTGAGTTCTTTCCTATATGGCTTTTTATGTTTCGAGCTCTTTGCTATAACGCATGCAAATGCTAGAAGAGCCACGAGTTTTAGTACCATAACAGATGAACGCTCTTTGGTTAGAAAGGAGGTAGCGTAATGGGAAATATATATGCCTATGTTCGTGTCAGCACCAGAGAACAGAATGAGGACAGGCAGATTCTTGCTCTTAAAGAACTCTCCATCCCAGAGAAAAATCTGTTTATAGATAAGCAGTCCGGTAAGGATTTTGAACGACCACAGTACCGTAAAATGGTACGGAAACTGAAAAAAGACGATCTGCTCTATATCAAGAGCATTGACCGTCTGGGGCGTAATTATTCAGAAATCCTAGAGCAATGGCGGATTCTGACCAAGGAAAAAGGAATTGATATTGTGGTACTGGATATGCCTCTACTTGATACACGCCGGGGTAAAGATCTTATGGGCACTTTCTTGAGTGATATTGTTTTACAAGTATTGTCCTTTGTGGCAGAAAATGAGCGTACCAATATCCGACATCGACAGGCAGAAGGAATCGCCGCTGCTAAAGCAAGAGGTGTTCGATTCGGCAGGCCTCCAGCGCCTTTGCCCGAAAACTTCCATCAGCTATACCAACAATGGAAAAATGGCAAAATTACCGGTACAGCTGCTGCAAAGCTGTGCGGAATGCCACTTTCCACCTTTCGCTATCGTGCGGAGATTTACGAAAATGCCAAGTTATTGTAAGCAGGTGTTTTTACAGGAATGTGTACTTTCCTGTAAGTAGATACACCTTTCCATATTATTTTATTATATCTCTTTTAACAGAAAAAGTCTATCAGTAAAACCCTTTTTTTGCTATTCGGCAAACCACTACAACTCATCTGAATCTCCTACAAAAAAGTACACCTTCATGTAAAGGATTCTAATGGAGGGTACTAAAAGTGGGAAATACCAATGAGACTTTAAGGAAGCCGAGAATTGTTTCTATCTTTTCCGGCTGTGGAGGTCTTGACTATGGCTTCCACATGGAAGGCTATGAAACAATATGGGCTAACGATTTTGCAGAATGGGCATGCAAATCCTTTGCCGCCAATTTTGGCAATGTTATTCACTATAAGGATATTACCAAGATAGATCCTTACACCGACGCCACCATCCCAGAATGTGACATTGTTCTGGGTGGTTTTCCGTGTCAAGACTTCTCTATCATCTGGAAACAGCCCGGTCTGAACGGTACCCGTGGCGGCCTATTCAGACATTTTGCGGAGTTTGTTGATGCAAAGAAACCGAAAGCGTTTGTTGCTGAGAATGTTAAAGGGCTAATTACGGCCAACAACGGAAGAGCCATTGACACCATTATCAGAGACTTCGAAAGCATCGCTCCCGGCTATGTGGTAAAGCCCCATCTGTATAACTTTGCGGAATACGGCGTACCACAGTTCAGAGAGCGTGTTCTCTTTGTCGGTGTCAGAATTGATACGGGATTTGACTTTGTTCATCCCAAGCCTTCTCATGGCCCGAACGGTACACTTCCTTATGTGACAGCAGGCGAAGCGCTGGAGGGTGTTGAAAAGGTTCCTACTAATAACGAGCATATCAACATCAAGGAAAAGACACGGAAGGTTCTTGAACTAATCCCCGAGGGCGGCAACTTCACGGATATTCCAAAGGATAATCCTCTGTATGTTAAGGGCATGATTAGCCATGTTTACCGCAGAATCAAGAGAGATGAGCCAGCTAAGACAATTATTGCTGCTGGTGGCGGCGGGACATGGGGATATCACTATCCTGAACCTCGTCCTCTAACTAACAGAGAACGTGCACGGCTGCAGTCTTTCCCTGACGATTTTATTTTTGAAGGCAGCGTCACGGAAGTACGCAGACAAATCGGCAACGCTGTTCCTCCTGTGGGTGTGCGGGCTGTTGCTAAGCGCTTACTCCCCTTGTTTACAGGAGAATATACCCCTGTCGATTTGCTGCCGGAATACGAGAAGATGAAAGCCATGACGGTTAAGCAAAGACTTGAGTATGTAACATTACAAATGAACTAAGAGGGACAGAGTATGGATTTTTTGTTTTCCAACTATCCTCCGATGAAGACTGGAAACAAAACATTCGCGGAGGCGTTCTACAGCCTGCTCCCGAAAGCTTCAAAATTAGATATTGCCGTAGGTTATGTGTCTGCCGATTCATTGATCGAGTTGCAAAAAACTATCGAATTGAACAGCAATATTCGCACATTGAACCTTATTATCGGGATGCATTATTTTGACCATTTTACCAAAGTACAGTACGATGCGGCAATGCACCTAAATGATTTCTTGGCGGGTAATCAGATGGGCGGCGTCCGGCTTGTCAATGCTTTCCGCTATCACGGAAAACTGTATTCTTATAGCAATGCTACTGGTCCGTTTGCAGGAATTGTAGGATCGAACAACCTAAGCAGCATTGTAGATGGCGGCGTTCGTATGTATGAGAGTTCTGTTTTATTGAACGATGAGATATCTGCTAAACAGATAAACGCGTTCATCCGTCAGCTTATGCAAACCTCTACAAGAAACATTTCCGAGTTGGAAATTGACACATTCAATAATGAAAACGCGCTGCTGGATGGACACGAATTTGTTGAGAAAGTGACTCCTCAAAATCTTGCAAAAGCAATAAATGCGAAAACAGACATTTCTTTTGAAATACCCATTAAACCATATGAAGTGTCTCCGCAAAGCAACTTGAATGTATTTTTTGGAAAAGGCAGAGAATCCAAAAACGGTCTTGTCAAACCACGACATTGGTATGAAGTTGAGCTGATTGTACCCAAAAATGTGACAAGCCAGCCTGGATATCCGCAAAGCCAAACCGATAATGCAGTTTTCACAGTTATTACCGATGATGGATGGTCATTTAAGTGTAAGGTCAGCGGTGATTACAGCAAAAATTTCCGTTCAGAAGGCGATTTGAAAATTCTTGGGAAATGGCTGAAAGGGCGCTTGGAAAACGCAGGTGTACTGGCCGTCGGTAATCCGGTTACCGCAGATACGCTGAGGCGTTATGGGCGCAATTCATTTGCACTTACAAAGACAACCATACCGGGAATCTGGTTTCTTGATTTTGGGGTGGGACAATGAGTTACTTGCAATCTTATTTAGATAGAATCCGTGGCAAAGGAAACCCTGCTCTTGCAGATGCAATCCATAAAACAGTTGAGGATATAGTTCCGCAGTACATTTCCAATTTTTCTTTTACTGATCATGTTGTAAGCCTGTTAGTGGGTGATGTTCAAAGCGGTAAAACGAGCCATATGTTTGGACTTATGTGTGCTGCTGCTGATGAAAGTTTTATGAATTTTGTTCTGCTGACAACAGACAATATTCTGCTACAACAGCAGACCTATCAAAGAGCGCAACGGGATCTTTGTGATTTCTGCGTTTGCGATGAAAATGATTACCTAAAATTTGTTCAGAACAATCTGCACAAACCCGCAGTAATTGTTTTGAAAAAGAATACTTCTGTGCTGAAGCAGTGGAAAAACAATTTCTCTTCAACCAATTTCTGCGCCGGTAATCCGCTGTTCATTGTAGATGATGAGGCCGATGCTGCCAGTCTGAACACTCAGGTGAATAGAAATAAGCAAAGTACCATCAACAAAAATTTGGAAGCCATCAAGAAAACAACTTCCAGTAGTATTTATATGCAAGTAACCGGTACACCGCAGTCTATTCTTCTGCAAACAGCCAAAAGCGGTTGGAAACCCTATTTTATCTATTATTTCAGGCCGGGCAAGGGTTATATGGGAGGGGATTTCTTTTTTCCACCGGAACCACCGAAACAGGTTATTCTTACAGACAATGATGAAGCCGAAGAACTCTTGAATGACGATGAATTTCCAGAAAATGGACTAAAAACTGCGTTGATCATGCATTTGATTTCCTCCGGTCATATTATGCTGAACGGTGGAACGGTCTGTAATTTTCTAATTCATCCGAGCATGAAAACCAGCCAGCATTCCTGTTTTGCAAATAAAATCGGGAACTATTTGAATGAAATTTCTCATTCCCATAACGAGGCGGAAACGAGAGAAGCATTTGAACGCGCCTATGAGTCATTGCGAGAAACAAAAACGGACATTCTGCCGTTTGAGCAGATTTATGGCTTTATAGCAGAGCAGCTTCAGGAGGATAAAATCGGTATTCTAATGCTGAACTCTATCGTATCTTATGATGAAAATACGCAGTATGAAAAAGGCATCAATGTTATTGTTGGAGGCAACAGTTTAGGCCGTGGAGTGACTTTCCCGCAGCTCCAAACAATTTACTATTGCCGTGTTGCAAAAAGTCCGCAAGCTGATACTATGTGGCAACATGCAAGAATGTTTGGCTATGACCGAGATCCCTGCCTGCTCCGTGTATTCATGCCACCGAAACTGTTCAAGTTGTTCTCTGATATTAACAGAACCAACAACAGTATCATCAAGCAGATTGAAAACTCCAGCAACGGATGTGACATTAAGATTTTCTATCCTACTGGCCTGAAGCCCACCAGAAAAAATGTGCTGGACAAAAAAGCTGTTGGGATCTATTCAGGTGGAGTCAACTATTTCCCGTTTTATCCTGTGAATAAGGATGTTGCATCCATTGATATGTTGCTTCAGTCGTTTGGGGATGACTTGTATACTGTTAGTTTGAAACTAATAAAAAAGGTCATGGAGCAGCTTGATTCTGAAACAGCAGACGATTGGAACGCAAAAGCCTTTATTGGTTTTGTCAACACGCTGTTGGCTACCGACCCGGCTGCTCAAGGAAAGCTGATCGTCCGCAGAAACAGAGATATTGGTAAGGGAACCGGCACTTTGCTTTCTCCCACGGACCGCAATCTGGGCGATACCTATCCCGATGATCTGGTACTTACCATGTACAAAATTACAGGCAATAAGGCCAAGGGGTGGGACGGAACGCAACTTTGGATTCCTAATATCAAATTGCCTGGTGACTGTGCATACTACACTGGGGAAACCATCTGAGTATAGATGGAGGTGATTTCCAATGGCTGATACCAAAACTCCCGCTGAACGCAGCGAAAATATGTCTCGAATCCGCAGTACCAACACCAAGCCGGAGGAAATCGTAAGGAAATATCTATTCAGCCACGGTTTCCGTTACCGCAAAAATGACAAACGCTATCCGGGAAAGCCCGATATTGTTCTGCCAAAATACCACACTATCATTTTTGTCAACGGCTGCTTTTGGCATATGCATGGTTGCTCCCGCTCCAGACTTCCTCGTTCCAATCAAGAATACTGGAAGCCCAAAATTGAACGAAACATCCAGCGGGATGCAGAAAATCACCAAAAACTGGAGGCTGACGGATGGAAGGTGATTGTAGTCTGGGAATGTGAATTGAAAAAGCGTATAGCCGAAGAACGACTATCCCGATTATGCGATGAAATTCGAAAAAGCAATGATTATTAGGAATCTCGAAAAGCCCTTAGGGACTAAGGGCGCACTTCTATACAGGGTAAACCCTGTATGTGTGCGCTCTGCGAGGCAGACAGCCCGGACATCCATTGTCCGGGCTGTTTTGCGTCACTGCGTTTCGTACAAGGGGCTGCATCCCTTGCGCCACTTATGTGGCTAACGCTTATCATTGAAAATGATAAGCGTTACAGTGATGACCGGAACTGCTGTGTTGCAAAAGAAGTGTCTATCTTACTTGCGGAACAAATTTAATCCATAATAGAGAAAGACCCCAGGAATGGATAAACCTTTCCTGGGGTCAAAAATATCCTAATTCTCACTGCGTAGCTCACGCTTGTATTTGTAGTAGGTATTCCGGGCCAGGCCGGTCAGACGAATAATCTGGACATCGCTGAGATTGCCACCAAACTCCTTGGCCAGCTTCCTGATTACCTCTTTCGACTCAATACTTTTCCTGGTAGTCACTATGCTATTCTTTTGTCGGCCAATCTGCTTTCCATTCAGGCGAGCAGTTTCAATCCCCTCTCTAGTGCGCTGACGCAGATCCTGCACTTCCTTTTCGGACTGCTCAAAAGCCAAACGGATCTGCTCCTTGGCCAACTCTAACAGGTATCGATTGACGCCTTCTAAGATGTAATCCACATTGCTGCCCGTCAACTGGATGTTATTCTCCAAAGCCTTCTTATAGGTCTCTGTGTTAATGTGGGGTTCTTTTAGAAAAACAAGATTCACGCCTTTCTGATACAGTTCCTCGTAGGCGGTAAACCCCTCCTTAGCGTCACCACTCATACGGGACACGCTGTCGAAGATAATCTTATCCCCTGGCTGGATCCGTCGCATTAACTTCAGCCACTCCGGCCGATCCAACCGTGTCCTAGTGAAGACCTCCTGTACAATAACTGCATCAGGGAAGGCCACCTTGATATTCCGAATTTGTCGCTCAATACTTTGCTTTGGCTTTGATGTCCGACAGTAGCCATACCGCATTTTCTTCCACCTCCGTCTATCATCTTATGGTTGCTGAAGCTTGACAGTCTTAATATAGACCTTCGTTTTAATCAGCACTATGATTTGTGCCTTGAATGACATACCAGCAACAGAAATTGAGACGATTGTTGAAAAGGTTTATTTTGATACTTGTTATATCACTCCCGATATCAAATCATCACATTGCAGGGTAAAAGTCCAGACGGCTGCTTTCTTATATTCCCTATAAAATGCACCTCACAGCCAAAAGATAGGCTGTGAGGTGCTGTTATTTGTTTCTCTTATTCAAATTTTCTGTCGTACAGCAGAGCCGCAATCAGAACCACAAAGCAGGAACCGGCATTATGTACCAGCGCCCCGGTCGTGGGATTCAGCAGCCCCAGCACGGACAAGGTGACCGCAATAAAATTGATGGTCATGGACAGGCCAATGCTGAATTTGATGGTATTAACGGTAGCATTAGACAACCGTTTCAGATAGGGCAGCTTGGAAATATCATCCCGCATCAGGACAATGTCGGCTGCCTCCACTGCAATATCGCTGCCAAGGCCACCCATGGCCACACCCACGCTGGCTGTTTTGAGGGCGGGGGCATCATTGACGCCGTCGCCGATCATACAAACTTCCTTACCTTCCTTCTGCATGGCCGCAATACTGCTGACCTTCTCCTCCGGCAGAAGCTGGGCACAGATCTGACGAATGCCCACCTGGGAGGCAAAGTAGTCGGCTGTTTTCTGGTTGTCGCCAGTGAGCAGCACAATGCTGGTATCCATGCTGTGGAGCCGCTCCACCATGCCTTTGGCTTCAGGACGCAGCACATCGGACATAGCAATGATGCCGATACAGGCATCGCCCTCAGCCACGAGGATGGACGCCTTGCCCTGGGTGCGCAGTCGTGAAAGCTCAGCCTTTACATCCTCCCCGATGGAAACACCGTTGCCTTGCAGGTAGTCCTCATTGCCACACAGCAGTTTCTTTCCGCTTACTTCGGCATAAATGCCCTTGCCTGCCGTCATCTTGAACGCAGCAGATTCCACCATGGTCATGTTTTTTGCCTTGGCGCAGGCGACGATAGCCTTGCCCAGCGGATGCTCACTTTTGCCTTCCGCAGAAGCTGTCAAGGAGAGCAGTTCTTCTTCTCCAATCCCGTCAAAGGGGATAATGTCGCTTACCTCCAAACGTCCATAGGTCAGGGTGCCGGTCTTGTCAAAAGCAATCGTATTGACCTTGCCCATTTTTTCCAGAGACTCTCCAGACTTGATGATAACGCCGTGCTTGGTGGCCTGGCCGATGGCTGCCATGATGGCGGTAGGTGTGGCCAGCACCAGGGCGCAGGGACAAAATACCACCAGGACAGTGACTGCACGGACGATATTGTTGGTGGCAAAGCCGGTGATAATCGCAATCATCAGAGCTACCGGCACCAGCCAGCTGGCGGCCTTATCGGCGATCCGGGCCATGGGGGCCTTTTTGTCCTCAGCATCCTGCACCAGACGGATCAGCTTTTGCAGGGAACTGTCCTCGCCCACCTTGGTGGCCTTCATGTCGATGGCTCCAAAACGGTTGATGGTGCCGCAGAACACCTCATCTCCCGCAGTCTTATCCACGGGCAACGATTCGCCAGTCATAATGGACTGATCCACCGATGTTTCACCGCTGAGTATGAGACCGTCTACGGGAATGGTCTCCCCAGGCAGAACCCGAAGCATATCGTCCTTGCGGATGCTTTGGGCTGGGATCATTTCTTCCTTCCCGTTTACAATGCGCCGCCCCTGTGTAGGAGTGAGGCTAATGAGTTTTTTCAAGCCTTTTTTTGCTCTCTCGGTGGTCTTATCTTCCAAGATTGCACCGATGGCCATGATCCAGGCAACCTCACCGGCGGCAAACAGGTCACCAATGGCAATGGCGGCAAACATGGCAATGGTGATTAGCAGAGCGGAGGAAATCTTACTAATGCCAGGATTGTAAATAATACGCCACACTGCCAGATATAAAAGCGGAATACCGCTGATAATCACCGTTACCCACGCTGGGTCAAAGGGGAGAAAATGAAACGCTATTGCCGTTCCTCCAAATTCTTCGGTCAGATGGGGAACCAGATCCATAAGCAGGAAGATACCAGCCACAATGGTTGCTGGGACGCCTGCAAGAATATCATTGATTTTCTTTACCATACGGACACCTCTTTCGATGCTATTGACACGCTTTGCTTCAAAAGATACAATATATATGATATGAAACAAAATGTTCTGTAATGATTATAGACGGGAGGGCCGGGAAGCACAAGGAACAAAGCGCCTGACTTGTATGTTACAGAACATTTTTCTAAATTTGTACGGGAGACAGGTTATGGACAGAAGGCAGCAAAAAACAAGGAAAGCCATTTTCCAGGCGCTCAGTACTCTGCTGGGGAAAAAGCGGTTCGATGCCATTACAGTGCAGGAGATTCTGGACGAGGCAAATATCGGGCGCAGTACATTCTACGCCCATTTTGAGACGAAGGACTCTCTTCTGCAAGCCATGTGTGAAAAACTGTTCGGCCACATTCTGGCCAGTGCGGCAGACTGCACTCACACCCACGGACTCTACTCCAATGGCGATGTCCCTGAATCGGTCTTTTGTCATTTGTTGCAGCATTTGCAAGAGAACGACAACAACATTATGGAGTTGCTATCCTGCGAGAGCAGCGACCTTTTTCTGCGATACTTCAAGGACGGACTGACCCGACTAATTCATACACAATATTCCGGGCAAATCGCTCAGAAAAACGCCTCCCTTCCCACTGACTTCCTGGTAAACCACATCTCCGGTAGCTTTGTGGAGATGGTGCTGTGGTGGATTAGAGGAGATCGGAAACAGTCACCCGAACAACTTGACTTCTATTTCCGGGCCGTCATCGAGCCTATCCTGAATTAACCACCTTAGAGCGAAAGCCTTTTCACTTGCCACTATGTCTTTGCATAACTAAAACAAAAAACCTGCTCTGGATTATTTGCCACAGCAGGTTTTTCAACAGACTGGGTCATTCCTTTTGGGGTATGACCTTTTTTGTTCCTAGCATTTCTGAATTTGAGAAACAATATTTGACAATTATAGCAGGTGACTTCGGTGTCTGCAATATTTTACATACTCACACCTATACCGCATGCTGAGAGATGATTTCTCGACAAGCTGCAGGGTGAAATAATGAGCCGAGGCCATCGAGCCCTCGGCTCATTATTTCACCCTGATTTTGAGTTTAACCAGAATATTGCCCGACTCAAAAAGGTCGACAAGGTACTAGTTGCTCTAGAGCTTAATTCTTGTTGAGGCCCACTGTCATCTGGGTACCCCTGTTTTGATACTTATTATGGTACGAAAAAGCGGATGGTTCATATTCAACCAGCAGTTCAATGACAAAAAAGCGTGTTCGCGGTATGTTTAGCCCATCAAATCGTTCCACCAGGCGTGACATGGGAGGTAAGATCCATGAATATGAAAGATGCGTTCCGATTCCAAAACAAACTCAAAGGCATGATGTGCGAGGCCACCGCCATCCTTCAGGATCAACGCAATATTGTCAAAATCAAGACCACGCACCTGCGGAGCAAGGTCATGTCCGATGCCCAGGATGCTGTGGTGGAGGAGGTAGCTCCCAGTGAATATGCCGGCCACGCCAACGAGATAGCCGCCTTCCTCATGTCCCTGCTGGAGGAGCGGGAAAAACTGTGCAAGGCGATTTGTACCACCAAGAAATCATTGAATCTGGATATGGACAGTGAGGTAGGACTGAATCGGCAGCGTCAGGATCTAGCCGAGGTATTCCGTCACATGACCATGCTCCGCAACAGTGAAAAGACAATCGTCGGCGGAGGTTCCGGCTTCCGATTCAACGGCGAGGGAAACCAGGTCTCCTACCGCTGTGATGCCACGCAAGTCACCACCATCGATTTCGACCGGAACAAGATCCGAGGCATGGCTACGACACTCAGCAAGAAGGCGGACGAGATATCCATATCCCTGGACAAATGCATGGTCAATACTGAGGTGACCTATGAGCCGCCCTTTGACATGAACGACAGCTTCGATGAGATCCTCACCGACTTCATCGAAAAAGCAGCGGTAAACTGAACAGTTTCGTCTCACTCTCGGGTGCGGCGGGCATGGCAGAATGGACGGGCAGTGATGATCGGTTCAGGCGCAGATGAATTATGAGGCTGCGCAATCCACAGCAAAGAAAAGAATGGACAGCATCTTGTGAATGCTACTTGAGCTCATAACTCTTGAGGTAACAATCGTCAAGCGACTCCTTCTACATTCAGTGCTATGGCGTCACTTCTACCACACATTCGTTGCCAGCGCAGAATTCAACCTTTCGTTTCCTTGATTGCTATAATGGCGTGAAAATTAAATTGCAAGTCGCATGTTCACCCTGGACTGGCCAGTAATCCGGACGGATTATGACATGCTCGTGGGAGAACACGCGGATAAGGGTCTAAGCGGTTTTGAAATTCTGCCATGCTCGCCGCACCTGAAGGAATCTCTGTATAAAAAGACCTGAGCAGCAGGCGGCTGCCTGCTGCTCGAAAGAAACAATATGTGAAGTAGAGATGATGATCTCGTTCATTGGCACTTGGAGCAAAGCACTCAGTGCATATAGGTTATCTACACTGGGCAGACTCTGACCCCGCTGCCACTTATAGATTGCTTGCGGCTCCTCAAATCCGAAATATTGCTGAAGATCTCGGACCGTCAAGCCGCGATCCTTCCGAAGCCGGCAGATGTTTGCCCCAGTGGCTACAGGGTCGATTACGGGAAACTGGATCACAGACATGATGGATCGCCTCCAATCATCAGGGTAATCTCCGCCGCAGCGGAGTATTTTAGGATAACTGAAATGCCCTGAAATAGCAAGCGATACTATCCACTTGTAATGAGATTGTCATAAAGGAGGGTTCTTTTGCGACGCACGGATTTCTATCAACACATTGACCGGTTATCGCTGCTCTACACGCATTATGCATTCCTGGATACGGATGCATACCTGGCCGACCAACTTTTCCTGAAGCATCAGGTCCAGGTCCGTTTCCGGGAGGAGTATGTACGAGATGACTCTCCATACCGCGTGATCTTCTGCCAGGTGCGGAAACGCGATGAGGAGCGATTTCTATCGGCTTTGGAAGAACTGCCAAATAAGATGATGCTGCTGGGGTATACAGACTACCTGGATACATGCCACATGCTCTGGAACAACCAGCATCGAAACGAAGTAGAGGAGGTGGATTGCCATGACGAAACTGATCCCGTTGGACAAGCGCAGTAAAAAGGCTCAGCGAGAACACCACGCAAAACGGCGTGGCTCCTGGCATGGACTCAATCCCATCACCCGGACTGTTCAGAGTAGGAAAACATATGACAGAGCAAGAGTTAAACAAGCAGATTGCCGAAATCTTGGAATCTACTAAAATGGAGACCGGGTGTGGACGTCAATCTGGTCGCCAATACCGGCGTATGCAGCGCGTCATGCATACGGATCATCTTCTGTTCCTCATCCAGCACTGCGGGTATGCGCCGAACATAGGGTACATTATGGGGGACTACGAGAGACTGACAACCTTACTCCATTCTGGACTGCACATTCAGCACATGAAGTCCAGCACTCGTCAACAGTATTTGAAACGGAAGGCAAATCATATGGTACGCAAGTATCGTGGCCTGCCAAAGAAGGGTAATCAATACCGAAAAGTGTTTGAATACTGGTGGACGCTATATTGAATAAGCAGAGAAGCCAACTCGGTACCTGTGATCCGAGCCGGCTTCTTTTGCATTATGGAGTGATGGAAGGCATGGATTTCCCAGCTGCCTGATTTGATGGAATGTGCAATACATGATATAATCAACGAAAATAGTATGTCCCACATTATGTTAGCGCGGCAAATAACTAGGTGAGTTGTATGGATAAAAGTGAAGTTAGTAGAAACACTAAGAAAAACATCATCAATATGGTTTTGCAGGATGCATTGGACATATTGGATGCTGATGACGGCAAATCATTTGAGGAAAAGCGAGCTGCTGTTATCGAGCTGCTGACTCAGAAGGACAACACAGAAGTATCTCAGCTTCTGGTGGAGCGCGCCATCGAGGATAAGGAAGGGTCAGAGATCAAATCTGCCTTTTGGAAATTTGGATTTATCGTCCCTGCTAGTGAAGCGATTTTCCTCAGGCCGGTGGAACCAAAAGACCGGGCGAGTTTTCTCTCACTCCAAAGCACGAATCCTCTTCTGCAATCTATGGAAGAAAAAGAACCATTCCTGGACCTAGTTTGGCGTGAGCATAACGAAGACAAAAGCTTGATGCTTTCCATTGTGAAGGATGGAGGCTATGTTGGATACTGTGGGATTAAGAATACTGCTCAACCTGTTTGGGAAATTGCCATTGAACTACTCCCGGAGTGGAGAAAGCTTGGGATTGGATTCATTGCGCTCTCCGCTATGCTCAGGGAAATGAAATCCCGCTTAGGTGTCACACAATATATTGTAAGAATAGAGCCTACGAACCTGGCAAGCCAAAAACTCTTTGAAAAACTTGGGGCAACCCCTTGCGGTATCATTGATTTATGGTTTCATGAACAAGCCACTATTGAGAAGTGTGAAGAGGCAGGACTGCATCTTATTGATGACGACATGATTGCAGTGGCGAAGAAATTCAATGTGGAACCCAGAAAATTGCTGAGTCATGTGTTGGAATATAAATTGCAGTGGAGCGGGAAAGAGGTCACCAATGAGTCCATATGAGGATATTATCAATCTTCCCCATCACGTTTCTCACAAACGATCCCCAATGTCCATGCAGGATCGTGCTGCGCAGTTCTCTCCATTTGCGGCACTCACTGGCTTCGAGGATGCGATTGTGGAAACCGGGCGTATAACTGATACGAAAATAGAGCTTGGTGATGAACTACGGGAACTGTTGGATCGGAAGCAGTGTCGCCTGCAAAAGGTCATAGCGGATAGGCCAGAGATCACAGTTACCTACTTTGTTCCAGACGAGAAGAGGGTCGGCGGCACCTATATTAGCGTATCAGGTCGACTGAAACAAGTAGATGAATACGCACGAGAACTTGTGTTTACTGACGGAAAGAAGATTCCACTGGACGATGTAGCAGACATACAGAGCGATTGCCTGCATGATGTACTATAGTTGACTGCAGTCCATTTGCCACTACATCGATTTCATAGTCGAATCTCATGAGGGACGGATATGAATAAAACTCGGCTTAACCAATTGTTTACCAACTACATAGAAAAATTTGAGCACATCAATAACCCAGATAATAATGAAACATACAAATGGGCTGTAGTGGAGCAGTACCGTGAGTTATTCAATTTGAATGCTCCTGATCTATCTGCGATGCTCTATGAAGTCTGGAAAATCAGCGAAAATCTTATCGACAGTGCTAACCAGCAGCCATTTTATGCCTTAGTCACCTACGCTAAGAAAGAGCCAGAAAGGGTCCGGAAAATGTTCCAAGATCTCTTCGCTGATGACGGTGGAAATCTCATCAGACGGCAGGAGAAGATCAATGATTTCATCCAATCGAGCGAAGAATTAAAAGCGAAGTATGCGCCTGGGAGCTGGAGATATACCAACGACCAGCGATCTGTGATGGCGTATCTATTCTTTTATGATCCTGAGCACAATTATCTCTACAAGTCCACTCAGGCCCATGAGTTTGCCAATTGTGTAGACTTCCTGGATGATTGGGGTGCTGGCAAAAATTTCAAACTAGACGTGTATTATCGGATGTGTGATGAACTGGTAGCCGCAATGACGGACTCACCAGCGTTGCTCCAAACCCACATGAGCCGATACGAGGAAAATGCTGAGCAGCTCTATGAGGATCCGGCCTATCATGTCTTAGCCTTTGATATGATCTACTCTTCGCAAGTCTATAACCTCTATGATGGCATCCAGTACAATCATACCAAGGGAACGGAAAAGAAACTCTATCGTGAGCGGATAGAAAAGGCAGCCGCACTGAAGGAAGCGTATGAGCAAGCTCGCGCCGATTTCGAGTGCCTGGAAGAAATTCGGGCAGTAATCTTGTCTCACTTGCAGGCTGGCTCGAACATCATCCATAAGGTGTATGGCGCCGGCACGATTGTCTCCATGGAGGGACAGTCTGTTTCCGTTCAGTTCCCATCACAGCCAGAACTCAAAAAATTTATGCTCTTACCCTCGCTTGGTGGCGGTTTTCTGAAACTGGGCAATGAGGATGACCTCCTTGTTCAGAGCAATGCTAAGCTATTGCAGATGGCTGGAAGTTTGGAACGACGCCTAAAGAGCGCTGAGGCTACACTGGAGCCATATCAACAATATCTATAAATAAGCAACCGCTCCCTCCTTTACTCGGAGGGGGCGGTTTTTATACGACCTTATCAAGGACACCTTCTATGTCGCTGCACAGAATTCTGGTAAGCTTCACAAGGTATTCGACTTGCACTTTGCTGATGTTCTTCTGGCGCTGTTCGTATTGCTGGATTGTCCGGATAGGCACTCCAGACGCATCGACCAACTCCTCCTGTGTGGCTTTCAACTTCTGCCGACTCAGTTTTAGATTAGTACCCATGTGTTCGGAGCTATCATCCAACCGATACTGTACCTCTTCCGACAGTTCAATTCTTTGCCTAGTAGTCTAGCGGTTTCTTTGACAGCAACATCATAGTCTGTAAGTGCGGCAAACGGGGAAACCTGAGCCGCTCGATCCATCATAGACATTCTGAGACGCCACTCTGAGACAGGGTGTGATAAACCGCTAATCATACACGATCCGTTTTCTCCACCGCCATCCTAAGCTCTATGACCACCGATTTGGCCATTGCGGTCTTTAGCGGTCGCCCCTTCCTCCAGATTCATACCCTTCAATATCGCGTTCTTGCCGTATTTCCGCTTGATGGCAAGCATCGTCTCCTGCATTTTACGCTCTCGGGCCAGTTCCGCTTCTTCCCGCTCCTGTTGGGCCTTCCGTGCAGCATGGTCACCGAATAGGTCGAGCTGCTCAAAGTCCGGCGCGCACTTTTTGACATCACGCTCTAATATGACATGACCGGCGACAATATTGAGCCGCCGAATCAGAAGATTTTTGTCCACGAGCCGATCAAACAAATCTGTAGCTGCTCTCATGATCTTCTTCGTTGAAGAAGTGTGGACCCCGAGTCGCTCGGTACCATGTGCGTGTTTCGGAATTTTCCTTCCATAGTGATCACTGACGACCGGACCATTATAATATTGTGCTCGAGCAGGATCTGTGAGATTTTCTATATCATAGCCTATCGTGACAACGATCTGATCCGTGACAAGTGTCTTGCTGACAAGATCCAGCGCCAACGACTCAGCCATTTCGCGTAACACTAACCGCGCCTTATCAGCAGTGTATGGGCAGTGTAGCACTTGTCCAGATCCTAAGCTATTTTCACTTGGCTTATAAGCCTTAACCGCTTCAACTGTGCAAGGCTCCCAGCCCCACGCATGGTCGATCAAAAGCTCAGCGTTCTTTCCGAAAAGCCGATAGAGAAGATCCTCATTTTCATGAGAACACTTTGCTACATCCCCCATCGTAAACATTCCGTGCTCTTCCAGCTTCTTTGCATATCCACGCCCAACACGCCAAAAATCAGTGATTGGTTGGTGTGTCCATAGCTGCTTGCGGAAAGTCATTTCATCCAACTCTGCGATTCGAACGCCATTCCTATCGGCGGGGATATGCTTCGCTACGATGTCCATAGCCACTTTACAGAGAAAGAGGTTGGTACCAATGCCAGCGGTGGCAGTGATTCCAGTGGTCTCCAGCACATCTAAAATCATTTTCATTGCAAGCTCATGAGGGGATAGACGGTAGGTGTTCAGGTAATTTGTCACATCCATGAACACCTCGTCGATGGAGTAGACAATGATATCCTCCGGTGCAATGTATTTAAGATAGATTTCATAGATGCGAGTGCTATATTCCATGTAGTATGCCATCCGCGGAGGAGCAATCAGGTAATCAATCTCCAGGGAAGGATCTGCCTTCAGCTCAGAGAGAAAACATGATTTGCCCGTAAAACAATGACCTGGCGCATCGTATAAGCGCCCTCTGTTTGCTTCGCGCACCTGTTGGACAACTTCAAACAACCTTGCTCGTCCGGAAATACCGTAGGATTTAAGGGATGGTGTTACGGCCAGGCAGATTGTCTTATCTGTTCGGCTTTCATCTGCAACAACTAAGTTGGTGTCCAGGGGATCTAGCCCTCGCTCCCGGCATTCCACCGAAGCGTAAAATGACTTCAAGTCGATGGCAATGTAAGAACGCTGCTTCAATCCCTGACACCTCCTACGAGCTAATTTGAACTATCGTCCACAACACTTCTTGTACTTCTTCCCACTTCCACAGGGACATAACTCATTCCGGCCTATTTTGTTAGCTTTTGGGGGGCGGATTTCTGCTAGCTCCTTAAGCAATCCTATGCGGAGATCCTCGCTTGGCAGTTGTGCGGATAGGATTTGCTGACGTAAGTCATTCACCCGGATCACCCCGTCCGCAACTCCTTTCCGAATATTGGGGCCAAGGGAAATAGATTGGGGAGCTTGCTGCTCTGGTGGACACAGTCTCAACAGTTCATTTGGAGTATGTCCCCGATTGGCCTGCATTCGCGTGTTATTATGAAATTCCTGATAGACCGTCATGAATTCATCCGCTGTGCTTTTCTTCTTGAAAGTAACACCCATCTGGTTCAAGCGCTGGAGAACGCTGGCGATACCCGCATCCAGGCAGCGGCAGCCGTAGATAAGTTCCTCCATAATCGAATGGGCTTTCGTCTCCTCAATTTCGAGCTGCTCAGATAGAAAGCGGCGTAAAGAAATAGTCTGGGGAGTTGGTTCGCAGTAAAATGCGTCCTCATAAGCTAGCAGGACAGATTTCTTCGGAATGAAGTAGGGTTTATCCTGGTGCTGGCGAAGCAGCTCATGATAACGGTCCAAACTCTCGTCAATGAGAGCAATATCGATAAGCTCACGATCCAGTGGATCTACTGAATCCGGACCATCAATATATAGCTCATCCAATCCCAACAGATAATAATCTTCACATTCATGTCTTGCGACTTCTGAAAATGCCAGGAACTCATCCAGAGTCATCAGCTTGGGATTTTGGTCGATGATGATTTTGTATGCCTGCCGTAAAGGAACCACTCCATACAAATTAGCCAGAGCATTGAAATATTTCCGTAATAGCCGGAAGGTGGGATCCTTCAGTGGAATTGCCCGGTACATCTGATTGAGGGCCCGTCTGGAGTATGTCTCGGGCCATTCTTTCCCGCATTGCGTGTTATTCTCTGCTGTCATCACAGGCCTCCACGATTCCGAAGTCAACAAGGAAGTTCTCCTTACCCTTAGGGGGATACACAATGCCTAACATTTCGTACTGATATTTTTTGACACGTCGGAAACTCTCAATAGGCTCTGGTGCCATGGCTGCCGTTTCACACCCAGCATATTCAGGCAGACCAGCCAGATCATCAGCAGCAGCCCGAATCAAGGAGTCTGTTACATCAAAAATATTCTTTCCATACTCTACTGCAATAAGTTCATGCTGTCGCACATTTTTATCAAGGCCGTGCGGTGCTCGGTATAGGATGTACTTCATGTTCCAGCTCCTTCCTGTACCATGATCAGTTGTTTTTCAGAAAATCACTGCGGTGATCGATATGCCGCAGGTCGTATCCAATCTCAGTCAAATGCGCAATTTTGAGGGCGACCAAGTTGATGTCTGTATCCATGGCCTGCGCAATCTGCTCCGCAGAGTAGTTGTAGGTATAGATGTAATCCAGCAGTTCGTCGTTGTCCAGCAGTATCTCTGCCGCGACGATATTGGCCTCATACTCAGGGCGTGTGCTCATGTCATAAAGCATAAATTCATGCAGTCCATTGGAACAAGCAAGTTTTCGATGAAGTTGATCGTGGCCAAGTTCGTGGGCGCACACGATCCTCTGCATTCTATCGCCTAAAGATGAACTGATAAAAATGAATCTGTTTCGCTTAATAACCCGATACATCCCTTTTAGAGATCCCAGATTATCGCAGAAGATAACTTCTATTCCAAGCTGTCGCGCAATCTCAAATGGATCTCTCGTCGCACACCGGCGAACAAGTTTCGCTCCGATATTTGAGAGCATACGACCATTCATAGGCACACCTCCGTCCTATGGTAACCCAAATGATTCTATCAGATGATTTCTCGCAAGGAACGGACTCATTTGTCCTTAGTACGGTATTTCTTTGGCGCGTACTTCTTGTTTTTTTCCTTTGCAAGCCAATAAGCATCATTCAAGGCTTTCATAGCACCCTCCAGCGCATCTTCCGATAGTTGACCGCCGGCAAACAAACCAGTTACCTCGCCGACTAATTCGTCAATATCTCTAGCTGCTTTCCTGCCGCCCTTTTCATGTGCTTCTACAACATAAGCCTCAGCGGTACCAAGAAGATAGTCTGGTGTGGTTCCCAGTGCGACAGCAAGATCACCGACAATTTTCATCGTCTGAGGCTTTCTCGTTCCAAGCTCGTAATTTTGGATAGTTCGACCTGTTACAAAGGCTTTCTTTGCTAATTCGGCTTGTGTAAGCCCTGCCTCCAGCCGCTTTTCTCTCAAACGCTCTTTAAAAGTCATAAGCCCACCTCTCATTTTTTACGCACGAACACGAACACTTTTTCTGCACAACAGGTTGACACGAATTTTCGTTCGCGCTATAATTTTAGCACAAGGGCGAAATACTGTTCGTGTAAATCATATCACGCGAACAATCCGTGTGTCAATCATAACGCAAAAGAATGTGCATATTTATCTCAGAATTCAGGATGGGAGGGTGCTCAGTGGAGACACAGTGCAGAAAGGAATACGTTGCTGTGAATCTGGATGTGGATAAAAATGGGACGGTCTCTCCGCGATTCATACGCTGGCCCAATGGCCGGATCTTTCAAATTGAAAGACTGAAGTATAAATGCCGTGCAGCTTCCGCCAAAGTGAGTGGTGGCGGTATTCGCTACACCGTGGTCATTCAGGGACGAGAAACCTTTTTATTCAGTGAGGGTAACAAATGGTTTGTTGAAGCCAAGGGATTGAGCGGCTGATTTTGGTTGGGGCGCTCCTTCACAAAGCGTGGAGATGTAAGAGATGAAAGTGTTATCTCGGGCTAATCTTGAAGCCATCGGCGCAAGAGTAATAAGGGCATATGCTGCCCTCCCAGGCGTAGCAGGGCAAGCGCTGGAGCGTGTGGATATCGATTATCTCTGCCATAGCCTTCTGGGATTGCAGATTGACTACAGGCATCTGTCAAAGGACGGGGTAAAACTTGGCCTGACATCCTTCTGCCAAATAGGTGTTGAAGTACTTCCCGAAGAAGGAGAGGCAGATTATGGCGAAGATCAGTTCTACATGCTGGATGGTAAAACGCTCCTGATTGAGAGCGAACTCGCCCGTGACGGAGCAAACATAGGGCGCCGTAACTACACCGTTTCCCATGAAAGCTGCCATCACATTTTAAAGCTGCTCTTTCCGCGGGACTACGGCGCCCAGACCATGGAGCGAAGCGTTCACTACTGCTACCGCAGTAAAACAAGCGCGAGAGACTGGGAAGAATGGCAGGTCGACACGCTGGCTGGGATCATACTGCTGCCGGCAGAATGTGTCAAGAAGTGCATGAGCCGTTTTGGTTTGGGGACTCAGATGCGACTGTTGAACCGGGTTTTCGCTCCGTCAGATTATAGGCGCTTCGAGGAGATGGCCAGTTTCATGGGCGCATCGAAAACAGCACTCTCTATTCGTATGTCACAGCTGGGACTTCTCAAACGAAATGACCTCCAAGATCCATACGCACTGGTACGGATCGAAAAGGACGAGGAGGATGGATTATGAATGTTCAAGCATATGAAGTCAAGGTCATAAAGCTATGCCCCTATTGTTCGTGGAGAATCTTAGATAAAGTCACGCCCACGACCGGGGTAATCGAAATGAAGTGTCCAAACTGTCGGAGAGTGGTCCGCGTGGATCTCAGCTTCCGGACAGCCAGGGCTTCATATCCTGCCAAGCTGGCATAACTCCAATTAGTGCCCATCAACCCATAACAGAATAAAGAAGCTGATTGCACCGAGCCACGGGTCCTTAGACATTGTTCTATGAGTCACCAAATTGCCGGGCATTGAGAAGAACAGGTAGCCATTTAGGATACCTTTCTTCTCAATGTCCGGCTTTTTTATTGCTGTTGCCGCCACTCGGAGGTAACAATGCAAAGCGCTCGCTGGAAAACGAACATATCACAATGTAGCAGCTTCACTCAAAAAACTTATTTTCGTTGTCGTGGCCCCCCGTATTCGAGATTTGGCTTTCCCAAATCTCGAATGAAACGGAGGAGCGATACATGTCGAAAAAGGACAAGTATCTTATCGATTATAAAAAGCTATATCCAGGTGTAGATATCCCGCCAGAAGTCCTGGATGTGTTAAAAAAAAGTGACCGCAAGATGATGTATGTGGAGTTGGATCTCAAATCAGAGCATTACCTTATCAAAGAAGGTCGAGAAATCGTTCTGCCATCGCGGGAGCGCTCCCTGGAACTTCTGTCCGAAGATGACTCTGTGCAATTCGCATCTGACGATGAGTCTACAGAAGATCAGGCAATCCAGAGGATCAGATACTCTCGCTTGCATGAGGCACTTGCGAGATTGGAGCCGGAGGAGTTGGCGCTTATCAAGGCACTCTATTTTTTGAATATGGGAGAACGCGAGTATGCGAAGAAGCTCGGTATTTCACAAAAAGGCGTAAACAAGCGTCGGCACAAGGTCTTAGCCAAGCTCCGGCATTTTATACAAAGATAAAGAACATTTAGAATTTTGGTTCTCACTACCCCCTCCTTAACGGTAAGGAAAGTGAGGGGGGTTATATCCGCCTCTTGAATCTTGAAAACTGCATATCCGGCAACTAACAACGTCGGTTGGTGGGCCCCTGACGAGGGGGGACAGCGATGCGGCGGGTGCGCGAAGACTCACCTGTGCAGATATTCTGCATGAAAGACGGCCAAGCAAGGTGACGAGCGGTTTCCACCCAGCCAAAAGCAGCTCTGGCAGGCTGTTTCGCAATGACACCACCATCCTGTACTCACTGTCCAGCCACAGTCTCAAGCAATGGGGGCAGCTCGGAGAGATCCTCGGAGGGGTGA
>ERZ779869.249-NODE-249-length-69117-cov-20.413686_pt1 | contig 69117 bp, 74 predicted proteins | sample MGYA00511557_ERZ779869 | MGnify/ENA primary metagenome ERZ779869 (study PRJEB29588, sample SAMEA2154620) | human gut metagenome | biome: human gut; feature: human-associated habitat; material: faeces | place: Denmark | collected 2008/2010 ... | reverse complement strand
AATTTGATACAGATTATTCCCCTGGCCTCCGGTGAGCATGAGCCAGAGCGCTCCTATATCTTCATACGAGGCAATATTGGCCGAAGCGTTCTGCTGGTAAATAACCTTGGCAATCGTCCAAGGGACGGGTTCGTTTTGAGAGGCCGGGATGAAGCTGGTGGTGGTTTTCACCTGCCAGCCCGCCGTGGAATCGAGTGCGTAAATCTCACGCACCCGCACCGTATAACCGTTGCGCTGGGTATCTCTGACGTTATCAAAAGTAATATCCAGAATTTCGCCACTATTGTAGGCCAAATCGTTTGCCGGGATAATACTGTAAGAATCTATGGAAAGGTCGGGACGAACCGTCTTCGCGCCACGGCCAATACCAAAAGTCAACTTTGCGGCATTGGTAGCACGCCAAACGAAAGAGAACCCTGCGAAACTGGAATAATTCCAGCGGGCATTAACTCCTACAAAGTCCGCCTGAATGGTCGAATGAGTACTCGGTGGAACCTTAATCGTAGCCACATGGTAGGGGACTGTTTGTGTCACCGTCGAAGTCCCTGTCTTGGTAATGGTCGCCGTATTGAGGAAAGCATTAGTGGTCAGGATGTTCGCCTCGCCAGCCAATCCTAACGCATAAAAGCGGTTGACCGCGCCCGTATTCGTCGGTGCACCCACGGCCAGCGGGATGTTGATGCCGCTGTTGGCATTGGGGGTTTTGCGGAACGTCAGAACCCCGCCCACGTCAATAGTGCCGTGCATACGGGTTTGGGTGTTGAACGTAGCTATCCCGTTATGGATTTCATTTCTGTAGACCCACAAGTCCCCAGCCCCATCGATGGTCAATGTCTTATTGTTGACGTTATTGGGGTCAGTTATGGAGAGGAAACCGTTGGATTCTTCGTAAAGTATGACTCGCGTAGGACCACTTGCCTTACCAAAAAGGATGCACTTCATCTTCTCGCCAGTGGTGGCAACAAAGCCAATGCCGTCCTCAAAAATGGTGGGGTTTTGGAACTTGAAAGGAATCGCAACGTCCATGTAGGAAGCGTCCGTCCCCTCAATGACTGCGGCTCCGTTACCGTCGCCGTGGATTTTCACCGCGTCATCCCCTTGTCCGAGAACTAAAGGAACTTCGTTTCCGAGAACCAATCCCGCCGTGTTGGTGAAACTCCATGCCCCGGAGATTGTCTGGTCACTAGCTGGGTCAAAGCCAGTGCCAGAACCGCCACCCTCACCGGAGCCTAAACTAAAATTTCTGATGGAGACAAAGTAGCCCGCTTCTTCAATCGTACTACCGAGAGAAAGAATTGCAGAAGTTTCAGTTGCCACAAAGACCAGCTGGTCAGTAGTCTTACCACCAGCGAGGAATGCCTTAGGATTGTCATCAGCTCCTACGCTAAAGAGCGCATAGCTGAATTCCGGATTAGGCTTCGTTTCCATCAAGCCGCCCAAGTCAGGATGCACATTGATAGAGTAGAGCTTACCGCTTTCGAGGTTGGAGATTTTGTAGAAACCTTCGGAGACAGGACCATCACCGTCCAGCGGGAGGGCCTCATACTCTTGGTCGTAGTCGAACCCCAGCGGGTGAAGTGCAATCGTTGCGTGTGCGCTCTCCACCGAAGCATTCTTATCTTGCGCGTTAGTGGGGACGACGAAGTACTTACCGTCGGGGGATTCAATCTCAATCACCTGTCCCGCGACCGAACCGTTGATGATGAACTCTTCCGGCGTAACGTTGGACCACTGTTCGTCGGTAGGAGCGGTAGCGGAAAGTTTGAAGAGACAGGGAGAACTGGAAGCAAGAAGCCACGCGGTGTGCGTGTCGGCATCGCCCAGCTTATAGGTTACGCCCGGCGTAATAGGAGAACCGTTGACGTAATTTTCAATTTGGATTTCAGAAGAACGTTTACGTGCCATGATAGTAAAAATTTGGGGCTGAACCCATAGAAGTTTAGCTCATGAGTTCAGCCCCGTCAAGGTTTAATTGTTGGTTATGCGATATTTCCAACGAAGGTAATCACCGCAGTCCCCTTAAAGGTCCCGGCATCACCGCCCGTAGGAATCTGGAACGAGGCAACGGCGGCTCGCTGTCCCGCACCAAGAGCAGTCCCCTGTGAAAAGATAAGAGTTCCTCGAAGGTTCTTACCAGTCACAATACCCTGCGCGGCCTCGAGAGGAAGAAGACCTTGCGCCCCTGCTTCCCCAACTACGTTGGTAAGGACTACGTTCTGGTTCTGGATAGTGATGTTGCCATCGTATTGGAATTCAGGTGCGGCGGCTTCGGTCACGAAGTCCACGCGGTAATATCCGGCAGGGGTAGGACCTACAAGAGCTACGTCGGAAACGGTGTCCGAAAGGGTCGTAAGCTGGGGAGCGGTAAGACCCTCAATCCCCTGCGCGGCTACGATGTCAACGTTAGCCTTTACTGCTCCATCTACGTACACCCACGCTTTCGTACCAGTGGAAGTGAAACGAGTGGTCCCTGCGGCAGTTACAAACGGAGGTTCTTCTATTGCGTCTGCAATGGTATCTCCCGTCTTGACAAATACGGTTACAGGGGCTTCCGCACTTACTTTCAATTCGTACCCCGTATCTGCGACTAAATCACCGATACTATACCACTTGTCAGGTGATAAGTCTGCGGGAAGAGTTGCTTCTTCAGGAGCCGGAATTTGGTCAGCCTTCATAGTCAAGGTAATCTCCGCGCCCTCAAGGGCATCGATGCGGAGGTAAGCGTTAGTCTGACCATCTTCCGTCGCGAAGTAGAAAGCACGGCCAGAAAGATACCCTTCGGCTTCCACCTGCTCCAACGCTTCATCTTTCGCGATGACCACATGTGGGCACTTGGTAGACGTGACAATAAACTTATACCGAGTAGCCTCGGTCAGTCCGGTAAGCTGATAGATTTGCCCGCGAGCGATAGTTGCATTCTCTGCGGGGATGGGAAGATTTTCTATTGCCATAATTCTTCGTTAAGAGTTTTAGTTAAAAGGTTATGCTCCAAAGCCAGAGGCGATAATAGAACCAATGTCGGCTCCTTCTGCCAGTTCTTCGGCTTCTTCGGTTTCGGTTTCCTGTTTGGGAGATTCAGTTTCTTCTTCTTCGGAGTTATCGTCGTCGCTATCATCGTCACCTATTTCTTGGTCCTCGATAGAAACAATCTCAATAGATTTGCCATCATCTGAAACAACGCCAACTCCCATGAGCTGAACATCATCCCCCGGTTTAAGGTCTCCAAATTTTTCAGGGTCATACGTAATCTTCATGCAGATAAAAAATTGAGGCGAGCGGGTTCATCCCGCCCGCCTCGGTTTAAGAGTTATAGGTTTAGGCTTAGAGGCCCGGCACTACCGCGGGGGTACTTACCAGAGAGCCAACGGGCTTGCCGTCAGCACCAACGAGTTCGCGGCCAGCGGTCGTGCGAATGTGTCGGATGACTACACCGTGACGCGGGAAGACAGGCATCGGAGCGGCAGAAAGCGTCGCGATGAACATGCCCTGCGTACCCATGTAGTTATCACCGTTGTCCTTGTTGTTCACCCAAACCAGCTCACCAGCGTAAGTCACGGGGTCCCACTTGGCCTGACCGTAGGCAGACACCGGACGAGGAACGAGGGACTTGTACACGTCCTTCACAAAGATAATCGTATCTTCGTAGGGGGCGTTCATGTACGCGGGGTTCGGCACATAGCGATTACCAACAGTCGTTTCCACCTTGATATACTGGGGAACTTCCACCCACTTCTGACCAGTCGGCTTGGTGTCGTCGAAGGTGTAGCGGGGGTTCATGTTGTCCACGATGTAGGTAAAGCCCTTGTACGTCCACTTCACGCCCAGCTGACGCAGGAGGGTAGCATCCTTGCCTTCCGCGGCCTCTGCGAAGTTCCAGTCCTTGCGGATAACTTCGTTGTGACGCAGGATGAAGTCCACGGTGTCCTTCGAGGTGTAAGCCAAGAAGACAGGGGAACCTTGGTCCATCAGAGCGGCAGATTCGCCAGCACCTTCATTGATGAGCAACTGCCAAGCTTGGTTCATCAGGTCGTCGTTCAGAGCGGCTTCGGGCTTAACTTCCGGCATGGAGTTAATATCGTTGCTCACGACATCGAGACCAACAACACCCGCCTTCGTGGGGATGAGTTTGTAGCTGGCGATGTTGATGTAGCTCTGACGGTAGAAGCGAGACCAAGTATTACCGACGGCACGGACCAACTGCTTCACCGCATTCTCGGCCTGTTGCTTAGCCTGCCAAGACTGACGCATACGGAGTACGTCCAGTTTCTGGGAGGAAAGCCTCGTGATGAAGCGGCTGTAGGAGTATTCCGTAGCCCCAGTATCATTTACCGTAATCGGAATCTGGTTGGAGGTGGAAGCGAGGTTAATGTTCATCCATTCGGCACGGGGGTCCGTAGCACCGAAGGTTGCGATGCGCCCGGAATCACCAACACCGTCAGTCCATTCTCCCGTCATAATCATCTGGGAGTTCCACGGAGAAGTACGAGCAAAGGTGCTGAACATGTTGGCGTTAAGAAGGTTGGTCATCGTGACCAGCTTCAATTCTTGGGCCTGAATATCGTTAGGAGAAGTAGCCATTTGTAAATTAAATTTGGTTTAATTTGCAACGCCTAGTTCTCTTTGGAAGATTTTGTTTTGGGGTCTTACGCGGTCATGGCAGGGTCAGGACCAAGAATTTTCACACCTGCATAAAGGTTTGTTTTGGTTTGCTCGCGGGAAAGCAAGAATGGGACACCGCATTTGATGCCCCCATTCTTGTCATAAAATTACCAGTATGTCAAGGATTATTTATCATAATCCAAAGGCACTACCAATAATATCCCCGACTGCGGTCGGCCCGGCGGGTGGCTGGGTCTCCGGAGCTTTGGGGCTACCCTCGTTAGCGGAGGGGCGGGCCTTGCGGAGTTTGGCCACCTTCACGTTGAGAGCCTCGATTGTCGCGCGAGCATCTGCCAGTTCCTTAACCATGAGTTCGGCCAGTGCGCCGTCCATGAAGGAACCATTATTTATCTTGTGAGCAAGATGGCGGGCATGCTTCACATTCTCTTCGGTAATCTCCGTGGTCATGCCCAGTTCCTTGGCACGTTCCTTCATCGCTTCCAACGTGTAGTTGTCGAGATTGACGGTGTAGGTTGCACCTTCGGATTTGCCGCCGCGGCTGGCTTTCAACTCTTCCACATACTTGTCGGCCTCGGCCTGATAGTTTCCGTGGGCGACAATGGCCGCGTCGCGGACCTTAGCCATGCGGACAAATTTGAACATGGCAGAATCGCTGATGCCCAGTTCCTTCCCAATGGCCTCATACGCTTCTTCACGGTCGTACTCGTCGAGGTCAGGATTAAGGGCAACTTCATTCAGCTTGTCCATGTCCAGAGATGCACCAGAGGCGCGGGCAATCTCCGCAAGTTTGGCGTTGGCCTTATTATACGGGGCAGTTACATTGGTCTTGTATTCTTCGGTTGCGGTGAAGGCATAGCCGCGTACAATCTCGCGCAGAGATTCAAGCTCTTCATTGCTTGACGTGGACTTACCCGCTTCTTCCAGCTTGGCCTTCAAGTCCGCGATTTCTTTCTTCGCGCCTCTCAACTGGACGCGCATTTCAGCGAATGCCTTGCTCGCCGCCTTGCTGGCCTGTTGTTCCTTCGGCCCATCATCTTTCTTTTCTTCCTTCTTCCCTTCTTCGTTTTCTTCCTCTTCGTTTTCTTCCTCTTCGCTCTGTTCTTCCTCTTCGTTCTGTTCCTCCTCGGATTCCGTGTCATCCGGGGGAACCGGGGTTCCCGTGGTATTGACTACTTCATCATCAGCGATGCGAGGCCCAGCATCTGGCATGACTACCGTACCATCCGGGGATTCAATGGGAGCCGTGGGGTTAGCGGGATTGGAGGGTTGAGTGGAATCCGTGGAATCCGGGGCGAACAGGGTCTGTTCGAAAATGTTATGTATGTCGTTGTGAATAGCACCATCTATGATGCCCTCCGCTACTGCGGGAATATTTACGTTGTCCATCTTGTATTACCTGTTGGGTGAAAGTGAGTTAATCCAAGCGTTACGCTCGGTCATGGGATGATTCATCATAGTTACCGGGGATTCGGTTTCTTCATTCTCTTCGGCCAGATTGAAGAGAGCGGCGATAACGGATTTAGCCCCAGCCGCGAAAGCCCCATTCAATGCGGCGGCTTCCATTGTGGGCTGTAAGGTCGCATTGAGTTTCGACTGAACAATGCAGAGAGCTTCTTCCATTACCGGGTCATGCAGGAGTTCAGCAAGGCGGCCAGTCGCCGCCTTGTTGCTTTTGAACCCTTCGACAGTGTAGGTAGGAACTGCCTTCATCGTGCACCTCCTAGCGATTGAGCCGCTTTAGCATTGGCTTCTACGGCGTTACGAGTAATCTCGGCATCCTGCTTTTCCTTAGCCAACTGGATTTCAGCTTCCGTCTTCATGCGCTTCAATTCAATTTCGGCTTCGGCTTTCATCTGTTCAGGAGTAGGTCCTTCTTGAGGAGCCGCTTCTTCGTTCTGTTGCATCGCTTCCAAGGCCCGCATGCCGTTGGTAATAACCTCGTTGCACCTCTTGACCAGTTTCTCGTACTGTTCAAATTCAGGGACAACTTCCTTGGCGGCCTGCAAATAGTCCATGTGTCCTGCCAACTGGGCGACCAGAAGCTGTAGAGGTTGAGCTAGCTGGGCCATCTCTTCGGGTTCCAGCTGTGCGTCCGGTAGCATGGACATGATGAAGTTGGCATGCACTTCCGCGTGCGTCCTGTGGTCCTCGTTCGGCATAACCGGAACTTCCTGACCTGCCATGAGCTGGTTGTTCTGGATGGATGCGATAGAGGCGGCCACGGTTTCGGACGGGTTGGGGTCATCCTTCAACGGCATGAACAACTGTGCGGTGCGTCCGTTCGTTTCATTGGCAATGGCCATACGAATGAGACGTTCCTGCCCAGCGCGGGGCATGAACTGCATGTAGTTGAGACACTGACGGAGAGCCATCGTGCGGCGAACCTTACTGCCCGCACCGATAGGCGGGAGGGCGGTAACGCTGTCAAGGTCGATAGCGAAGAAGGCATCCCTTGGCACACCTGCTTCGTCCAGACGTTGGAGCATGCGTTCACGTTCCTTAAACCCGCCAATCCCTTCATCGTAGTCCTTGCGGATGATACGGCGAACGATTTCACGGAGAAGGATGGTCATGTGCTCCAAGAGCATATCCATGATGTTATTGCTGACCTTGCTCGCATTGCCCATACGGATTTCAGCTTCCAGCTGGGTGCGGCCCATGCCTCCATCAGCATTCACGTCAATCTCGCCCAAGCGTTCCCGGATTTGGTTCTGCAAGAATGCGAGGGGAGTTCCGGCAACCTGTTGCAGATTTGGCACGGGATTAGGAACCACTTGCGTTGATGGGTCCAAAATGGTATAGGCCCCCATCGGGTTCACCATTGCGGAGAGACGGGAGGTTTCATTGGTGGCAGAGACGTTCAGAGCCATGCCGAGGAACGCCGCGTCCGTCGCTTGGTTCATCAACTTGTCAATAACACGAGTGTGAGGCAGAAGGTCATTCCCATATCCGCGGAGAGCATGGATGTCGCCGTTGGTGCTACTGCCCAGCGGGAAGAGGACGAACGCTTCTTCCATAGAGTTGTAAGCCCCTTCCTTGGTGTAGAGGAACTTGGTGTCATCTACATCGCGGTTCTGGTCACGCTTCACATCCTGACCATTGCCGCCGCTTCCGTTGACGAAGAAGATGGAGTGAGTAACCGTACCGTTGAATTCGCGAACCCACATGTGGGCAATCGGAATACTGGTTCCAATTACGTCGGTCAGGGTGTAGTCTCCGTTTTTGAGCATCTTCTCGGTCTCCCAAGAGATACGCTGGGGCTGTACCGTCTGATTGTAGCTACAGGTCTTCAACACCTTCATGACCTCTTCCACATCCCAGCCAGCTTCCCTTGCGGTCTGCGGGTCACGAATGAAATCGTAGAGTTCATGGGCACGAAGGGTACGAGTAGCAAACACAACCTCAAGGGTGCTACTGTCCGGCTTAACCTTTCGCTCGAACGCGAACTCGTTCAGACTACCCGCCTTGAAGTACCAAGTGTCAGGGTCCTCAAAGTAGGCAAGGCCGAAGCCGTGGAATGAGAAGTTGTGAAGAAGGTCCGTCATGATGGAAGTGAATCCCGGCATGGACTTGACCATCTTCGTCACCTCGGTGGAAAGGATGTCTGAATAAATGGGGCGACGAGCATTATCTCCGAAGGTGGTCTGCACCGAAACAAGTTCGGGGTTATCCCACACTTCGCGGAGGCTAGCCGCCACCTTTTCACGAACAATCCGCATCGTGCGGAAGTTGTAGTTGGTTCGATAATTCTGACCAACTGCGGAAAGGGCCATTGGGTCATACGGGCGTTGTCCGTCCAGCTCTGCCTGTGCCTCTGTCCTCGCTTGCATGGATAGCTGGTCAGCGGTGAGACAGAAGTAGAGCATGGCGCGGGCTTGGTCGGCGGTCGGAACCCTTCGCTTGAGAAGGGTTCCGTTCTCGTCAACCACGCCAATAACCCCCGGACCTACGGGAGCATTTGCGTCTGGTTTCGGCATATCTACTATTTGTCAATTTCGTCTTTACCCTCAACCGCATCAGCCTTCATGGCTTTCTTGGTCTTGGGCTTCACAGGTGCAGGTGTAACAACTTTCGCGCTGGGTGTCAAGTCTTCTGCTTCACTTAAATCCTCGCGGGCTTTAGTTGCTCCACCTACTTGCTCGGACTGCCCCATCATATTGATAGATTCCGCTTTGATGCTGGCGATAGATACCTCGGCAGGGGTCGTCACCGTCACCTCACCCAAAACTTGGGGAAGCTTAAAGTTGTCCGCGTCGGGGATTTCACCAACGGTGATGAGGTCGTCCCAGTTCTCCACGTTGAAGCACTTCTCGGTCAGCACCTTGTCAAGGAAGAGACGGAAATGCTGGGAGATGGTGACGTAGGGAACTCGCTGGGGATAGAGTTTCGCCAACTGGCTGGACATGACGAAGGTTCCGTCCACGGTGCGGGATTCGTAGGAACCTTCGGTAGCGGGAACGGTGAAGTATTTACCCGCAATAACCGGAGCCTTCTTGCGATAGAACGTTGCATCCAGCGTATCAATCGCGCCGGGCTTAAACTTTTCATTGCCGCGTTCGGAAACCCAAATGATAGCTCGTTCGTCCGGCGCGTTCTCGTAAGCCAGAGCCTGTTGCAGTCGGGCGAAGAGATGAGTAACGAGAGCGTAGCTACCCGTGACAGGGGTCAGCAACTCAATCGTGCGAAGGTCCCGGAACTGATTCATCAAGATTTTAATCATGGGTTCAGCGGCGGCCTTGGCCCGGTAAGGGAGCAGGAGCCAAACATCGTGGTCGCCACGGCTGGAAGCCGCAACGCTGTCAATGAGGTTCTGTGCAATGTTCGCGCCGTTGATAAGGACGCGAGGTTCACAAGGGATTGCTATTGTAGCCATTGTCGTTTATTTTGTTTTAGTTGCTTTGAGGGCGCGGCGTTCAGCCTGTATGCCCAAGGATGTGTCCGCTTGAGGCGGCAGGATATTGAATGCCCATTCAGTTACCAACTGCTGGAAGAGATACCAGCGGAAGTAGAGCTGGGATTCGACGAGAGGCTCATACATTAGATAGGAGAAGAAGGGGTACTTTCGAGGACTGCCCAGATTTAATCTGTAAGGCTCGAGGTGAGGGGCTTCCGAACTATTCGAGAATATCTTTGTCCGAAAGTATTTAGGACGCACCCCATGTACGGGGTCGACGTCTTTGAACGCCATCACATGGGTTGGATTCGCTCTGTCTGGGTAGGGGTGCATGACCTCGCCACGTGTAGGCGCGAGCCTTGCGGTATTTCCATTTACCCACGCAAGGTAGTAGGCACGGTATCTCCATGCTTTTCCCCACACCTCCTTATCCTGTGCTACCTCATGGAAGACGGTGGCGTTTTCGCTAATTGTCATACTCCGTGGTCCCTTTCAGGTTTTTATCCTCTTGTGCGTCCGCAAGGTAGTTGACGAAGTTAATGAAGGTAGCCGCGTCGAATTCGGGCAGTTCGTTCTTGTAACTGGCGTATGCGCTCGTATTGGTCATAGGAATTGCGGGCCACGGTTTATATACGTTGGTCAACTTCTCGGCAATGTCGCGCAGGAACTGGCTGTACTCTTCTGATGGAGCCACGAGGGAGAGGAAAGCATCCGGATGTTCGGGATTGTCCGAAGTCTCTACCTCCCGGTCAAACGTCAGCGGGTCGTCCGCGTATTCGACATGGGAGAGTTTGGCGTTGTACTTTCTTGTTCTCTTGAGGCTCTTCTTATACTTCTTCGCATGTTCACGAAGCTTGTCAAGGTCGTCGAGCCACATAGGAACCTGTTGCCACCACGAGCGCATAGCCTCGACGCGTAAGCGAATGAGATAGGCTGAACGCATGATTTGGGTCAGGCATCCGCAATGGTAGTGTGTGCGCGTTAAATGTTTGTGGTTCATCGTGACCACATTCCCACATGCACATTGCGCGACATACGGATATCGGACATCATGGGAGTACCCAATGACCGTCAGAATTCCCCGACTATGACCAACAGGCAACGGTTCATCATCCGTCCCCATATAATCGGGGAACGTTTCTGGGGTCTTCACTTCCTCCGGCAAGTTCATGAGAGCTACCGGGGTCCAACGACGGAAGACTTCTTGAATTGATTCGGGTTTGGACATGACCTCACTATACGCAAATGGACGACGTTGTCAATATTATTTTTCGTCAGCTTCGGGCTTTTCGCCCTTCTTCTTGAGCTTCAAGGTGATGGTACGGGCCGCGCTTCCTTCTTCCAGTTCAGGACGAGTGCCATCCTTGTTCAGAATTACTGGTCCACCCTGCAATCCCATCTGCGTCACTATCTCGGTTTGTTCCAGCTCGAACTGCTGGATGACCTGTGACAGTAGGTCCATGTCGCGCTTCGCAATCGCTTCGTTAAACTTCTCCCACAGACCGTGGCTTCGCTCCATGATAGAGAGGAAGAGAGGTACATCCTTAACTGATTGTATCTCTGCGTCGGCCATGAAGGAAGCGACACGGGAGAATCCACTGTTCATCAGTTCTTTGTACTGGCTACTCATGGATTCAACGATGTCAAGCTCTATCTTCGTCCTCGCCTCTTGGCGTTGGAGGATGCGTGCCTGTGTGTTCTGCGTGTACGTATTGAGAAGTTCATTGCGGATAGCCAGTTCCTCCTTCGAGAGTTGGACGCTATCAACAATCTTATCAACACGTTCACGGGGGAGGCCAGTAACTTCCGAGATGACAGGAACCGGGGTCCCTGCCTTGTACATCTCAATGGCCTTCCTTATAACGGTGTTCTCGTTAGTGATTGGTTTGGGGGCGGCTATCTTTGCGGCGGCTCGTAAGTCCATTAGTTCCAAAGGGTTTGCATTGCGGCGGTTACGTCGGAGGCAAAGGTGTCGCAGGCAGGAGCGGGGCCATCCCCGCCGACGAAGCCGCCGAGATACCTGCCAATGTCTGCGGCTTCAATATATGCGGTTCCGTCTTCGCGATATTTGATTACCTCTTGATGTTCTACCACCTTATGGTTCTGAATGTCAAGCCTAATCTTACCGAACTCCGGCCCCATGATTCCCCGGCACACGTGCACCAATAGTGCTAGTGCGTCCGCGTTGTCCGGGGATTTATGAATCCGCTTCTTCATGGCCGCCTTGGGTTCCACGGCAATTCGGGTTCCGTTCATGGTGTAGAGCCGGGATTTAAGCTCGACGATAGTTGTCGGGTCGAGGCCATAAAGTTGGCGAGCATTGATTGCCAGTTTCATACATCCCCAAAGCTCGGAGACCTTGTTGCTATATTGCTGACATGCCTCTTGATTCTGCAACAGGCCAATGGGCACTTTGCTCGCCATACCCGCGAAGCTGACCGTCTGGAAGTCCGTGCCAACGTGCTGGGCGAGGATGTCGATGAAACCAGTACCTCCGGTTACGTCCACGGCAAGGTACTTACTTTCAACCCCGTTGGCCCGGAGAATCTCTCCAACTTGCTGGGCGATGTCGAAGTTCCTTTGCTTCATCCGTTCCTTGTCGGACGTAGACTTCAACAAATAGGTACGGAACACCGCGCACGCCCAAAGCCCTTCAACCGTTCGTCCGACTTTGGCGAGCTTCAAACATGACTGGTCCCCGCCGTTGGTGTAGGCAGGGTCCAATCCTGCGATGGTAATCAACTCGCCGTCTCCCCAGACGGGCATGGCATCCGCGCCACTGCCGTAAATTTCAGCCTCCGACATTAGTGAACCTTCTTCCGTATCATCTGAAAAGGTAGCCCGGTGGAACCGCATCACGAACGGACTATTCTCCCCGTACTGTTCAATCGTTTGCTGAACAATGTCCAACGGGGTGTAGAAGCTCCAATCCTCGCGGCCATATTTGATGCGGGGGTTCTGGGTGTTATCGAAGCGGATGTAAATCCCGTCCTTGGTCTCCCATTCATATTCCTCAAAGATGTCAACGCTGTCCCACCCATCCTTGGGCATAGCCATAACACCAAAGGCATCGGTGCGGCTCTTGGGGTTAGAGGCGGCCATCAGGGTAGGAGGCGTGTCCGCTCTGTTGGTGATGAGGTTGGTACGCCACACCTCGACGAGTTCAATCGGCAATTCGGAAAGCTCGTCATAAAAGACGTGCATGTTCTTTGCCTTAATACCGATAAATCGGCTACTGGGGTCGCCGACGTTCGCGCAGGGGATAATGGAGATGCCGCGGGAATCATCAATATCTCCGTCCTCGTTCACGCCTTTAATCTGTCCCTTGCCATCAACGAGCTTACCCGGAAATTCCTTGCGCCACAACCGTTTAATATCCTTGAAGATACGTTTCTTCGCACCTTCAATAGTAGTTGATGTGACTAGGCAAAGGGTATCGACGGGGTCAGCCAGATAGAAGAGCGTCGCCATGATAGCCATAGATAATGACTTCCCAGAGGACGAGCCTCCACCCATGATGACCACATCATATTTGCACGCGGTTTCAATCATCCGTTCAATCCACGGCGTCCAGATAATGGGAGTAGGACTGCCCTTGTAATTCCACAGGAGGTTGATGGCGTTCTTAGCGTGTCCATACCTGCCCAGCCCTCCCTTCTCTTCGGGCCATGCGTATTTGAAGCACCAGAGTTCGATGTCCAATTCCGAAACTCCGTACTCCCATTGTCGTCCGTAGCGAGTAAAGTGGCGTGCCATTTTAGATTCTTTCTATATCCCAGTTGTCGAGGGTCAGTGTGTGGTCGTCGTTCAGTTCCCGGTACGCATACAGTAGAATGAGAAGAGCGTCCGCGTTCTGCAATGTCACCTTCGCGCCGGGGAAGTTCTCCATCGCGATGCGTTTCAGATTGTTCTTCCACCGGGTCCTGTCCCGTGCGGTCAAGCCCGTATCATACGCGCCAACGGCACGCATCCATACGATTGGGGAAACCTTTGTGACGGTGTACCCCGCCGCCGCGGCGTAACCGAGGACCTTCCCGGTTGCCTCTCCCAATACGCCACTACTTCTCGGATTGGACACCTTGCCGCCTCCGCTCATGGCATAGCTCATCTTCTCAATGTACATGATACGATGACGGCTACGTGGCAGTTTGTTCAATATGATTTCCAGTTCCCTTTCGTCTTCTGGCATGTGCTTTATCCAGATTTTCTTGCTCCGGGTGTCCGCGAGTACAAGGGCGCCGTGGGTTCCGGGGTCAACTCCTACTAGTTGCATAGGAGAATATATCCCACAAAGTCCAGAAGGTCAAGCACAAAAATAAGACGGCCACCATAGCGTACTATGATGGCCGAATAGAACGTGCTCCTTTTTTACCCGCAATGCGGTGCTACGGGATAAACCCGTCAGAGCCGGGAGGGGGTTACTTGGTCACGGCGGAAAGGAGGCCCATCTCTTGGATGGCTTCAACCTGTCCTTCCACCGGGTGCGGTTTGAACTTGAGGAACGCTTTGGCGTAGCTGTTCTTCCCGTCGCGGGAGACGGCGCGTTGTGCACCAATCTGCACACGGAAGGGCAGGGAGCCGAGCTTACTACCCTTCAACATCATGAACTGGATGAAGGGAGCACCAACGCCCGTGTACTGATTACCTTCCGGGGTGTATCGTGCCAGCGTCCACTGGTCGCCCATGAAGTCAATGGTGAAGAGAGCGTCAAGGTCATCCTCGGCGGTACTTGCGTCCTTAATACCCTGCGGCTTCTTAACCAGTAGCCACATGGCAAGGGCACGGTTGACCTGTTCCTTGGTGTACCCTTCGGCCTCGTACTCTTCCTTCGTATTCCACGTCTTGGCATATACGCCGGGCTGACGTTCGTTGTACGGGATGTATTCGCGGAAGAACTTACGAGCCTTCAATACGATACATTCAAGAGGATTATTGCGCTCGGCAACGACCAGACCGTTGAGAAGGAACGCACCCAAACTGCCAATCGGTTCTTCCAATTTGGCTTCATCGCAAGAGGCTTGCCACAGTTTGAGGTAGGGAATCTGAATGTCCGAAGCGTCGGTCTCGCCCTCGAAGGAGTGGTATTCCGTAGCGGTTGCGAGTTGATTGGGTTCGGGAGTTCCCAGTTCCAATGCGTCTTCCGGGTCCATTCCCAAGGTTTCGGGTTCGGTTTTCTTAGCCATGTTATTCTTTGTATTCTTGGTTTAGAGTTGAGGGCTTCTTTGGCGAGTGAACTACCCTCGGTAACTTCTCTGACGTGACTATATCACAAGTTTGAAAGATGTCAAGAACTTTATTTGATTTTGAGCAAAGCCATCGCGCTCGTCACTTCTTTCACTACTCCAAGTTCTTGAAGCTCTTCGAGTAAGGATTCCTTGGCCTCCTTCATCTCGGCACGGGTGGCTCCTTCAACTTTGTTTTTATCTACCACCATGTCAAGAAGCTTCGACACAGGGAAGCGGGAGATGCTGTCCAGAATTTCCTCTGGGGAAATGTACTGCTCGACGTAGGCACGGAAGGCATCATTGTCCACCTTCACGGTATTGCCTCGCCGTGCGTACTTCCATCCGGGAACATCAACGCCGCAAGCGAAGAGGGTCTTGGCATAGTCCTTATGCACCTTGTTGGCCTCCGCGATAATGTTCGCAAAGGAAAGAAGGGAGCCAAGGGTTTCCGGGTTGTCCATCGCCGTACCGACATTGTCAATCATTCCCTCGGCTAGGTCCTTGTCCTTCAATACTTTAAGTGAGAAGTTACGGGCCATGCTAGTCACCTTCTTACACCGGGCGAGACGGGAACAGTAGGGGCAGACATGCGGAGAGGATGAGTAGGCATAGGGATTCTCCGCATCACGGCAATGGCGGGCAATGACTGCGGACATGTTTCCCCTTGCGGTAGCTTCATCCATAGAGACGACGGACATATCCGTGGTGAACTTCGGCCCCTTACCGTCGCGGTAGAACGCCGCAATCTTCATGCTTTCGGTCTGGCTGGGCTGTACCACCGCAAGGATAATACGCTTACATTCAGGGCGTTCTGCCATTTCCAGCAAACCATAGTAGATGAACTGGGTATTCTCGGCAGGGTCAGATACGGGGACCATCCCCATTTTGTAGTCAATAATCATGGAAGTATCACCATGCCGGACAAGAACGTCAGCCGTTCCGGTTTGTGCTTCATCGTCTGGGTTGAAGACGATTCCTTCAAACTTATGTTCCGGGAGTACTACTACCTTGTCCGTTTGTAACTCGGTCATAAAGATGGACATGAGCCTATCCACCATGTTGGATGCCGCAGTGTAGAGGATGTGCTCATGCTTGGTCAAAAGGGAATCTGGGTTCTTGGTTTCAAGGGCCGCGTGAACACGGGTCCCAATGGCCGCCGGGGAGAAGTCATCCTCTTCTTCCTCTTTAGTCATGGGGCGAGGCACATATCCGGGACAGGTAGCGAGCAATGCCATCTTACTCGGACTGTACTTGCTGTGGGTATTGATTTCGTTATTGGACATTTGATGTTAATGCGTTAAGACAAATTTCTTTTGTGTTGAGTGCTTGAATAATTCTTTCTTCCACCGTACCGGAGGCGGTCACGATATATTGCAATGTGTGTGACTTTGCACCGAGGCGGGCGATACGTCCTTGTGCCTGTAGCAAATTGACGATTGCGTAGTCTGGCGAGATGAGTGCGGCGCGGGGGTGGCCTCCCTCGGTATCGTGGAGAGACACCCCAGTTCCTCCTGCACTAATCTGCACGAGAGCGAGAGGAACTTCATTCCGTTGGAACTTGTCCACCTCTTCCTGTCGGTTCTTCCCAGTCACCGCTCCACTAATCTCGGCATAAGCGATTGTCTTACCCGATTTATTGTTAATGAGTTCCGAGAGTGTGGAGAGACTGTCGAGGAAAGACACGAAGATGGTGACGCTATATCCGCTGTCCAGAAGTTCAACTGCCTTCTCTGCCATCGTGGGGAGCTTAGCCAATTCAGATTGCTGGCGAAGCCGAAGGAGTTCAACGATAGCAGGAAGTTCGATTCCCTTCTCGTTAGCCCGTTCGATGGACTGGTCCCATGATTTGTCCAGCTTGTCAAGTGCTTTCTGCAACTGTTTAATCTCTCTCATACCTTTCATGTCTACGTCCACGGACAGATATTCGATTCTATTCTCCGGGAAGAATGTGTCAAGTCTATCCTTGTCAATCTCTGTCATAACCCCAGCAGTGAAGAGCTTTTGTTTCAGGCTCTCCATCATGGCGTGGTTACGTGGGTTGAGCTTAAACTCGATACCTCCCCAGAAGCTGTCAGTGCATCCGTGCATGCGTGCCCAGAGCCAGAACCCGCGCCGAGGGTCTTGAATCCACTTGGCATACGTTGCGGGAACGCTCATGTCAAGAGGGGAGACGAAGGGAGTGGCAGAGAGCATAATCGTCGGAAGTCCTTGATGGGCCGCAGTTAATGCCATGATGTTGCTTAGGCTACCATAGGTTTTGGCCTTATGGCTTTCATCAAGGACCAGCAAGGAATCGTCGGGGAGGGTCCAAGCCCCGAAGACTATCCGGGACTTGGGAACCTTTGTAGGGCGTTTGTAGTAGGAGGTACTTCCCCTGCGCACCTTCTCCCATGAGAGGACATCCACCGCGTCCGCTCCTTGCTGTTCAATCGCTCGCTTCCATTGGGTCACTACGATGGCAGGGCAGACGACGAGAAGCCTCTTGCCCATAGCCTTCGCGGTTTCAATAGTAACCAATGTCTTCCCCGTACCCGTGCAGGATTTATTTATCACATAGCCGTGCCGGGTAATTGCATCCACCATATCATGGATGCAATCCTCTTGGGGCGGGAATGGAGTAAGTGCGCTCATTTGCGATACTTGTCCATGATTTCAGGTTCGGCAAGGAGCGGAAGGGAAGAAGCCCACTGCGGAGTATCTTCCATTATCTGTTCGATGCGCTGGGCGTATTCCTCGGCGCGGTCAGCCGGGACCATCACTACGGCTTCGTCATGTACGAGAAGGACAGGTTGCGCACCCTCTAATTCCTTGCACAAGCGATTGAACGTGCGGACCATGAGGTCACGTGCGATTGCCTGAATATTGTTGTTGCTAAGGAGGTTAGTATTGACAATGGAGGACTTGTATCCGAGGTCGACACATGTTGCGAAGTAGGGACGGCGACCATCCTTCGGCTGAACCAGCTTCTTGTAACAGTTCCGATAATAAAGCTTCCGGCCAGAGGGAAGGGAGAGCGCAAAACTATGGGAGGGGGTACGATAGCCACGAGCCGCTAATGCGTCCAACTCTCTCCACCATGCCACCACTTCTGGGCTACGACTGCGGTACATGTCCACAATCGCTTGGCACTGGTCCCTGTCCATTCCGGGGTTCGAGCGTTGAATAGCCTTCCATCCAGCACTAAAGCCGCAAGCAAGTACCCCAGCCTTCACATGCTGACGTAAATCCGCTTGCCCCGGAGTTTCCTTACAGTACTGTTTGAAGTCCTTAACGTCCGCGGGGAGGAGGCCCCAGCCTTTCGCGTTAGCGGCATAGATGTCCTTCTCACCAGCACGGAGGGTGTCAAGAATTTTCTCCTGCCCACAGAGCCAAGCGGTCAGACGTGCTTCAATCCCTGCCCAGTCGCATACCACGAGCTTATACCCTTCCGGGGCCTGAATGGCATTGCGCTGGCTAAAGCCCAAAACATCCTCACGGTTAAGCTGTTGCAGGTTCAGTTTATCGCCTCCGGCTGACCAGCGTCCCGTACTTGCGCCACAATATGTCAGAGTATAGGGAAGCCGTTCCACTCCTTCATGGTCAGTATAGACGCGGGAAAGCATGCGCTCGGTAATACTAATCATGCGGTTTACGCTCCTGTATTTCCCAATAAGCGTTACCCACGGGACGAGATGGCCATATTCTTCCAGCCAGTCCGTAAATTTCTCACTGACCTTACTTGTCGTCTCCGGCGGCGGGATGTTCAGTTCCTCGCACGCTTTGTGTAATTGAGGAATTGAAAGTTTCTTTTCAAGTGGGATAGCTTCCTTGTAGTCCTCTTTCGCCTGATGGAGTTTCTCCAATCCGTCAAGAAGATACTGGCGGGAAGTAGGAACTCCGCGCCATCCCATGATGCAGGTATTGAGCCAGCATTCCCGTTCATCTTCCGGCCAGAAGTCCTTCATCTTATCCCACAAGGCGAGACAGTAGTAACTATCGCCCGCCACGTATTCCTTCATGTCGTCCGGGATGACTTCCATCTTGCGGAAATCAACACCTTCGGCTTTGGCTCGGACCTCCTTGCTAATCTCTACACCCCAAAGCTTTGCGACAATCTTGTCAAGAGAGCCGTAGATGGCGAGATAGTTGGAAGCGGCACGGGAACAGAGCCACTCCTTGAAGGGCGGCTGGAAGCTTGGCGTGCACGGGATGCCCTTGGCCCCCGGCGCGTGAAGTGCGAAGAGGTAAACGGCATAGTCGAAGCTGGCGTTAAACGCGACGAGGGTTTTGTCCTTCGTAGTTTTCTCCCAGTCAAAATCCTTCGGATGTCCTACCCAGCAATACTTCCCGTCATAGACGGACATGATGTATGCATCGAACCGTGGGTCCAGACAGTAGGAATGCGGGTCCATGAACTTGAGGGAATATTTCCCCTCATAATACGTTTCAAAGTCAACGGCAAGAGTATCGCCTGTGAGTTTGGTCTGGTCATCTGTAATCTCCATTTCATACCCCGGAATGCGAGGCAGTGAAAATGATATAGGGGGATGGTCTATTTCTTCGTGCATTAGTGTTTGGGTGTATTCGGTTGTTCTTTAGCCTTTGAATAGTATTCTTGGGGTGTGCTCATAGGAATTCCGGCGGCTCTGTCCTTCTTGTACATCTTGACGGCACGGTTCATGCGGTTCACGACTTCCCGGCATTTTTCGTTTGCGAGGAATATCCCATCCTCAAAGGAGAAACCTTCATCGCGCCCCGTAGCGGCTACTAGGCGCAATGCGAGAATGGCGATGTCGGTTGCCTCCTTTACGCGGTCCTCCGCGTCAGCTTCCCGGTATTCTTCAATCTCCCACAGAAGATGGCGCAGGAGGTCAGCGGCTGATTCCTCTAATCCCATATAGGAGAAGTGGGAATCAACAGTTTGGGCGGCGATTGCAATTTCGTTGTACATAGTTTAGCGTGATATGATTATGAAGAAGAGAGTGACCAATGTTGCGGAGAGGCCGAAGATATTGATGTTCATGTCCCGGTTACTCCGTTTTAATAGATGTGTGATGGTGATGTAGATGAAGGACCACACCCACAGAACGATGAGGACGAGAATGAGCGAGAAGATGAGGGAGGCCAGTAGGGACATACCATTGACCAGAAAGCCCATAGATAGGGAGAGGTAATAGATGCCTATGTAGGGGGATAATTCTGCTAGGTCTTTCATGATTAGCACTTCATCGCATTATAGAGGCAGAGTATAGGGACTAAGTAGAAACCAGCGGCGGAGACCGCCCCGAAAAAGAAAGAATCCTTCTTCGGAATGGAGTTCACCGCAGCAACAAAGAGAAATTGAAGCACGTGACTGCCGAGCACCGCTAAGAAGCACAGCATCCACGAATATTCAGGACAATGCACTTTAACCACTAGGGTAAGGAAAAAGGGTACGAATGAGAGAACCGGATGCATCTGCCCCAACGTGTCCTCGAGGTTATCCTTAAATCTGTCAGAGTAGTCCATGTTTTCCAATGTCATAAGTCTTTTGGGCATAAGAGGTTAGATTTAGTATTCAGCTTCATTGGCTTCCTGCACGTCAATAATCCAGTCAAGACTGTCAATGCACTTGTTCAGCTGGTCGCGCTTCTGGCTAAGCTCGTACCGGTCGCGGAGGTTCTGGTTCTGCGCCTTCAAGTTGGCGAGACGTTCATTGGATGGGCGGCCCAGCTTCTTGCCATTCTTGCTATAGCCAGGGCGGGGAGAATCCGCAACTGTGGTAACGTGCGTACTATTCATCAAGTTGCCAAGACCATCAAGGAGATTGATTAGCTTGACAATGCGGTTGTGGTTATTGCGAAGGGACTTCAATTCCTCTTCGGCTTTTTCCACCTGCGAGCGAAGCTCGGATTCAAGAGCTTTCAACTCGGTAATCATGTTGTCATCGGTCGTAGTCATGTTTATTGCTGGTTTGCTTGTTTGTATTCTATGGGATTAGCGGAACGGGATTGGCCCCGCCCCGGAATCCCGGTGACGAGGCCAATGTATCATAGCTTAGATTTTTGTCAAGAAGTTTTTGGAAGAAATTTTTGAGGGAGTTGTAACTCGCTCACTATCCTACAATTACTTCTTGGCGTTGTTTGTCCTGTTCTTCCCATTCAGGGAAGTCCCGATACCAACGGGCCTTAGTACTGTCACTTGCGTACTTGAGCCAGTCCTCTACATGAAGGAACTTCATGCGCCGTCTTCCCCCCGACACCTGTTTCGTTTTCCACCATGCTTCGTCTTGGAAGTAAGTGATGATGGCGGTCTTGAACCCATTAAGAGCAGATTGCTTAGGAGAGTTAGCGGAATGTGGCTGGTCGGTTACTACTCTGGTATCTCGGATGGTGTAGAGGATATGCAGAAGTGCTCGCGGCCCCGTGTAGGAGATGGGAATGTGCTTCCACAAAGGATTGCCCTCCTTATCCGTATCTACGTCCCAATCAACCGGACGAAGCTGGGTCACAAGGGATTCCTCCGCGGATTCCCGCATGCCATACTTGGTGTTTATCTCTTGGGACTTCTGCACCACCGTGCTTACCAGCTCGCTAACATCCTTGCTTAGCGAGTGGTAGTTCTCATACACCTGCGCCCATAGTTGCTGTATATCTATGGAATCACGAACCTTCTTCGCCGTAGCTAGGTCCCCTCCCATACTGCGGACATAAAGGACAGAGTAGCGGCGGTTCCCCGTGGTGTCCGTCAGTGGGTTGGGGTCGTTGGACGTACCAATGAACACCGCCTTCGGCTTATACATCCGCTGGTCACGCTGGTATGCCGCACGGGTCTTGGCGGGCTGGATGTCAAGAGCGTTCTTCACCTTGTTAGCGTCCTCCGGGTTAGAGAGGATTCGGTCAATCTCGTCCAGCTGGATAACATGGGTACTGCTCTTCTGTACGATAGCATCCTTCTCATTGTGGATGTCGAAGCTACTCGTGAAGCATCCGGGATAGTCGGCAAGGAGCTTAGAGGCCCAGTAAGATTTACCGCTACCTTGGCTACCAATGAAGATGGGGCAGAAGATGGGGCACATGTTATTAACATCTTCCATCGACTTCTCCATGTGGTCGAGGACCGTGTAGAGCCATGTACGGAGCACGAAGTCCAGCCACTCTTCTTCGGTATAGCCTTCCGGGGCCATGCCCTCTTCCAGTTCAAGAGTACGGATGTACTGCCCCACTCGGTCAATACCATCCCAAGGTTTTACGCATAAGGTGGATGCGAGGGGGTGATAGAAGAAGTTGGTGGAGATACTGCGGAAGGTTGCGTCCAGTTCGTGCTGTAATTTGGAGGTAGCCATTCCTACTGCCAGATAGTTGGCCCACTTACCCGCGATGTGATTCACGAACTCCGGGTCGTAAGGGTAGAGCCTTCGGCTCACAAGGTCCAGCACCAGTTTGGTCTCATTAGCTACATCGGTCACAATGCGGAGACCAATGGAGGCAAGAAGGAATTTAACGTTAACATACGATACGGAAACGACGTCCTTCTTAGAGTCCTTCATGGGGAAGTCGAGAGTAGCCCAGCGTTCCGGTTTCTTTGCCTGATAAGCCTTCCCCTCCGGTAAGGGTCCGGTCTCGGCAAGGACTTTCTTTAGCTCTGCGTCGGGGTTATATATCTTATCCAGCAAGGATTTAGATTCAGCATCCGTAACCGGAGGGGTTATGGTGGCAATGTCTCGGTTCTCGATGTCCAGCACATACATGCGGAACAGGTCATTCATGCTCTTCACCTTCCGGTCCTTGTCCTGACAGGAGCTATGGAGGCAATGGAACCATGAGGTAGAGGGGAAGTCCCGGACAATGTTGAATTGAAGGTCACGGTCGGCACGGTGTCCCGTGCATACGCTTGCGCACGCGGGGCACATGCCGTACATGTGATTCCCTTCCCAGCGCATTGCCCGGAAGCCCTCGGCCTGTTCGGCGTAGCCATTATCGTCCAGCCACTTGGGGAACTCGGAGATAAGAAGGGGAAGCGGGTCCCGCTCGGTCAGGAGGTCATCCTCTGCCGCGGGAGCCACGGTCTCCTTGGTAGCCCGTTCGACCAGCTTGTCAAGGGAGGGCACGGTAAATACCTGCGGCGTATCTTTATCCCGTTCCACCAACTCCCCGTGGTAGAGGAACTGCAACCGGGAGATGTCCTTACATGCGGGGTCGCAGGTCAGGCCGGAGAGGTTGTACACTTGGTCCCACAGGTATTTGCAGATTAGCTGGTGGCGAGCCTGACGAATAGCCGCGACGTACTTGCCCATATCCGGGATATGGGAATCCGTGGAATCCGTGGAATCCGGGGGTTCCGAGATGTTGAGAGCCTCGCGTGCCCGTTCATCGACTTGGACGAAGAACTTGAACCCGCCACTGGGGCTGACGTACCCGAACAAGTAACCGGGCAAGTGGGAGAGCTTATCCTCGGCAATGCGTTTAAGTTCCTCCGTAGTGGCGGGGTTCGTATCTTCATCCTTCTTCTTTAGGTCAATGTCCAGACCAATGATACCGGAGTGGGACCAGAAGGAGATAGCCCGGCGCAATGCGGTACGCGGGTCAACGGTCTTCTTATTCTCGCCCAGCATAGATGGGACGGAATGGAAGATGACGGAAGGGATGAGGGCAGGAAGTGCATTCTTGACCTTCACCTCGCCATCTGGGCTGTTCTCCTTCCATCGGGTATAGACCTTCTCATAGGCGGGAGCCAATGGCGCACGAAGCGGCCGCCCTGCCTGTTTATCGAGAAGGAGTGATAATTGGAGACTTGTCTTTAACCGCTCGTCCGCGATGTCGTTACTGCGGAGGAAGTTAATGAGACAGTCGATTGTAATTGCCTGTGGATTCTTCCCGCTTCCGGTAAAGACGCGAAGAGCGTTACTCCGCTCCAACAAATCCCAAGGCGTGGGGATTAGAGTAATGGATTGCATACTTTTATGAATGAGGCCAGTGGAGCGTGGACGGCGTAGTCCGCACCCTCGTGGCCTATGGTTTGAATTGCCGTCCGGAGGTCGAACGGTGTCCGAGGCTACCACGGGTTCCGGGGGTTGTCAAGTAGAATCTACGGCCTATAACAAGCACGTAACAAGCAATATTTAGAGTAGTTGTTACGGTAAGTGATTGAGTATATACGACTTAACAACTATAACAAGCATAACAAGCAAAAATCGTAGTTAAACGTGTACGCACTCGTCCTCATGCCGTATGGCGGTCGCGCTCCGCGCTCCGCGGACCATGTTTTTATGATAGGGAAAGGGCTAACTTGGAAAGCGATTAAAACTGAATGAGTTAGCGTAACAACCTATCAAAATCTCGATGTAAGATGTTAAGAGCCAAGTACTTAACAGCTGAAGCTCGAAAGAAGTTGTTACGCTGGGTCATTGATAATAAACGACTTAACAACTATAACAAGCAAACAAGTAAATTCTACAGACTCTATATATGTGTATATAAGGCCTCCCCTATACCCCTCTTTTCTTATATAACTACTATTTTTGCTTGTTTTGGTTGTTATAGTTGTTAAACTATTAAAAAAGAAGGGGTTAGCGTAACAACTACTCTAAATCATGCTTGTTATAGGTTGTTAGTAGATGTTACAAGATTGAGAATGAATGGATTAAGAGAACAGCATTGGGCGTCAGCCACTTATGAGTATGGGGTTCTCCGGCTAAAGAAAAACCCTTCGGAAGCAGGACATGCCTACCTCCGAAGGGCTACGCCTTGGGAACATCAACCTAGGAGATGGGTGACAGGAGGGCGTTGCTTCGAGTAGGACTTACCTACTACCTCATTGCCTACCCTCCGCGCGTTGCCCTCCTGTCTGGCCGTATAATACCAGCCCACTCGGAAAAGTCAAGACAATCCTCTGTTATTGTGTTAATTTGTTATGCACGCGTATATACGCGCCCACATGTGTGTACGCCCCATCCCCAAATCCCCTGAATTCAATCGAGGGTCCTACCCTAGAACGCGCCGCACGGGGCGGTCCGCTACAACTATCCACCCGGACCCCATCCCCTCCTTCTACCCCGCCGCACTGGATTAAATTCGTAAACGCGCCATCACACCAATTTCCTCTTGACTTTCTCCCCTGATGTGGTATGTTGCACCTGTTCGCTCCGAACGGCAACCGAACCAGCTAAGCCCAATGCTTCTGGCTATCCCAAGCAAGGAACTTGCTCGCCACAGGAGCGGACTAAACACTCTCCTTTCTACAGGCATTTTCCATAGTTACGCCCGTGGGTAGTCTCGTCAAGCTACCTGCGGGCTTTTTCTTTGCCGCCAAATCCGCGAGAGCCGCTCCGTCGCATTATGCCCGCCGTGCGCAAATTTGGTCGATGGTAGTGCCCTATCTCCTGTTTCATGACTAATGTACCATCTCGCTACCTATACCCCGTCACACTCTTGTAAATTTGCCCGAATTTAATCGAGGGTCCTACCCTAGAACGCGCCACAACCGCTGGTCCGCTATAACTGCCCGCCCGAAGGGTATACCCGCCTTCTAGGTCGATACGTCCCCCGTGGAATGGCTGCGTGTCGATTTTGCTTGACATAGAAGGAATGGGTCACAGACCAGACGAGGCTGAAACAGACCAGAGGTCATGACCATCATGTTGAACCCACGGAACCCACGCACCCCGCGAAGCGGCCATGACCATGTACCCACCCATGTACCCGCCGCATGTCGATTTTGCTTGACAACCGACAACCGACATGCCCAGAAGGGTATCCCCTCCCCCGTACCCCACGGAAAAAATTTGACCCAACTATTTACTATGGGCCGCGTGCAACCCCGGAGCCTGGGAAACCGTGGTGGTACTTGGTATTTCTTGGCATCCAATTTCCCCCTATACCCACGGAATCGGTGCATCACGGAACCTTTTTGCCCCTGTTTTGCACCGGGAACGGTATATCCCGGGGCCTGCCTATCTCCCACATGCACCGGAATCGGTAAGATATGCCACCGTGTTGCAACGGGAATGGTATGCCACCTGCCCTGAACCGCCCTCGCCCCTGTCACGGGAACGGTACGCTATGCAACCCATTGAATCTACGGAATCAGCGGTAGCCGTTTGAGCATGTGGGACTTGTAGGGAAACGGTGTGCCTTGGTCTCCTAGGAATCCGAGGGTGCAAAGTCTGTTTCCCATTGACACCCTGATATGCGTAACTCATTGATACTCTAAGCAATCCGCTTCCATACTTCGCATAATACATATAATGCAAAATCGGGGTTTTGGTTTTCCTACTATTCCGATAGGATTGAAATTGAAGGTGCTGGAGAAGGCAGAAAAGGGGCAGGGTCTTGCCCTCAAATTGTTCAACTCTGGACGGGTTAAGTATCAACAACATATGAAGCATACCCATGAGGGTATAGGTATCCTTCCCCTCATTAATAGTCAAATAGTCCAATATCGGACTATCTATCTTCAAAGATTGTTAGACTGGACTTAATAAGTTAGACTGGACTTAATAAGTTAGACTGGACTTAATAAGTTAGGCTGGACTTAATAAGTTAGGCTGGACTTAAAAAGTTAGTCCAAACTTAAAAGTTAGTCCAAACTTAAAATGTTAGGCTGGACTTATAAAGTTAGACGGCACTTACAAGGGAGGAATGTTTAAGAATCCTTAATAGTTATGAATCCTTAACTATCTTGAAGCCGTTGAAGCCGTTGAAGCCGTTGAAGCCGTTGAAGCCGTTGAAGCCGTTGAAGCCGCTATCCCACCACAACCCTTCGGAATCCAGATACCCGATTGCCGGATTGCTCGGTTGCATAAATGTTCCACATGGAACATTTACCATTTACAATGCCAAAAGATACCAAAAGAATATAAAAGAATCCCTACACTATATATATAAAAGGGGAATCATGGATACCGGGGAATCATGGATACCGGGTGTGCCGTCTATATATATATATAGTGTGCCGGGGAATCCGGGGAATCATGGATACCGGGAAAGTTGTATGACACAATTATAACACGCAGATAGTCAGTAGGTTACAACACGCCGGAAAGAAAACCGCTTGACGCGCCCCGCAATCATGTTAAATTGCAATCATCCGCCGGGGGAACCACCCGGACAATGAGAACACTAATTAAATAGATAGGAGATTAAAGCAATGATTATTGATGTGATTTTAGACCGGCAAGATGGGGCAATCGATTATGCCCCTGAAACGCACCTTAAAGCAATCTATGACTACGCAACCGACATGGGTATGTCTGACCTTGCCGCCGCCGTAGACGGCGGAAATGAGGCGGATGTTCGGGCCGCACTCATGCGATACATTACAGTGTGCGGCTATCCAACTGCCCTGCTGGACTATATCGCAAGCGTGCGCTGGACGGATGACGCCACCGCCGTTGCGGCTGAAAAGCTCGCACTAGTCCGCAAGGTTGCCACCCGGTTGCGCCAGAAAATTAAGAAAGACCGTCTTGCAATCGTGCATGATAGACGCCTCGGCAATGTGGACTATCTGGAAGCGGTTGAAGCCCTGTCATGCGGCCCGCTCGGAACTGAAGACCCTGAACCTACAGAAATATTGCTTTCCGTGACATACGGCACGGGCTTGCCAGCGGAAAAGGCTGAAGCCCTTGAAGACGCCCTCATTTCCGCCGTTAAATCCCTGCCATTTTCCCCTGATGATATTTTCCGGGGAACTGGTGACGGCATACGGGAATATACCGCTCTCTTCACCCTTGATAATTAGGCACTTATCTTGCGGACCTTGAAATGATTAGCATGTGGGAGGGGGTTAATTACAACCCCGCCGATATCGATACCTTTTTGCGATATGAGGCAGGCAGACCGGTTGCGTATTCCACCGTCATCTACCCTACGGGCAACGTTGAAACTGTCATAGAGCAGGAACGCATGGGCTATACCGCAAAATGGGCGTTTGACCTGGAATCCGCCGTGTGCTGATAACTATGCCGCTCTAAAAAACTATTTGACAACACTCTAAAATCTGATAAACTAAAACCACTGAAAGAAAGGATATAAAACAATGAACAATCAAATCATTAACATTCCCGCAACCACTTTCACCGGCCTCGCAAACCATTTCCGGGACTTGCACCCGGCCGGAATCCGAGGGGCGGTAGACGTACATTCACCGGACTTTTACGAGGACGCAAAACGGTTTGCATACGTAGAGGGAGATAGCAACGGCGGGCGTGTAACGGCGGTTTGGGCTGTCCTACCTACGGGGGAAATTGCCACCCTAGTTAAAAACCCGGGTGCGGTAGTCCCGCTGGATGACATTTTCGATTCAATCCACTCTCATGGCGGCGAGTGGCTTTTCGCCCTGTCCACCGATAAATTAATGGACCTTTATACCTCGCAAGGGTATGTTCCCGTTGCATGGCTACAGTGGGACAACTCGCAGGCCCCTGCCTCATGGGACTATAACAAATATGGCCGCCCTAGTCCTGCCTTTTTCGTCCACCGCTACTATTTGACGCCCGCAGAATGTGAGACCTATGAGGCAGGGCGGCACATGGTGCGCACCTATGATGACGGGTTAAACCTTGTCCTCAAACTGGTAAGCCGGGTTTAATTTCTGAAAAGTTACACCGCCCTAACAAACAAAAACTAACAATAGAAAGAAATAATACAATGAGCACATATACAGAACACGCAAAAAGATTCCTCGCAAGTTGCGGAATCCGCATTACCGGAAAGTATAAGGGCATGTTTACGCCCCTATGGGATAAAGAGCCGCATAGTACATGGGAAATTGTCCTGCGGCGTGAAGACCGCCGGAAGGGAGAAAAGGACGCAATCTTCATCACGTATTATCAGTCACACGCAGATAAGTACAAGACGCCCACCGCTTATGCCGTACTGGCTTGCCTGTGTAAGTCAGATTGTGGCTCCTATCAGGACTTTTGTGAAGATATGGGATTGCCCGAGTATGACGAGGAAACGGGTGACTATGATATGAGGTCCTATAGCATGTACGGCGGAGTTATTCAGGAATATGCGGACCTTAAATCATTCTTCACCCGGCCGGGGGAATGGGAAGAGCTGATAGAGATTTACTAATCCCGCCCCATGAATAATTACACCGCCCTAACATATTAACAACAAAACAATAGAAAGAAAACTAAATCATGAATGAAGACGAAAAGAAAACGGCAATAGATATTTTAGCCGCTCATATCCGGGAAACGCGCCCCTACCTTTTCCAGTTGTCCGCACGTCATGATGAAGAGCTGGAACTAATCGCCGCACTAGCAGAAGCAACCGGAAGCAAGCTTACCTTGCTTGTCAGGAACCGGGAATCCGGAGAAATGCGGGCAATCAGCATTGCGGACTATCGCCCTCATGAAATGGTAGTCAGCCGTGCCTTTATTTCAGACTCTCTATGCCTCGCACTGGAGGAAGCGGGCGCAAGGATTGTGTATAACCGTTAAGTTTTCCCCCCTGAAAAATTACACCACTCTAAAAAAGTATTTGACAAGATAATAAAATCCGATAAACTAAAATCAGCAAGCGGGAGACAAGCTCCCGCATAACCTCAAACCATTAGAAAGAAATAACTTATGAAAGAAATACTAAAATTAGACTATGACGAAATGGACGTATCAGACCCTGACAAGATGACAATCTTGCCCCATAACTGGAAGGAAGATACTGCCCTCATGCTTACCGTTACGGATAGGGTATGCAAGGGAATCGAAAAAGCAAGGAAGCTACTTCCCACCCTACCCCGGGGGAGTGAGATTAAAATCAGGCTGGATTCTTGGTGCATTCTGGGAGAACTTAAAGGATATACGCCGGAACAAGGGTACATTGTGATAAGACAGTTTGAAACTGACTTTGTACTAGCCCTTTCTGATTCCCCGGAAACTATTTCTTGGTCGCTCTAATTTATCATACAACTGAAAACCTAAAAAACACTATATCATGAACACTCAAATTGAACTGAAAGACAACAAAATCCCGGCATGGGCATTCTTCGAAAACGGCGAAGGCCTTCTGTCCCTTATCTTTTTCGCCAAGTCATCCTCGCATGCACGCCCCATTGCCGCCCTGCTTAACATATACCCGGGGGACGCCCTGCCAGAATTAGATGATTCTGACATTGTGCGCTTGTGGCAGGCGGTGAATGAAGGGGAGTTAGGAGACTGGTGTACCTATGACGTAAAGGAAATTAACCAGTATCTGGAACAACGGTTCTGCCAGTCAGTAGCTAAAGCTTTTATAATTACGCCGCTTCCCATTGAATAACTACGCCGCCCTATAAAATCAAACAACAATAAAACAATAGAAAGCAACCATATTATGAAGACTACAACTAAACCGGAAGTGCTTAAAGTATCAGACTATGCCCTTATCCATGACATTCCCACCTATGCCCTCAATTACTTGGCGTGTGGGGAAGATGAAAGCCTCGCCCCTGATGACATTGAAAACATTGAAGAGTGGGAAAAAGACTACTATCTTGCCTACCTCGTTGAAGGCCAGCAGGTTGCCCTTCATTCTGCCACTCCGGCTTTCGGTTCACCCTGCCCCTGCGTAAAATACTATGTCCTGCCTCGCTTTATGGGGGCCGTCCTGTCATGGATAAATCCGGGTTGCCGGATGACTAACTGCTACCTTGAACTTAGGCTTACAGACGGTAGCCGGGTAAAGGTGTTCCTGAAAGGGAATCAAACCCTGCGCAGTACTATCCGCAACCTGATTGGCTTGGTAGAAACGGGACATACTTTCACCGATATGAACGGCCACAATGTATCCCCCCGTCCCCGTGATATCGTTAATTTCTGGATTCGGACGATGCACGGCCAAACACTGGCAACTGGAAGAATATAAACCACTTGCGGCTTGTTCCGGGGAATCAAAATTGTTCCACATGGAACATTTAAACCCCGGAACCCCCGGAACCCGTCAAATAACTCTAACCAAATAACAACGTAGAAAGACAAAGGAATAATTCCCGCCCCCGGAATGCGGGGGATATCGGGTGAAACGGGTTCCGGGGATTCCGGGGTTTAACAATAAACCAATCATAAATTACAGACCATGAAAGACATATCAGAATTACATATCAGAATAGAAACGGAAATGGTAACGGGTGGTAAGATGCGCCTCACTATCTGGAGCTTCAACGCCCTTCACCGGAAAGAGTACCTGCTTAATCCGTCCGATTGCGCTAACTGTCTGCTACTCCTTCCCCGGTATGCCAAGCCGGGAAGCAAGAGCCAGAAAGATGACATTGTCCTGTATCGGATTGGAACGTATGGCGTTATGCTTATCTCTTCAAAGGATGAACCCCCGCACACTCTCCTTGAAAGACTACCCCGCCCTGATAAAATAGCATGGTTCCCTTTCGGCATGGAGAATGTATGCCAAGCGGGAGATACCCGGCAGGTTAATTCTCAATACGTCTCCTATTTGCAAATTGTCCCATAGGATTTTGTCATACAAATAAAAACTATTTGACAAGATAAGAAAATCTGCTAAAGTAAAACCAACCAACAAAACAATAGAAAGAATAATACTATGAAAGAAAATGAGATTGAAGTATGGGGAACTACGGAAGCGCAAGACGTTTCATCAAACGCCGTTAATAGCCGAGGTGAAAAGTGCCGCATCGTGCGCACCTATGACTACTACCCGGACGAGCATGAGATACATGAACACGTCAGTATTCAGAATGCCGTTAGCATTAAACTTGTAGAGTTTAACGCTTACAAGGTGCGGGACTTGATTGAAAATACAGAAAGGTTCCGTGCTCGTCTTTCCGATTGCACAACCGCCGTTCCTACGTGCGAACCGAAAGCCGAACCGTATGCGAGAAGCAACTCTATTAGAATATTCCGGGAAAGAGCCGTGCAATATTATGGCACAAACTCTGATTCTTTTACTCTCTACACGGATAGAAACTTTCTGGATATTCCTGTACCCCTCGTTGTTCTCTTCTCAAAATAAATAGGATACGCCTTTTGTCATACACATAAAAATTATTTGACAAGATAAGAAAATCTGCTAAACTGAAATCATCCAGCGGGGGACAAGCCCCGCAACAATAAACCAAACAACAATAAACCGATAGAAAGAATAAAACAATGAATACTATATCCGCAAACCTCACCAGTGCCGCCGCCATTAATGCCCTTACTGAACGGGCAAATGCCGCTATCGATGCCGCCGTAGACAAGGTGCGTGACGACCTCATGAAGAATAATCAGAATGACTATGTCATCCCGGTGAAAAATATGGGGCATAACCTGAAACAGGTTGTCCGAGATAATGCCGCCTATGGTCTGGCCGCCTTTATTACTCACCGCATGCTGATACTAGTGGCCGAACGCCTTCGCCAGTTTGAAGGCAAGGTCTATAACGTCCGAGTAGAACGGATGATGGATGACTGTCTGGCCGCCGCAATCGTACAAAGCGTTGATGCGGACATTAAAATCCATGCCTATATAGATAGAAGTCACTACTCATGGCCGAAAGTGGTGTTTCATCATATCCTCCCCGGCATGTATGATACCGTAAATATTTCCTTTAACTTTGACGTCAACGAATTGACGCAGAAGCAGAAGCGAATTGTCACCGGGAGGGACATGGAGAAATTCATTGAAGGAATCTTTGACGGTATGGTTCGCCTTGATACCAAGCTTCAAGAAATTGAGGATTCAAACTACCGCCTTTGCAATTCCGACTACGTGTGCGCCTATTTTACACAAGCCGTTAAAGTGGAAGAGCAAGTGAAGAGCTTGAAGCAAGGCCTTCAAAACCTGACTGGTGTACAACACTATCGCTTCGACTATAACCACACAACCGTTTCTACCCTTCCCTCATACAGGGCATGACTTGAACCCCGCCCCAGCTACCCTATTTATTAGAACCCTCAAATAACTCTAACCAAATAACAAAACACCATGAGAACCTACATTGAAAAATTAGGCAAGGAATACATTGAAGGCAGAAAAGAAAGTGGCAAGTCTCCCTTGCGGACCGGATTATACGGAGTGCGTTTGCGCTCCATGACATGGAAGCGCACCCGACTTTTCTCCTATCATACATATTAAAGTAAAAACCTGATAGAGTATTATCTTTTCCCTTAGAACCGACAAAGAACACTACAAAATTATGACTGCATTTGACATTGATATTAAGGGCAGGAAACGTGATGAACTTTCCCGCACGGAATGGCTTAAGCTCACAAATCGAATCAATAAACTTCAACCTGCAATCTTTTCTTTTAAGGCAGGTGTAATATCCCATAGGATAGACAGGCCTTCCGAATGGAATGGAGAAGGAACGGCATATGTTAAGCCGTACATGCGGCCCTACGCAATCGAACTGGAACGCACGCACAATGGCGCGTGCATTGTCCGGCTCCACAAGTTGAAGTGGAATGGCACGGTGTGGAAACTTGCGGAAACGGCGGCTCTGACTGTGGGGGATGCTATAGAACTGGCAAAGCACTTTATTGCGGTGGTTAATCAGAACTGGCAGGAAGTGGGGTTGCGTATTGCGCAGGAAGCAGGGGCGGTGGACTTCATGGTTGACGGTAGCCTCACCTATATGCGCTTCCGATTCCTCACACCCGATAAGGAATCCATGAATAAACTTAACTCCATAAAGGTTCGCAAGTTGGCAGAACGTTTCTTCCTCCCCTGCATGGTGAAGTTTACGAGCAACAAATGGCACGATGAATTGAATCTGGAAACCGTGAAGCTCGTACTCCGTTGAACCTTTAGAACTCTCACATAGCTCTATAGTATGACCCCCGAAAAAGAATCTAACGTTGTCATCCTCCGCAAGAACTGTCTCCACCACATCGGGCGAGCCGATAGGCTTCATGCCTTGTGGAGCATCGTGGAGCACCTGCATTCGGTAGTGGACATTGTTGCCCTCGTAAGTGCGCTGGTTTGTTTAGGATACCTCCTTGCCACTGGTGAACTTCTCATATCGTACCTTACATGGTGTGTCATCATCACGGGCTGGTTTGTCTTCCAGCTACTGGTAGAATGGGGCATTGACATCATACGCCGACGCCTAAAGCGGCATCAGCTGGAAGCAAATCGCCTCGCCCGTTGCCTTGAAGATATGGGATTCACTCGACCTATCTTCTAATTAGAAACCTCACATCGCTCTACAAAAACAAAACAGATATGAAACCCATCGCACTCGCTCAACAAATCATGCTCCTTCATTCTTGGACTAGCAATAATGAGGGAAGCACCGGGGAACTTTGGGATACTATTATCCTTCCCTCCATGACTAAATCTGAACTCTATATCCCCCGGAACCCGGAGGCTGACAATCTCCAATCCGTGCGGACTAAGTTCCTGATTGAAGCCTTCGGAATCGGCAAGGTAATCATGACAGATACCCACTTCATCATCCACACACTTTATGACCTGAAGGCGTATGAGGACCACACGGTGCGCATCCTCCGGCTAAACACGCCAACGACGCGGCGAGGCAAGGATTGTATGTATGCCACCGAAATTTATTTCGGAGGACATCGCGCCGTTCGATATAGCGAAACCCTTTACGATGCTATGTTTAAGGCCCGCCCTTCGCTAGTCCTCTCTGCCAAGATGGCCTTCCCTCTATCAATCGAAGGCACTCCGATTTTGACGATGGCTCCCGACTACATGCGGCTGAACATGGGAGACCTATCGGAAGATGATATCCTCTCACTCCACAAGAGTTCCTTCCAATGCAATTTGAGAGTTTAACCCGACAATTTCTTGCACTCCTTCGGGTTTCCCGTTTAACTCGGAAGATAATGCAGGAACAAAAAGAACAATACGAACGAAATCCGAAAAGTTATAACCACTACTATCAAGAATATGTTAGAACCCAAAGAATTAGAGAAATATATCGACGAGGACATCAACCCCGGTGACTACATTGTCAGAGAACTGGGTGGAGAGTATTACGTGGGACGGGTAATCGAACTTTCCCCGAACTTCTACAGATACAAGGTCATAAATGCTTTCCCTCCGGGTGAGACAGTTGTCCGTCATGAAGAGGCAATCAAATGTTACCCTGCACCTCTTCGGAAGTTTAAGGAAGGGGACGTGGTAATTTGTAGAGAACATATAGGTAAATGGACTGTAATGGAGGACGAGAAGGATTCCGTTCTTGTAGGTATTAAGGATAAATGTACAGGGACTATCAAAGCAGTAACCCCTGCCTCCCTCCTTCTCATCAGACCAATAGACCTGCATCATCGATTCAAATTTATCGACGGGGTTCTTTGGGACTTCAAGAAGAACCAGCCCGTACACATCGACCCTTCATGGGAGGGAACCACTGGAATGGAACGCCTCTGCAATCTTCTGAATGAAATAGTTAAAGACGAAAAGAAAGAGCTTGACAAGGAATAAAACCTCGATACTATTATCCCCACATGAATACCACAGAACCAAACGAATTGAGCCTCGATAATATTCAGGAAGAGGTAGCCCGCATTCTCGCCGAACCGAAGTCTGTCATGTTGAAGGAAAGACTGCAACGGGAGTGGGATGCAGTCCCTGCCTTCAACCTGCCCGTCGACGCGCCTGCGGATGCGGTTGCCGAGAAAGCTCTTGAACTGGGGGACTACGCCGCCAACATCTTTGATATTGAACCCCCGCCAGCGGCGGGGGTTCAGTTCATCATGGCAGAAGTCGCCGAGAACCTCGTCACTGTGAAGGAATACATTGCCTTTATGCAGGAGCTTGAGAACCCCGGCAAGGCGTGCAATATCTTTACAGATTCCCACGTCATGATTAAGGCACTCGTCCTCTTCATGGCCATTCACCTCTTGGTAGCGTATGCCAGTCAGAACGACCCGGACCGCATTGATGAAGAGAAGGGAGGCATCTCCGCATTCCGTCTCTTCTCCGTGGCGAGCAATGTAATTTCCATGAACCTGATGGAACAGTCTACTCTTACCTTCGTAGATAAGTCGGAGCTTGCCGAGAAGGAAGCTAACGCCCGTAAAATTATTCTGCCCCATGAGGCATAAAGCAATGGAGATAGGTAATCCTAAAAACATGAGCGTGATGGAGTTGGAGGAAGCGATTGCATTCTTCAATAGCTCCTACTACAACGAGGGGAAGACCCTCATTCCCGACACGGTTTACGATACTCTGGTTGAAGAACTGCGTTCCCGTTCCCCGGAATCCAAGGAACTCGATAGTCTTGGGGACGACGTACAACAGGGAGCCAAGACCTTCCGGCATCCCAATCCCGTCCTGTCTCTCGCCAAGATTCATGAGGGCAAGGACGGAATTGGTATGGACCAGCTTCACGGCTGGATTGCCGGACGTGATGTCGTGGTTGAACCGAAGTATGACGGCCTCACCCTCGTTCTGTACATTGAAAAGGGACGACTGGTACGGGCCGTTACCCGTGGCAACGGAACCGAGGGGGAAGTAATCCCCCTTGATAAGGTTCTCTACATGGCTCCGCCAAGTTATGGCAATTACACGGGAGCTATCCGTGGGGAAGTGGTTGTGGCTAAGAGCAACGAGGGGCAGGTGGAAAGCATGGGGTACTCCAACCTCCGCGCTTGCGCCGTTGGTCAACTCCGCAATAATAAGCTCAAGTGGTCTGACTGGCTCATTACCTTCATCCCGTTCGATGCAAGTCCCTTCCCGGAGGGTGTTGAATCCCGCATGGAACTGCGTGGATGGCTGATGGAAATGTTTGACCTCGCAACCCTCCCTAATGTATACCCCAATGGTGAAGCCCTGACGGATGAATATATCCGTGGCATGGCCAAGCACCTGCGCGACGACAACGCCTACCCTACCGACGGCATTGTGTTTAAGTTGAACCAGAAGAATGCTATAATCCATGCGGGAGAGGCTACCGCCCATCACCCGAAGGATGCCGTAGCCTTTAAGTTCAACCCGCAGGGAGTTGGAACTACCCTTCGCGATGTCATTTGGCAAGTAGGACGGACGGGGGTATTAACCCCGGTTGCTGTCTTCGATACGGTGAAGATTGGTGGAACCAATGTATCCCGTGCCACCCTCTCCAACGTGGCTAATGCGGCCTCCTTCCACATTGGTGATACCGTGGAGGTGGTTAAAGCAGGGGAGATTATTCCGTACATCCGCAAGGTTCGCGGCTGTGGCAATACGGTTTCCGTTGTCCCTCTGACCTGCCCCTGTTGCGGCTCCACGTTATCCTCTAGTGACCTCAACATCTTCTGTACCAATCCGTTGTGCAGGGATAAGGTAGCGGCCAAGCTGGAATACGCATGCGGTAAGAACGCACTGGACATCGATGGCATGGGACTTGTATTCTCACGTATGATTGCAGACAAACTGCTCGCCGGGGAGAATGATGTAGAGCCTCCGACCGCAGAAACTGCTTACCTCCACCACCCGTTCCTGCTTCTCATGTCCGGCACGATGGACAATCTCATCAACGGAATCCCCGGAACCCAAGGGTACAGAGGATTCCTTGAAATCGTGGAGGAACGGAAGCACCATGCAACCCTTGCGCAATGGATTACTGCAATGGAGATTCCCCATGTCGGTTGCACCCGTGCGGAAAGTCTCTCCTATGCTTACCCCAATCTCTACTCTTTCCTCACTCTCTTCCCCGAAGATTTAAGGAACAAGCGTCATGCGGAGTTCGGCCCCCTGATGACCGAGGCAATTCTGAATTACATGGAGACCGTGCCAACGTGGAACGAGATGACGGCAATGGTTATGACAGGAGATATTCCCAATGCCGAGGGCAATGTTCCCAAGAGCACCGCGTTGCGGGGAGTAAACTTCGTCATCACGGGAACCCTGTCCCAGCCTCGCCATGTATATAACCTGCTCGTTCAGGACATGGGAGGCACGGTCAAGGAGAACGTGTCGAGGAAGACCAACTACCTAGTCGTCGGTAAGGAACCGGGGGAGCACAAGCAAAAGATTGCGAGGCTCCATAAGATTCCTTCAATTACAGAAGAAGAATTTATGCAAATGATTAACCCTTCAATTACAAATGAAGAAAATTCCTAACGAATTTACACGCAACCCCTTCACCTGTCGCCTCATTTTCCGTGAGGCTGGCGTTGCCATCTATGAGCTAACCCATAAAGGAAGCGGGAAGGTAAACAATTATGAGGTTGTCATCATCCGTCAGCACAAAGCGGACAATGATTTCATCAAGGTTAAAGCCGGAGATGAATACCTCCCCAGCACCAGTGAGTGGGGCCAGTATGGATGGACATTCCCCACTCTTGAACTCGCAAACTACAAAGCCAAACATATCATTCATGAACGTTCTATGGATAAATCAGGAAGTCACACTTCCGCTAACTAAATCAGTAATAGATAAACAGGTTGAGGCCGCAGAGATAATGGGCCGTGTCTGCTATAAAAGCGAACCGAAGGGCGACCCCATTGCGTTTCTCTCCCGTATCATTAACCGCGGACATGAAAGTGTCATCGAGCATATCAACATCCCGGCAGTCCTCTCGACGGATAGAGCGGTGACACATCAGCTTGTCCGTCATCGTCACATGAGCGTCAGCATGGAGAGCCAGAGGTACGTCAACTATGACCGGAAGGGAATCATTTGCTTCGTCCGTCCGCAGTTCTTTAACGACGAGAAGGTTGACCCGAAGACCATTGAAGAGTTTAAGGATACCTGCCAGAACCTTGCGGAGAAGTACGTGGAACTTGTCCAAGGAGGACTGCCTCCCGAAGAGGCGCGGGGGTTGCTTCCGAACTGCACGGCTACGGTGATTGGTGTGACTGCTAACCTCCGCGAGTGGAGGCACATCTTCCGTATGCGATTGGACGGCGCGGCCCAGCCGCAAATCCGTGCGCTCCTTCTGGCCCTCCGGCAAAAGATGGAATTGAAGTACGACCTCGCATGGGCATTCAAGGACATCCCCGTTGATACTAACCGACTTCATTCCGTTCCAGAACTATGAGCAAAATAAGTCTCAAGAAGTATCGGGAACAGATGGCGGCTAACATGAAAGCCCCAACTGCGAAGCGTCGAAGAGGAAAGTTCAAGTGCAAGAAATATGGAGATAAATTTTACTGGTATCGAGATAGCCCCGCGGAGCAAAAGAAGTTCTTGAGGGAGACAAAAGCTAACAAGCTTCGGTCTCGCATCATGCCTGAACATAAGCAACTTATCCATGCCTCTCTCCGGTCGAAGAAACAACTGACCGAGGAACAACTAACCTATGGTCGCATCCTTGCGTCCCGTAAACTTTCCATAGGTGCAGTTGGAGAAACTACCCCAGATGAAACCCCTAGCTGGATTAAGGAGGACAACTCCTTTTTCTTCCAGTTTAAATTTCATGGCTATTTCATCAAAGGTGAAGTCCCCGTGGCTCTTGTTGGAAGTTCCTCTGCGGCTCTGGAAATATGCAGGAAGGCGTACAAGTTCGCACGGAGAATTACAAGGAAGTGGACAGTCAAAGAAGGATGTTTAACTCTACCCTCTCCCCGCCTCTTCGTCATAGCCAAGATGTCTATTCGCAAATATATCAACAAACAAATTTACAAGCACCTCACCAAATAGTATGCACGCTCACGAAGCAATCAATGCAATCGTTTCAACCAAGGTAAACTCACAGGCTTTCCCTGACCTGCCAGAAGGAAAGGAATCCATGAACGATGCCGTCAACCACCCGAAGCATTACACCTCCCACCCCAGCGGAATCGAAACCATAGAAATTACTGGCAAGCTTCCCTTCGCATTAGGGAATGCCGTCAAGTATTTGATGCGGTCACAGTACAAGAAGGACCGTATTGAAGACCTCAAGAAAGCACGATGGTATTTGGAGTACCACGCTAAGCACAGGTCCAAGGTGTTCGAAACGTTTGACCTTTACCTTATCCTTGAACAGTTCAGGCGCACGGTGATGAGCCATAGCTACCAACGTAGTCCCGAAGATTCCATTCTGGTACGGCTCTTCTATATCTGGGCGCATGATAAGTTGGTTGAGGTAAACCCCGCATCGGAATTGCAACGATGTATCGGCGAGATTACCCAGCTGATAGAATCCCTCGAAGCGAAACAGAACTAAAACAAAAACCCCGGAAGGAAATATCTTCCGGGGTTTTCGCTTAGAACCCAAACAACTTACAGTCCAAACAGAATGATGTCGTTGCGGATTCTTTATACCATGCAGTACCTATGATGTCAATACCTAACTGACAGGAACTTCGTTTTTCTCAATGCTCGCCATCAGTTCGGCGAGCTTTTTCTTTTTGGTTTCGAGTAGTTGTTCGAGCCTCTCTATCTCTTCGACGTAATCGTGGCACGCATGCTTGGCCGCGTCCTGATAGGTGAGGAAGACAGTGTGGTTGAGATAGCCATTATCTATGGTTCTGAATCGGTGGTTGATGTATTCGATTCTGACACGAGAAACGAAACATTCGAAGGCGACATCAGATACTTCAACGGCTCTCACTGTGGGCATGCCACCGCAATGTACGTTAATGAACACCGTGCATCCCTTATACAGGGGGAGCTTGCTAGCTTCTTCTGCTGTGAATATTGAGTTCATACGGAGGGAAGTATGGATTAACTTGAAATAATGTCAAGGACTATTTAAGCCAGCAGTCAGATTCAATATCGAAGTGAGCCTTTACTGATAGGTCGCAACCACATAAGGTACAATAGAGAGGGGCCGCCCCATCAGTCAGGTCCGCAAGCCCGGAAATTTTTTCCTTGAGGAATTTGCGGCCAGCTCCTTCGGCTCCACATGTGGCGCACCCCTGCTTCTCTAAATCCGGAGGAGGCGTAGAGGTAGCATAAGGACAGGAGGCGCAGATAGCATAGCGGCGGCGAGCTTCTGCCTCATCTACAAACCTGTGTCCCCGTCGATACCAGAGAACCATAGTTCCGAAGAAGGCCAATATCTTCTTGGCACTCATGGGTTCATACTCCTTCCATTCAATTCCCTTATCTCCGCAGGTGGTGCAGTACTGGGGAGGAAGAGAGGAACAGAGTTCTGATTCAAAGAGCGCAACCTGAAAGGGTTCTCCGTTATTCATGAAGAGACGTGCGACGGATTTGCGGAGTTGTTCCAGTGAACCCGCGGAAACCTTGGTTCCCTTGAGCCTGACACTCATGGATTCAGGGACAATAAACTTCCAGCCTCCCGGAGGGGTGGCCATAATATGATTGGGTACTATACGAAAAGAGGGCATGGGAGAATTATATCTCCCATGCCCCCGAAGGTCAAGGATATAAACAGAGGACTACTGCTTCATCCGATTATGAATTTCCTCCGCACTCAACGCCCCATCAATCTGAATGCTACCCTTCCTCATGAGGTTGATAATGAGTTTCTTCTGCTCTTCGATTAGGCGTTTGCCCTCGTCCGTGGTATTAGACTTCTGCAATTCGCGGTTGAGTTTCGCGATAGCCTCACGTCCTGCTTGCGGGCTGATGATGTAGGGCATGATGCCTTTCATGGCCGCGCCGTAGGTCTTGGCACTCATACCGGAAGTCTCAATCGCGGAAGCCAGAACTTCCTTCCGCAGAGCGGGGTCAAGCATGTTTGTAATTTCCGTAACAAACCGGACACTATTGACTAGCTTGGTGAAATTCTTCACGGCATCCGCGGTTTCCGCGGCTTCCATAGATTCCACATCCACCCCGGATTCCATTCTCTTGTAGAAGTCCGGACGAAGAACGCTCATTCGCTTTGACTTAGTGACTGCCGCGTTGGCATTCTTTAACCCGGCGGCAAGGGCTTCGGTCAAATCCTTCGGACGACGGAGGCCCGCACCCAAGGTCTGTAACCCGTATGCCGCGGCACTCATGTCGGGCGTATCACTAAACATTTGTTTACCAGACTTGACTGCCCAGCCGTAGACGGGAATCTTTTTATTGGCAACCGTCGCGAATCGTTCAAGGACTTGCCATGTATGTCCACTGCCGAACGAGGGGTTCAGCCCTGCGGCCAACAGGATTGCGTTGCCGACTGCCGGGAGAACGTTGACACTTTCATCACCGGAGAGGCTATGCTTGTAATTGAAGTCTTCCTCATTAAACAATTCAGAAGCGGCATTCAGAAGGAGGGATTCTTCAAGCACCGTATTTTCCAGCAGGTTTTTCAGTTCGGCAACCTTGTTCATCCCCCACTTGTCCACATCCATATCCATGAAGAGGCTGGGCAGGGTTTTGGCTAACACCCTGATGGTCTTGAACGGGTTCATGTATTCAAGGTTCAAATACTCGAACTCATGTCGCTTCATATCTATGATGCCAATCAAGTCCCCGAACTTATCATAGTCAGGAATTAGCCCACTATCTGCCAGCTTCCTCATGACTTCCGCGTCGTCAATGATTTTACGGTCATCGTCATCTCCCAAGACACTGGCGATAATCTGTCGGGCAACCCAGGAAGAGACCGCAGAGGTTGCAGAAATAGTTCCGAAGGAACCCGCGGCACGAAGGATAGCGCGTCCCAAGAGGTAAGCCCCCTCCTTCTTCATGCCGTTATTGATAGCCCACACACCATCTACCCCTTCGCCTATGGCGTGGCCAAGGTTGTAGGCTACAGACTGGAAGGTATGGTACTGGAACATGAAGAACGGAGCCGCAACTATATTCAGGGTTTTCACCCACGAAGGAGTACGCGAACCCGTGGGGAGCAAGCTCTTCACCATGTGGGCAGTATACCTGTCCACATAAGCATCCCAACTCTGGGTAGTCCGGCTCGCGTCAAGGAGTATCTGGTCCCGCGCATTGGGGTTGTCCTTGCCCATCGCCCGTGCCAGTTGTACCTTTAATTGGGTATCGGCAATCGCTCTCTGGTTAGTGAAGAGAACAATCTTGGCCGCCGCGTCCGGCAAGCCATAGGCGAAGGACATCGTTTTGATGGGCCATGCTACGACTTTGCCCGCCATCTTGGCGGCATCCTTAGCCACCTCGCCCTTCGTCCGTTCCTGTTTCTCGTTCAGAGCTTCGGCCAGTTTGAAGAAGGAATCCTCATTCACTTCTTCAAATTCTCCTGCCATCTTACTGAACTCGTCAGACTTCCAGACGTTGCGCAGGAACTCCCCTTGACCTGCGTCCAGCAGACCAAGCTCTTGCCAGTAGCGAATCTTCTCGTTGTACCTGTCTTCCGCGGCCAGCAGTCTATCCGCGGAAGCCTGTGAAGCAAGGTCCTTGCCCTGTGATAGCCTCCGTAGCTTACGCAACTGGACCCAGTCCCCGACAAGGTTTGCGATGTCTTTACTCCCCGTGAATGGAAGTGCACCCGCATGGGTCATTTGAGCTACTGTACCATATAAGTTACGTAAAGTGGAATTAGGACTTGCTATTAAGACAGAAAGGTTAGCCAAGCCACCCGCCTTATTCCACCATCCTTGCCCCTTGCCGGACTTCTGCCAGTACTCGCGGACCTTCTTATAGTCGTCCGTCCTGCTATTCAGGATGTCGTCACTCGGTCTGTAGATGCGGTAGATGGCATCGGCTACATCCTTGTCGGCGTACATTCCGTTCAACGCATTCTTCGTATTCTTCAAGGAGATTTCCACCATATCAGGGGTACGGTTCGTGGAAGCCGGGGGTACGACCACACCCTGCGCTTTCAGTACGGAGGCATACTCGTCAGCAAGCAACTGGTTCACGGCAATCTTCGACTGCATGGATAGGGTATTCTGTAACGTCCCAATGGCATCCCCAATGGTGAGGTCGCTAAGTTCATACATAGCTTTCCTCTGCCATTCGGGCAAGCGTTTCCGCTGGGCCAGCGCATCTTCATTCGTCCTCTTCTTGGACAGTACTTCGTCAATGGCCTTCATGGCATCGTTCACCGCAAGACGGGAGAGTTCCGGATATTGCAACACTTTCAAGTCGGTAGCGGAGATGACGTTGCCCATATTGTTCGCCCCCATGAGAATGCCCGCCTGACCGCGAAGAAGATTGAGCGTCTTGTCCAGTCGTTCTGCGGCATTCATATTGGGCGTGTTCCATATCTGGTCAATGGCTGAAGTCGGGATAGTGGGGATGGCCTTGTTCACTTCGGAAGCCACGGATGCCGGGGATTCAAGACTGCCGATTTTGTCCGCAATCGTTTCTCCCGGAAGGTCGGAGAAGACTTCGGCGAGGAAACTATCTCTGGCATTCCTGTCCAGAGTTTCCTTCGTCTCTGTCATCTTTGACTTCGTGCGATAGTCTGCCTGTGCTATCATGCTCATGGCCTTATCATATATGGCACTGATGTTATGGCCATCTCGCAGGTCCGCAAGCATTTGAACCGCGCCGAAGTTGTTCTGAATGAAGTCTAGAATTTCCCTGTTCCTGTAGTTCTTGGCTACACCCTCGAACAGGAGTTTATAATTCGCGGAAGCTCTCGGAGGAGCGGATACCAGCGGAAGTTTCAACTCGTCGTGGAGCGCGGCCAATGCCTGCATGTTGTCCAGCACTTGGCTTACGTTTTCGGATAGTTCTCTCTGGTGCGCTTCGGCATGGGAGATTGCGGCTTCCTGCAACAGTTTCGTCAGACCGTCGTATTTCTGCGCCAGTTCTCCGTTGGGGTTTGCGATGATGTCCTTCATCGTCCGGGTGAAGTCTCCGGCATGGCGTCCAACGGCCATGTAGGTGCGATGAAGATAATTCATCTCCGCGGCGTTGTCAGCCATACGGCTATCTCCAATGAGCTTGGCAATAGAGATTTGCGTTGCGGCAATTTCTTTACGGGAATCGGCGATGACATTGTGGACCAGTTGACCTACAACCCCTTGTGACAGAAGCCACTGTTCAGCGGCATCCCGCTTAGCCATATACTCCGCTTGTTTTTGACGGCGAGCATTGAGGATAGCGTTGTCCCGTTTCAGCCACACGGAACCAGCAGGGGTAGCTACGCCAGCGCGAGTTACACCTGCCCTCTTTGTTGCGGCATGGAAATCCTCATTGGCTTCCCGGATGATTTGTTTAGCTTCGGCCCGTGCCTTAGCGATGTCCTGAATCATAGGAGCGATGACGGGATGGTTTGTACTCTCCGCATAGAGGTAGTCATTGCGAAGGTTGGACCACCTGTCCAGAAGTTCATCCATAGAGAAGGGACTATCCACTTCGTTAATCATATCCGCGAGATAGTTTTGCGTGTCGCGGGCAAGGCCAAAGTAGGTGATATCCAGATTGGCATCCCACGTCGCGGAGATACGAGAGCCAAGGTCGGAGAGCGATTTGTGAATCTGCTGGGAGAGCATGGGGAGAGCTACCTGCTTGTCCAGCATGGCTCCATATCCCTTGCCGCTCATGTCTTTAATCCGGCGCATCATGTCGTTGATTTCCAATCGCCCTTCACTATTAAGCGCAAGGGAGTTAGCCAGACGCACCGCTTCCGCGTGCCTATTGACGGCATCGGTGACGGTCTTCTTAGCCAACGCGATACGGAAGTCGCGGGTCTGTTCATGCTGACGAACTTCTGCTTGAGCCTCTGCGTTAATGCGTGCAACGGTTTCAGGGTCAATATCGTTGTCCATATTCCCCGACATGTCAAGAATGGACTTGCTCCATTTCTTTCGCGTAGCGGCATCCCAGCCCAGATTATCCGCACGGCGTTGAAGCATATCGCCGATTTTGTCAATGCGTTTAATACTGCGTTCATACGCCGCATTCACGTTGGCCATTTGTTCCAGCACAATCAGCTTCTGTTCCTCGGACTTAACATTGATGCCAGCCTTGTCCCAGTTCTTGGTTACACCCAGCCATCCGTTCTTAATACTAGTTACCCAGTTCCCGGCATTCGTGCCAATGATTTCTGCGCCAAGACCGAAGGACAATCTCCGGGTCATGTCAGTCTCATAGGCCATCGGGTTAAAATAATCTACCCCGTTGCCCATAGTATAATCCGTATCGTCTACCTTCCACGACGGAGTGCGAGGCATATCGAACCACTTGCCGGGGGTCATGTCCGCGACGCGGGCCACATAGGAATCCCATTCAGCCGCGCGTTCTGCGGCGGTGGTTCCGTCCATATCGTCCGCAGTTTGTCGCACGTCCCTAATCAAATCCTTAAGCCATTCGACGAGGCGCACGTGAACGGGCTTCCGGCCACCCGCCGCTTCGGCATAGCGAGCCAAATCCGTGATGGTGATATTGTCTCCGCTAGCTTCCGCTACCATGAAGTTCATGACAGGATTGGAGAACGCGACACTGGCAAATTCGTCTGGGCCGCGGAGACCGTAGTTGAGGTCGGAAGCGAGCGCGGCGATGGCGTTCATCTCATTGATGTCCACGCTAGCGTCATACATAGCGGAGAGACTATCGACAATGTTGTTGTAGTTCTCTGCAATCGCGCTTCTAATCCTATCCATCCGCTGGGAATAGTCCGTGTTGGTGGTACGAAGATGACGGTCAATGAGGTGGATGACTTCGTGTAGTACCGTTCCCGTTACGCTTTCAATCGGGTTATCCCGGTTCACGTACAGGTCAATGACACCGCCGACAAGCTTCCCGTCCGTGCCGTTCATGTAGGTGATACTGGCAGGGGAAGAGATGTTCGCCGGGGCATTGGTGGCTCGGATAGCAACATCCAAACCAGCGGCATGCAGTGCGCGGAGCACTCCATCAATGGCCGCGGCCTGTGCGGAGGAAGCATTAACTTGAAGGTCCGAGAGGATGCCGTAGGCATTTGCGCCAGTCCCATCCGTCGGGAGATTGAGAGCGGAGACCTTGTCTCCCCACTTGGTGCTGGGTGTCCCTCCCTCACCTGTGTTGTACATGCTTGCGTGCGGAGCGATGACAATGGTTTCTCCCGTGTTGCTGGTAATCATGGGGGCGTTAATCCCGGTCATCTCGTTCAGGGAGACGAGCTTCGCGCCGCGCTCCAATGGCGTACCATAGGAGAGCCACGCACCAGTATTACTATCGAACGAGGCGATTGCCGCATCCATGTTATCCACGGTTTCCACGGAACTGGGGGTAACTACTCCCGTCTCTACCATAGCAGTGATGGGGGCAATGGCTTGGTCCCTCTCCTTCCGGGCAATAGCTACCGGGGATTCCTTGGGTTCCGTCGCTTGCGGGGATTCCTTGGTAGCCGTGGGTTCCGTGGTAGCCGCGGCTTCCGTCAATCCGTTAATAACGTTAATGGCGGCATCAAGGTCCTCGTCCCCTGTAGTAATGATGGACAGGTCGTCGTCTACTTCGATAACCTGAACCCGGTCTCCCATAGCATCAAGGGCTTCGGACAACATGGTGCGCATGGTGTCGAGGTTTTCCTTATTTGGGAATGACAGGGTATTGGGTAGGTCGTTAATGGCTTCTGCCATGAATGAGCTTGCCGCGGCACTGCCCTCATAGGTATATATTTCGGAGGCCCGTTCCACTAGGTTGCGGAACTGGGTGAAGTTGCTGATGCCCATACGGGTTGCTCCTTCCACCCACGCCTTGCGGGTTTCATCGGAGACTGCCAGACTTTCATGGGCAATGGATTTGTCCACCCATTCGCGGGCAACTTCCGCGGCGTCTCCCTTCTCCCCGGCAATCTCGATAACCTTCTTTCCGGTTTCTACCAAGCTTTCCGGCGCATTGTTTTTGGTAATGGCTTTGCCCGTTTCCTCGATGATGTTGCTCGCATCTTTCGTAATATCCGGTAGCATGGAAGTAGCATCCTTTACATCGAGAGTGGGAGCGGCTTCGGTTTGGAAACGTATGTTCCCTTCACCAGCTAAGTGGCTACCAACGTAGCCGCCGATACCCCCAAGGAAAGCAATCTTCATGCCTGTGCTAATCACTTGGTCAGTAGTGGCAATAGAGGATTCAGAGATTTCTCCGTTCTTCACCAGTTCGGTAAACGCCCACTCTTGGAATTCGTCTGTCAGTTCTTCGGTGGCTCCTTCCACTACGGCCTTGCTCGTGCTGTACAGATAGGAAGCAACGGCAAACGTCTTTTCCTTCGTGTTCATCTCCTTAAATGGCTTGCTTCTCCATCCGGCAATCTTCCGTTCAAGGGTTTGGAATGGAGATTGACCGCGAAGGTTTTTAGCCCCAACAATCTTACGCATGTAGGAATCCATACCTGCGCGGTTGTTGATGAGAGTACTACCAGTAGATACGAGAGCCGCGCCAAAGAGAGCACGCATGTTGGCAATGCTCTGTGCCCTGTTCGTGTTCTCGGCAGTCGGTTCCTTCCCTTCCATCTCCCTATCATAAATGGTATAGAAGATGTCGGAGTAAGCATTCGGTGCAACCTGCGAGATGATGCTAAGATTTACCCCGGCTCCGGCTCCTGCCCGTTCGAGGTTCAACGCCGCAAGGTTGTCAAGGTTGCGCTGAATAGTTCCACTCAAACGTCCCGCCAATCCCGGACGGGCGGCAGGGACAAGAGCTTCTGCCCGCTTCGCTACGACGTTAGCCGTTGCCTTCATGAATTTATTGAGCGCGGTACGTTCCAGTGCACGGCCAGCGAGGCCGCCAACTTTACCAGCCCCAGCGGTTGCTACCATTTGGTAGCCGAGGTTAGCGATTTCCGCAGTATAGTCCGCAAGGATATTGCCTCGAACAAGTTCAGCTTCCGCTTCCTGTTTTTTGTTCAGCTGGTCCCAGAGGGTGCGGGTATGTTCCATCGCCGCACGACTGCCCACTGCATTCTGTGCAAAGAGAAGAGCACCATAGGCGGCGCCCGTCCCAAGGTCGATTGCCTTGTGCGTACCTATCTGTAACCCGCGGAGAACAGAGTTGATGGTGTCTTGCCCTTTCTCCTGCCATGCGGAGAGGATGTCCTCGTCGCTCTTGCCCGCTTCCTTCTGTTCGTTGTAAAAATTCTTGAAGGAAAGGTGCTTGTCCAGATGCTTCATGGATTCAGTCAAGATAGGGTTGAACTGCAAGCCGGAGCCAAGCCACGTATCGCGAAGCGTCCCCAGCGTCTCGTCCAATGCAATGTTGTCCTTCACAAGTTCCTGTGCGGATTTCTTGCGGAGGTTCTGGAACTTCTCAATGGTGCGATTGATAAGCTTCTCGTCCGCGCCACTAACACGGAGAGCCTCAATGCTCTGGTCCATCAGCCGATTGTCGTAAAGGGCATTGGGGTTCAGTTCGAGCGTGGCGTTCGTATCAACTTCCTTGGTGTGCGGGTTGTACGCAAAGAGACTGCCACGGCCAACGCCCAAGTCACCCATGCGTGCGGCATGAGAGAGGGAGTTGAGGGCATCGCGAGTACTTTCGATATGGTACTGGGCCATATATTCCTTCAACTGTTCGGGACCTACTTCAAAGGTAAGGCCGCCCACTACGCCATACTCCCATGAGCCACGCTTCGTTCCCTTCCTCCATTCCATCGTACTCATTGGGTCAGTGGTCTTGCCCACACTATTCCCCGGTTGGAAGGTAAGTACGTCCGCAACTTGTCCTGCCGCGCTTCGGTAGTTAGCCAGTGCGCCTTTGACTGCATCCATGAGAGTGCCTTTCGGCGTGGCTTTGGAGGTAAAGTCCTGAATCAGTTTCGTCGTCCCGGCCTGTAGTAATATATTCTTCGGAACCCCCGGAAACCTTGTAGCCAGTTCTTCCATCATGGCATCAGCCATTGCTTTCTGGTAGTCGGAGGTTACCACGGCATGACGCTCGGTGGCTAAGGTATTTGCTCGTTCGCGCACTGCATCCATGTCCACGCCGGGGGCAAGGGCCAATGCCGCAGAAGCTACTGCTTCGGGGTTAAGGAGAGCATCCCTTAGTCCCACGGCATCCAATCCGGTGTAGCTCTCTTCCATTCGCGAGACAATGTTGTCCACGGCTTTAACCTGCGCTACTGCTATTTCCCCGGCACGCTTCGCGGCGGGAGAAAGGGAATCGGATTCCTTGGATTCCTTGGCTTCCGGGGATTCAATATCTTCCGTACTCCGGGAAACATAATCCCCGTAGTCGCGGACAAGTTGGAACATTTTGCTGGGAGACTTGGAAAGGTTGGCGAGTTCAGCAAAAACATTCCCAGTAAATGAAGGTGCTGAATCAGAGAATTCGCCAACGCCAAGCTCCCCCACGCTCGTTTGGCTGGGGGTTTTCTTCTGCACGCCCTCCGTCGAAGCGGACCGGTATTTGTTGTAGAGAGACTTCGCGGCTCGGTAGTTGTCAATGTCTTCGCGCCTAATCGTATTGATGACGCTTTCTATTTCTTCTGCGGTGTAAGCAATAGGTGCGGTCTCGATGGCTTGCGCCGTAGGTTTACCAGACACAACATCTAGATTCGAGTTGAGGTAATCCTTCCGGGCCTTTTCCATTGTGTTGGCAATACTTTTGGCCACCGTCTTTGCGTCCCGGTTTCTGTCCGTGGCAATGGCGAGGAACTTTTCCGTTACCACGGGGTTCCCATCCTCTCCACTTCCGAAGCCAGAGCGGGATAAGAAGGCGGAGTGCGTAGGCGTAAGCTCGGAAGAAGACACAACGGTAATTCCCGTATTGTTGGCAAGCTTCTTAATAGCCTCGCTATCACCGCGGGAAGCGGCCTTCAAATCAACCAGCGCATCTTCGCCGCGGTCTACGTAATCTTTCGCGTCATCAATCTCGACGAAGTTGAATCCACGGTTTCCACGGTTCAAGACACCGAGGGCTTTCTGCTCTTCCGCGGCTTGCCATCCGGCTTCCGTATGCGCCCTGCTCTTCTTGTCCCATTCCGCTTCGTTTGCATCCTTGGCTTTCTGTGCCTGTTCCTTCTCAAAGTCATCAACAGACTTAAAGAGGAAGGTGTCATAGTCTGCGGTCGCCGTCGCTCCCTTCTCGGCACGGGTCTGTTTCTTTTCCGCTAACCTTTGCTCGCGGTCCAGTGCTTTCTGTTCTCGGTCCTGCTGTTTCTGCGCTTGCGTCTCTTGCCACGCGGCGTGCCTTTCTGCGGCTCGCTGTTCACGTGCAATACTGCTTCCCGACTTCGGAGTGAAGTCGGACATATTGGCGGTACTAAAGTCAATAGCCATGTTTGTTGAGTATTAGTATAATAAGTTTGCCCCACTCATGTGGGTCTTCAACATCCTATCATGAGTGGGGCGAGGGTCAAGTGAAATATGTATTATGTCAAATTTATTTTCGGAAGTCCAAGTGAGTGAACTCCGGTCCCTTCATCAGTTCAGTGTAGAGGGTGAGCTTCGCTTGCGGGTCTTTCTTCCGCAGGGCCTGATACTGGGCGTACTGGCGGGCGAAGCGGGGGTCCCGGATGTTGAGCCGATTCCTGAACATGTTGCTAAGTTCCTTTATTTTGGCGCGTTCCAGTTTTTCGAGGGTCTTAATCTCCTTACCAAACTTTTCCGGCTGGGCGTACATGGTTCGGACGCGGAGGTATGTTTGCGCCTGTGCTCTTGCTTCGGGGCTGGCCGTATCATCCCTCAAGGTTCGTAGCATATTCTCGGCAGTTCCAGTACCCGCAGTCGTCGGGCTACTCGTGGGTACGGGAGCATTGCCAGAGGGGAGAGCAGAGGCGGGGAACCTAGAGCCAGAGGGGGCGGCAGTGGTTCCCGCGGTAGCTCCCGCGGCGGGCGCATTCTTGGTCTGGCTCTCTACAAACTTGCTATATATCGCGTTCCTCTGCGCTTCCGGCATGGACATAAATACCTTGTACTTCTCCGGGCCAAGCATCTTCTCCGCATGTGCATAGAACCCAGCCGTGGAGGTGTCGGGGCCGGTTGGAGCGGAAGCCGTCGCTTGCCGGGGTGTAGCCGTCGCTTGCGTCGGCATAGTCGGAGATATGGTGGGCATCTGCCCCCGGCTTATGTTCTGGTCCACACCACGAAGCATGAGCCTGTCCTCCGCAGAGAGTTTCCCCGCCGCGGCTTGTTGCATGCCCGCCGCATAGGTTGCCCGTTGCTGGGCGGCGTAGGCCGCGCTGTTGGGGTCGACCGCTCCGGGCGTTGCTGGTTCAGTAATCCCCCGCCCATAGGGACTAGGAGACTGGGCCGCCGCGGGAGCCGCGGATGCCGGGGGATTCTTGATGCCGTGGTTACTATTGGCCGCGGCGATGGTGTTCATCTCCTTCGCGTCGACGGGTTTGTTCGGGTCGTTGTTATTCATTGGACGGAGGGGGATGTCGGGGTTCGTCTTCGGAAGCACCTCGTCCATCGTCTTCTGCTTAATGGACTTGGCGGCGGGGATGCCCCCGCTCGCTCTCGTCTCGCTCGATATGTCTGTTCTCTTGGTTGCCATTGGATTTACATGAGGTTAAGTCCGGGGCACTGCATGATGCCGCCGTTCTGAATAATGTTCGGAGCCTGATACGTGCCCTGACGATATTTGCGCAGGTGGTCGTTCAGGTATTTGACGGCAAGGCCGTAGCTGTCCGTCCCCATTTGGGTATTGCCCTGCTCGTTATAGACCACGGCCAGCATCATCGCCTTCAATGCGGGAAGACATCCGGGGTAGATACGAACCTCCTTGTCCTCCCATGCCGCGTCATCATAAATGTTAAGGGACAGGCCGCGCAATGCGCACCGTGCCGAAACCGTCATGACGTTGCTCGTAGGATTATCGTTGATGCCGTTACTGCCCGACAGGACAGAATAGGTGCGGAGGTTCTGTTCATTCAGCCCCATGTCCAGCATGATAGCATGATAGCCGCTGTCGTGCTTGGGATATTCGGAACGGAACCAAGTATTGCTTTCGAACATGGCCCGGTCAATGATGTGGTATTTCTTGCCACTGGGCGACCATGCCTCGACAATACTATCATACTCTTCGGGCAGGGAGATAGAACCCCCGCGAGGGATTCCTTCAAAGTCCAAGGTATCCACGGAATCCGGGGATACCGTGGCCTCGTTCAGCAGGAGGTTCTGCGCTTCCTTCAATATACGACGGAAGTCAACATTGGACTTGGATGGCGGCTGGTTTGTAATGAGCATGCAAAGCTCGTCACAAACATTGCGATAGGTCAAATAGGATTTGGTAATAAATGCCATGAGCTTAACTGGGTGGATAAATGGTTACTTTCTTGCACATCATGCCCCCGTTCCACGGGGATGCGTAATAGGAGGTCACAGGTTTCCAATCTGTGTGGGTAGTCGCCGGAAAGTTCGTATTTAACGCGCCGGGAAGCCACTTGGCGTCCTGATTGCCAATGGTTACGGTTATAGCCAGTGGGCCGTGGAGGCATGCGGGCAGACGGTAATCGCAAAGCGGCGAAGAGAAATATCCACTGTTCGTCGTGAACTGTACCGACGTCCCAAGGCCCCAGCCTTTAGGCCATGTACCGTCAGGGGAGAAGGCTTCCTCTACCACGGCGGTGCAGGGGCCGGAGTAACTGTCCCTCATCATCCGGGTCTGCGGGAAGTACTTGCCCTCCTGTCTACCGGAGAGGTCGGGCCTCGTATCCCACGGAACCCAACTAACCGCACCGAACACGGCAGGGAAACTGTAGTTCATCGTCGTGGTATATTTTTTGTAGTACCCGATTCCCGGAATCTGCATGTAACTATCTACGGCGTAACAGGGGTTCACCCATTGGCGCAGGACGACGCGTTGAAGCTTATCACCTGTCGTGACCTTGAAGGTATTGCCTCGGAGAGTGCATACGGTGATTCCGAACTGGAAGTAAGGATACTTCGCCCCGTCGTAGGTCAGGGTAATCTTCTCGGCAACTTCGGCGTTAAGGGTATAGTCCCCGACACGGTATTTAGTCTTCTTGCCATAAGACGTATTGACCGCAGGGGGCGGCTCGTTAGGCAGTCCTACATTGCTAGTCGTGACTACGTTAATATCAAAGACCTTTGTCCCGTTGAGGAAGATGGGGATAACTCCATTGATGAAGTTGCCTTTGGGGTTAGTGACATGTACGGTCATGTTCAGTTGGCCATTCTCTACGTCAAGATATACCGTGTCAATACCTTCGGGCAGTGCACCTCTGGTGAATATCATCTCTGGGTTATATCCATCGTCTCGCTTGTAAATGGCCGCAGTATCCAAGACACCCAGCGGGAACGTCCACGGAGAGGAACTCATTACGGTCTCCGCATAGAGGGTATCCCGGATAATTGCCTCCATGTAAATCTTGTACTTTCCGTTCAGTGTCATCCACGGTCCGTCTGGGTTGAGGGCGTTGTAATAATACATTGCTTCCATCGTACCGGGGGACTGAACACTAGGATAATTGTTCCGAATATATATGTTCCACCAGCGGTTACCCTTAAACTGGATGCCCACGTTCGTGCCTCGGTCAACTCCTTGGTGGTCCATATTAAATGAGCCGAGTAATGCGAAAGTATTCGCGAACTGGGGGTAATTGGGGTCGTTCCATCCATTAATGAGGGACATGTTTTGGAGCATACCCGTGGCCGGGGTTGAAGCCTCAACCGCAGTAAAGTCAGAAAGGTTATATCCGATTCTGGTCCACGGCGTGTCGGGGATAGTAATGGCTTCCTCGTTTTCCGGGGTTTCCAGCTTCCGGCCATAGTAGGCATTGCCCACGGCATCCGTGTATTTGGTGAATCCTTCCTTCTGCCAATCGGTGTCGAAGTCAGTGCTCGGATTATGTACAATCTTCCGCAGTACAGGATAGACCTGATTGGTTATCCTATCAAACGAGGATTCCCAGAATTCATCAATCTGGTCGTAGGTGGTGCAACTCTTTCGCGTTTCCTTGTGGCTATATCCTTCATGAACCACCACAGAGGAATCTACACGCCATTGGCTACAGTTCTCGCCGGGGTCAGGAGGGTCAACCGCCGGGACATCGCCGTTCGCTGTCCAGTCAACGGACTGGCTAGTCGTCACGGTTGTGTTGATGCACCGGACAAAACGGGAATCGGGGTTACAACAATTACCGGAGAGGCTGTTCTGTTCCTCTTTCTCCGCAATGTTACTGTTCCGTTTGTACATAGATACAAGGGTGTACATCTGCGTACTCGGATAACTGCCCTTGTCCCAGCCAGCACTAACGGGTTTATTGTCCAGTTCAAGGAGGGGCATGTGAGGAATGCGGGCCTGACCCGGTTCCTTCCCTCCACCCTCGACGGGCCAAAGCGGCGCGGCCCAGACCTCTCTCGATAACTTAATTGCAGTCTGCGCCACCCATTCAGATTCGGGCAGGACCGTTCCCGGACCGCCTTCATCCCACACCGTATCTCCCTTCTGCCAAATGTTATAAGGGACGAACTCTTTAACCACCGGGCCGGGCAGGGTTTTATACACACGGATGACCTTACGAAAGTACTTGCGCAGGTGTTCCTCTTCGAACTGGGCTACTTCTTCATATACCAGCTGGGCATCGTATGCCGTGTAGAAATGCTGGTCATAGAAGTCAGGGTCAAGCTTTTCGTTGCTGGGGTCAAACGAGCCAAGAGGGAGCGGGGCATACGCGGAATCCGTGGGTTCCACCCATTCCCGTGTAATCTCGTAGAAGTCCTTCAACTCTTCCGTGTCTGCATCCGGCCCCATGAACTTACCCGTAGCGGCAGTATCTTTCAACGTATAGCCGTCACGGATTTTCTTCATGTCCTGAATGTTATAACGGAACTGCTGTTCCGGCGGGACCATGTAGTAGAAACGATAAACATGCTGTCTCGCCGCCTCATTGACGGGTTCGACATGCACGAGAACTGCATCCCGCATGAACGGGAGGAAGGTCGTACCTGCGGTGGGTACGAACGGGGTTCCCAATTCAATGGTAATCTCGCTGGGATTCTTGGCAATCCTCTCAACGAAGAACATCACGTTCTTTACCACAGGAGTGGGAAAGTTAATTATCGGCTCACCCATTGGCCTGTCAGGACTGAACCCATTGCGCCACGAGGAATCCGTGGTTCCAATGGGTATCGTCGGAGGCTGTGAGTTGGAGGCCGGAGTGTTAGGAATCAAGGCCATGTATATTGGTTTGATAGAACGGCATAATTGCATCGGGAAGCGGGGGGTGTCCACATCATGCTAATATGCCCGTTCAACGTTAATTGCATTGGTTCTCCCCGCTGAAAACTTACTGTCTCGCCCCGATAATAGGTGCGGTTTGTTCTCCTGTCAATAACATATCCTCGTATGACAAGTAATTTATGGCTTCTCTCCGCGTCAATAATTCTTGGCAGTTGAACTTCTTCACGAGTTTTAACCTGTGTAACCGAAGAGGTAAGAGTTTCTCCGTCATAACGAATTCCTACTTTCCCCCGTAAAAAATAGGCCCATTGGTTTCTGGGCAGTTTCAGCTCACCCTCGCGACCAAGAGGAAGGGAGGCATAGAACCGATTCCTTGAGCGGAGTTTTTCAGTACACGCACGGATGCTTTCCTGTAATTGATTAAGATTCTGGGTCAACTCGTTTTCGAGTTGTTCCTGCTCGTGGCTTTTTCGGAACAGATTGAAGGGTTTCATTTCTGTCGGAGGGGTGTGTATCTTGTTGCGAGATAGCGCAGAAGGCGCGGTCGATTATCTCTTCATGGTCGCTTCGTAGATTGTCTATTTTTCCATGTAGTTGGTCTAGAGAATCATCCAACTCGGATATAACTCTTAGAGCTTCTTGCAATAATATGAGAAAGGACTTCTCCTTGTCAAGACTAAACTCTATCTTTTTTGAGAGGTACTTATATGCCAGCTTTACTGCCACGTAAATAACCCCCACGAATACGAGATACGCGGGGGACATTTCATCGACAATGCGAGTGAGAAACAATGCCCACACGTTGCCGTCAGTAGCATTAAGCTGTGCGATGAAATTAAACATGGCGGCAAGGAATTACCTCACCGCCATGTTAGCATTTGGGATTTAATGGGTCAAGAAAATTCCCAGTTATTTCCTTGACAACAGAGTAAGAGCGTAGGCAAGCCGTGCATTGCATCGGTTGGACCAGCCGGAGAGAAACTTCGCCTTCACTGGATTGGCTCTTACAATGGAGCAATAGCGGGCACGACAAGCACGGTCCAACGAATCGAGAACTACCTTTTCATCCCATGATTGAATGGCATCTGTCCATTTGGCTTGGGTGTTCTTACCCCACTTGCCATCGATATCAATGCCGAGCATGCGCTGGACAACCTTGGTTGTCCCCGCCACACCCATGTTGAAGGTCATGTCACGAAGCATGAACTCAATGGCGTAGCATCCTGCAACTCCCTTGGCAACCAACGGTTCCGTATTGGCGAGAACATAGCGGAGGCATTCCTCCCATGCCGCATCCCTGTCGCCCCGGTCCAACATGGATTTGATTAGATTGAATTCCTTGGGTTCAATCCCATCACAGATACCTGCAATCTCCCACTTGCCGCCGCCGTCGCCAGAGGGGAGGCGAGTTACGCGCAGAGATTCGGGACCTGTAATCTTGTAATCCTCCATGTTGAGAATCTTCTTTGCCATGTCCTTGCGGACAAGCTCTGCCGGAGGTTCCACGGGACCCGCGGATACCGGGGAATCGTTGGGTCGTTCATCAGGTTCCACGGAAACCGTGGGTTGTATCTTCTTCCATATAGCATCAATGGTCTTATCACCAAGGATACCATCGGGCGTAGTTCCCGCCCACTTCTGTATTTCCTTTATCTTGTCTTTCCTTGTCATCGGTTTCTTTCTACTTTGATTCCATCTGGGGTTAGCTTCCCATGTGAGATTTGAAGGTTAATGATGTTAGCCATCGACTGGGCAATTTCTCTGGCCCAACTTTCGAAGTGAAGAGTACCCAATGGGGTGGGGATTTCGGGGGTAATGCTTGCGACAACGTAGCCATCCAACATAACCCGAATTATATTCGAGCATACTTTTTCTACCTTGGCTTCCGTGGGTAAGAGTTCGATTTCATACCACATGACCTCCTGTATCTCTTCATCTTCATCCCCTTGCGGGTAATGGACACGAACGACGCCAGCATCATCCTCGTCGGACAATACCCGAAGGATAGAATCGACGGGGATGCTATCTCCACAGGTCCCACATCTCCCCGTATCTACTCTGCGAACGATGTTGCCGTACTTAAATCTGCTCTTACCTTTTCCGGGTTCTACTTTCATTTCTTTTCTTTTTCGTTTATATCTGGTAATATGACATGCTCGTTAAGGTCCTCAACGATTTGATTAGCCCAGTCCACTACTTCCTCGCACATATCGACCTCTTGGTCGCCCAGCCGGTACTTGGTAGGTATGCGGAGAACGGGCTGATAGTTGAAGAGGATGATAGCCTCGTCCCGTGTGTATCGGACGAAGACTTCATGTTCGGTCTCTTCCACTAGCTCAAACTCATAGAAGGGATACCACTTCCCTTCGTTGTCCTCGGTCTTGATAAGGATGCAGTGGTTTCTATCTTCCCCGCTTTGAACATACGCTAAAGAACCCTCCGCTAGGCTCTCCCATATTTCTGGATGCCTTCCTGTGTTGATGAACCGAACAAGGTCTCCCTTTTTGAATCTGCGTTTGTTAGTCATTGAAGATTGGTTGTTCCTTTTCGACGAAGGTAATCCCCGTGTCGGATTCTTCCGTCGTGCATTTCTTAATCTTGTCACGAAGTTCGATTGCCATTTTGAGGGCACAGTCCCTTGTCGGAAGTCCCTTCTCATCCTCGCTCCTGTGATAGGGGAACATAGCGATACGGTAGTTTCGATGAATCACCGCAATGATTCCTGCTCGCGGGTATTCCATTAAGAAGGTTTCCAGTAGATATTTATCGTTGGTCATTGTTGTTCCTTTTAAGTTTAAATCCTTTTTTGGTTTTGATGGTTGTACTATTTTCAATTTTGCGGACTAGCTTCTCGGTCAGCTTCTTGGCTTGCTTCTTGGTGAAATGTCCTTCCTCGCCTTCCGTGCAATAGTAAAAGGCGGCAACGCAACAGTTTTCAAGCATGACCCGGAAAAATCCGACAACGGGGTCATCTACGGTGGTAATATTTAGAGTGTCAGTCATTAGTATTGTTCCTTTTAAGTTTGATTCCCATCTTTGTTTCTATGACCGTGCTCTTCTCAATTTTGCGGGCGAGCTTGATGGCTAGTTTCTTAGCTTGCTTCTTGGTGAAGAAGCCGCTTTCATCTGCCACGCAATAGTTGAAAACGGCGACGCAACTTCCTCTGTGCCTGACGCGGAACATTCCGCCAGTAGGGAGGTCATAAACACGGGTATCTGAATCGTTATTCATTGATGTTGAAAATGATTTGGTTAAGTGATACTCCCTCGATGGTACAAACTGTCCCTCTGCTAACTACGTAGCGGGCAATCTTCGTTGCCAGTTTCTTTGCGGAATCTCGTGTCATATATCCTTGTTCACCAGAGCCAGTGCAGTAAAGAAAATCTGCAATGACACTTCCACAGTGAGTTACTCGGAAGAATCCAAATCCTTTGTCTTCTAAAATAGCTACTTTATCGTTCATGGTCTATTCGTCTTGGATTGTACAGTCTGTCGGGCAAAGGTCAATGCCCCTTTCTGTCATAATGGGATTCGTGTGGATGAGATGGCGAGCAACCATCTTCGCCATTTCTACCGCCCTTTCGCGCGTGGGATAACACTGTTCCTTCTCGTCTCCCTCCCGACAATAGTTAAAGATGGCAAAGGTATCTCCATCATATTTCACCTTGAGGATTCCTACTCTCTTATTATCTGCAATACTAATCTCGTTGGTCTTCTTCATTTGTCTATGCGTTTGCGGTTTCTATTTTTGAGGGGTCGCCGGGAATGGCAATCTCCCAACAGAAGGAGGCGATGAAATCGTTGCGAAGAGTTACCTCTTCTCCGACTTTATACCATCCATCGGGCAGGAGATAATCCCTCTTCATATCAATGGCGGCTCCTGCCTCTATTGGTTCCAACGCCATGAAACGGTAGTCCCATTCGCCGCTCTCGGTCTTAAAGGATTGCAGGATGAACCAAGGGGTAACGTCGGCGGCTTCATCCCCCTCTTCGGTTTCCTCCCCAGTAGACGTTCCTACGACGCGGGCACAATAACCGTTCCTCATGTTCTCCAAGGCAACACCGAAGGGCAGGTTGAAGTGAGAGAGGGAATAGGCAATAACGCCCCATGTCAAGGACCGGGCGCGGGAGCAAACCCCGTCAAGCCGTGGAAGTACCGTGGCTATTACTTCGGGGTTGCTCTCCGGGCCGTCGGAGCAGAGGAAAAATTCTCGGACGCGAGTTGTTGTAGGCATGGGTTCTATTAGACGTAATTGTTCAGTAGTCCGTAAATCTTTTGGGCACTCTGCTCGAAGTCCTCTGCCAGTTTCCTTAGCGTGGGTTCATTCCCGGCAATGGTGTAGAGGTAGGGAACGATGTCATGTAGGATGACATTTCTGTACAGGAGAATGCAATTAGTAGAAGTATCGGGCAACACGGGACGCTCCAACATGGGCTTTACCATCCAGTCGCGGCCATGTAGTCCGAGATAGGTTTCAATGAAACTGTCGGCAATGCCGCCCAATTCTTCTACCGCATCGTCGTATCGTTCATGATGGAATCCACTACTTGTCTGGTAATGGAGGACCTTCAGGACAGGGTAGAGTTGCAGGATGTGGGATAAATCTAAATGCATGGTTAGATGATTTGAAGTGTGAAGGGGAAGGTGCGGGTCCAGTCAACCGTATTGGAGAACTCAACAGTCATCCAGTAGGTCCCGACAGGATATTCGGCAGGGTCTAATTCAAATATATCGGTCGGAAGGATAATGGTGTCAGTAGTGCCTCCGGGTTTCACCGAGGACGTCATGCCAGACGCGACTGTCTTCCATACAGGCAAGGCTCCGGCGTTGAGCGGGGCTAACTGAATCTTCCATGCAAAGGGGCTTGACGGGGAGACGTTGACAAGAAGAGCAGAGGCATGGGAGAAATTAAACCGGAGGTCTCCCTTAAATCCTGCACCAAAATGGAGGACAAGGGAGGATATTCCATGCTGAACTTCCAACGTAGGGTTTACGCTTACCAGTTCATAGTTCGCCTTGTGAATGAACTGTCCGAGGCTTCCGTCAAAATATAATTGGTTTGTGTTCATGATGTGAATGAAGATTAGATATTCTGTTTGGGTTTGTCAACCATAATCTGCACGCGGCGCGGATAATCCGCAGAGCATGGAGCGGTGCTTGCGCTCTTTTCCCAGCCGCGTTTCACGGCGATGTCGAGAACCTCCTTGTCGTATTGGTAGTCGAGGCTCACTCCGAAGTGTCCGGCGAACGCGTCATGATAGACATAATAGATACTTCTCATTTTCTTAATGGCTTTCAGGTCGCTATCGTGCCGGAACCCCCACACACTACCGTCAACTATACTGGTCCATGCAGGGTAGTCTTCGATGGCCGCCCGCTTCATTCCCATGTATGCGGAGATGAAGATGACATCCTTCTCGGTAGCTATCTGGCTAGCCATGACGTCGAGAAGGTCCGCTTCGCGCACCGGGCATTGAGTATCGAGCACCATGATGTCCATTCCCGCATGCTCTGCGGCGATGGAGAGGATGGCTTCATCGGGTGCATCAGGGACGCGGGCAACGTTCAGCTCTTCCGCTTTGGCCCATGAAAGAACGCCAAGGTCCTCGGACATGACGGTAATGCGCTCGCCGGGGATGTGCAGGGATTTAAGATAATTGACCGTGTAATGGATTAGGTTTGATTCCCTCTCCGGCCAATGAAGGGAGGGGTTATACGCGCTAATGATGTAATGGATGTTATTGTCCATGCCCGCCATCATACACAGAAGAAGATTCTGGTCAAGAAATTTTTAATCGGTATGACACAAAGAGGAACCCACGGAACCCATTGTGACCATTTGGCCGTGGGTTCCGTGGGTTCCGTGGGAGTTTAACGTCCTGACATTTCGATGTACGAAATCGATAAGCCAGTTGTACTGCTACATTGAATTGTCAGAAGGATAGACACATTCGCGTAACTCCTTCATGGCTAATGCCCTAAGGCTTCTCGGCTTGAAGGAGGGCATAACCATACCGAAGGCGACCACCGAAAAGTGTTTATACTTTTCCGGGGTTACGGTGAAGCACATCCAGTTCCATGCAGTCCATCTCGCCGAAGGGGTCGATGGCGTCCAAGGAAACTCTTTAAGAATGTTTTCCTCTCCCACGATAGTGGAAGCCAGTCGATATATCTCTAAATCTTCCGGAGCCGTTTCTGACCAATCTGTCCAAGACAAAGATTTCTGAAATGCTTGCTTTGCCAGTTTCCCTGTCATGGCATAACATGTTCCGTGTATATAGTAAATGCTCTTCCATGCAGTATAGCGTGAGCTACATCCGGCCATGCTCTTGCCCTGCGCTATCATGTCTTCAATCCAGTCCGCAGACAAAAGACAAGTATCTGAATCTAGCTTTATCACAATATCCTCGTCTCCAACATCTTGTGCTAGATAGGAAAGGATGCCTCGCACACAGTCGGGTCCGTTAAGATTTCCCCTTCGATTAAATTGGCTTCGCTCATAATGTGTGGCTCCAGCTTGTAGGAACTTGGTTTCTGCGCCTTCCGTACATGAGGAATTTCCATCATCGACTACAGTAATAACTGCATGAGGGAGAGTTTTTCTCGCGCAACGTACACATTCCAGCGCATCTGGCTGGTCTCTTCTGTAAGTGAATATGTAAAGGTAAGTCATGGGGGTGGGGGTTTAAGCAGGACCAAAGATAAATTCAGAACCAATGAATAAATACGGCCCCTCTGTGTAGTTGCTGAATGTACCCGTTTGTCCCCTTTCGAGTTCGAGCTATGGGAAGAGAAAAGAAGGCATCAGATGAGGGTTCACTACTTACCATAGATTGACCATAATCATCTCTACTGAGGTTAAGATACCATATAATATCATCATCAAGGGGCGCCCTTTCTCCGCTGGCTACGGGGTGTAAAGTTCCGGGAGCACCACCTATGTTAAAAAGTTTGATTCCACATGCAATAATCCCGGCCACAAACATGACCGCCGCGTTAGGCCCGGAATCCTCTGGGTCATACACAATGGCGAACATGCTCTCTTCCCGGTTGCGCATGAGGAGGTCATCATTATATACCGGGGTATGGAACACTCCTATGTCGCTCTCACCGTATACTGGGGCAATCGGGTCCGGCATTGAATCAAACGGCGGGGCCTCATTAAACATCTCCGTACCCTCGGTTCCCGTGGGTACGGGATGATTAAAGAGGTCAGGAGCTTGTGGAATCTCGCTATACTCTTCTGCCATATTATTTGCAGTATTCTTTGGAGGGGATTACCACCGGACCTGCATCCGTCTTAGGCTGTTCCTGCGTAAAGGTCAACCTTCCGGGGCTAACGATTACACAGGATTCTCCATTGCAGATAACTGCGCGGTCCTTACTCACATCCGCGTAGGTGCAACTACTCTGCCCCAAGGCTCCAAACATGGCTAAAGCTCCAAGGGCGGCACTAATAATCCCGGAGATGATAGTCTTGTACTTGCCGGGTACACCAAGCTGGACACAGTACTTCGCCGTCAGCTGGGCAAAGATGTCAGCCTCTCCCTTGATTAGTTTGCCCGCCATATTCATGTAGGGCTTCTTCTTTACCGCGGTGAGCTGGTCCCACGGGGTTGGAAGTTCGGCCATGCTATAGAGCTTGGCCGCGACTTCTGCCTGTTCATTGAGATTGTTCTTTTCCATGTCGTTGATTAGATTGTTTGTGGCCGGAAGATGTCACGACAGAAAGTGATACCTTTCGGAGTTAGTTTACTTTTAGTCTGCCTCCTCGATCCCCTCACTCCCTCGTATTCAATATACCCTTTTTCTTCCAGCTTGCGCAGGATAGAGTAAAGAGAAGATATGGGAATGCGAGTGCTCTCACTTATTGTTGGATTATCATGTTTCTGCTCGAAGCCATTGGCGTGCATGTACAGAAGAACACGAACATAGTCGAGAGGGAGCGAAGGGTCAAGAAGGTCAATATTCAGAAGGAGACCGAGCAAGGCTCGCTGATTGCTCTGGCCCTTCTGTATGGTTCTGGTTGTGGAGTAGGTCGTTCTCATACGTCAGAGCTATCTAAACCCAAATGAGAAAGGAGGTCAAGCAAATTGTACGCAAACCGTGTCCTACGACCGCGAGGGTCACTATCATCATGATACCGTACACGTTGAACCTTGCCCCGCTTGAATAGGGTGGTCAGATACGCCGGAGACTTCAAGCCCGTAGATTCCAATGCGGTAGCTACATCAACGTACCCTTCCGGAATACTGTCATATAGGCCTTTGACCTGCATCTGAATATATTCATTGGCCCCTTCCCCTTCCCAGTACATGGTATGCCCACAACGAACGTGTTTGACCTTCAAACGGTTCAGGGCGTGAATTACCCACACGGAGCTTCTCCCGATTTTATCGGCAATCTCCCCGGTGGCAAGGTAGCCCTTCGGTATGTTCTTAACCGGGGGAGTACTATGCCGTGGCCTCCGTGGGTGTTTCAATCCGGGATGGACGATTAGGCCTCTACTGTTCTTCTTCATGCAGGGGTTAAGTCGTTGTCGTTATTGTTCTCGATGATGTAGTAGAAGAGAATACCGAGAAGAAATCCGATTAGTGTGTACATACGTTTAGCGTGAGAGTTTCGTTGCATGGTTCAATGCGTCATTGGGAATTAGGAGAATTTCATCCGCGGTCGTATATCCACCGTTATATGGTACGACGAAGGAGAATCCATCCGCGATGAGCTTGTCGATAAGCTCTGTGTCCGAAAGGATAGCAAGGAGAGCCGGGGACACGAGTTTCTCTCCAAGAAGGAAGTTACGCAGTTGTTTAATTTGTCCAATGTATGGAAGGTTCATGAGATGAAATGTTATGCGGCGAGGTCTCCCTCCACGATTAGTATGGAGTTAATGGGGAGGACGAATCCTCCCCCGCTAATGGTTATCCAGTGAGTGTTCATTTTTCTTGGGACTTCATAGTTAATACGAAGCTATTCCAGCGGGCTACCGCTTCTTCGCGAGTGCGGCCATGAATGGAAATGCTATGAGGAAGAAGCTTGGCCCCGTTGCAGACAACATAGCAATGTTTCTCTCCGGGGTAGATGGTTTCCTCCACGACCTCCGGGATTTCTCCACAGTAGGGGCAGGGTCGAGGATAGGCATTGCATTCGTTCACGAACCAGAGTGCCGCTTGCTTCACTCTTTCGGCAAACATATCAACAATATGCTTCGGCACAATGTGCTTCAGCACAATTCCTTCGTCCCCGGATTCCGTGGCTTCCTCGTAGTTCAGGGGATGGTCCAGCCCCTCGTCGAAACAGGAAGCACAGGGTTCCACGGTTCCGGGCAAGTCCCCGTACTTGCATGTGGAGCAGGGGGAGGGGACATCCTCTTCATCCTCTTCCGCTTCTTCATATTCCGGGTACTCAATTCCCCGCTCCTGTCGGCAATGAGAGCATGGAGGATTGCAACGGAGGTTATCCCGGTGGGTGCAAGTATTGCACGGTTCGATGACATCGTCGTTCTCGTCCGTACCTTCGGCACATGGGGTTGCCTCGTCGGGAGTGTAGTTATCATACCAATCGCAACTGGCGCAGGGTTCCTCTTCGACGGAATCTCCCTTATGCTTGCAGTGGTCGCAGGTCCGCTTCAACAATTCTTCTTCCCGCTTCCTCCGCGCAGATTCATCTGGGGTATAATTCTGATAGCCGTTGCAGGAGATGCAGGGTTCCTCTTCGATAGATACCCCCTTATGTTTACATGTCAGACAGGTAGGACCAGCCATCTTGGCTTCCCTCCGTGCATCCTCGCTTGCCGTGGATTCCGTGGATTCCGTGGATTCAAAGTGGCTAAAGTACATGTCACAGGATGCACAGGGTTCCGTGGTTTCGGGGAAGTTGCTGTATGCGCAGGTCCAACAATTTGGTTCGTCGGTCATTTTCTTTTGATGTATTCCTTAATGGTTTCGATTACCCACAGGGTGAATAGGGCGAGTGCGCACAGAGCAATAGCTCCCCATGCGAGGATGTCAGTAATATCAACAAATATCGTTGTGGTCATGGTGAATGTATTTGCTGGGATTTAGTAGGAATAAGAATAGAATTCTTACGAGGATAGATGTACTCGTTATGATACAGAATGCAAGGATTAAATTGAGGAAGAGTGTCATACTCCTTCCTCCTTCTGCTTCATACCTGCCCTTAGCCCAGCGTAATACGCGAGGACCATTCCGAGAGCGGCGATGCTCATGGGACATACGATGAAGATAATGAATAAGAGGTAGGCAATCATGGAGGTTAGTCGATTAGTTTAAGGTCAAAGAACACAACGGTGTTGAAGTAGTTGGTGGTCACTCCATCGATAGCTACCCAGCCGTCGCTGTCTTCATCATCGTAAACCGCGTACTCCTGATAGGGCATAGGCTCTTCATCGTAGCTTACCCAGCCACGAGGAACGAATTGTACCCTATCCCCTCTCTTGAACGGTCGCCGGGGTTTGGCGGTGTTAGTGCAACCTGCGCGGACAGATTCTTCTGGCGCATCTAGAATTTCTTCCATCTGGTTAGCAGAGGCCCACTCCGCTAATCCTCCCGAATAGCGTACCTTGTACGGGTAGGAAGAACGTTCGTTGTTGATTTCCACGACGCGACCGCAAGGGCCGTCGTCGACGCGGACAATCATTCCAAGTTTAATTTGATTCTTTTCCATGTTAGAATTTGATGTTTGGGTATTGACGATAAAGTCGATAGCGGGTCATCCACATGAAAACCCCCGTGGTTATGTAGTTAGATACAACAATAAAGAGATACCATGCGGCAATCCATGCGGAGATAAGAGAGAGGACATAAAGCGGAGGTGCGGGAAGAGTGAAGAGGCACTCGGCAATGATACTTACGGTCAGTCCGATTAGCCCAAAGATAACCCACTGAACCGAGGTATTGAAGATATGGTTGTACATATTTTCCATTTTCTCGTGCTCGTACACCGTGTATTGGCTTCCCCTCGTCCGGTAGCTATTGGTCTCAATACCAATGAGCTTCAAGTGAGCTTTCAGCCTCTTGGCCATCGCGGTAAGAGCCGTGCCGCCGAACCCACGGAAAGCTACACCCGTAAGCGCGAAAAGGCCCGCAAGCGCGAAGTATTGTGTGGTTGATAGATGCAATGCGTTCATGATTGTTCTCCTTCTTGGTTACTCGGCTTGCTCCATTCCCCACGGCCATTCAACTATATTGCCGGGTTCAATGCTTCGTCCGTCTTCCAACAGGATGCGCATGGAGACGCGGGTTCTTCCTGCAACGATTCCCTTATGCCTATGGAACATGCCGTCGAAGTACTGGATTTCAGCACCGGGTTGAAGGCGCAGAAGCGGAGGACAATGGTCAAGGAAGAATCGAGCATTATTCCATGCCTCTTCATATGCTGTCTCCGGGTCATCGTTATCACATCCTTGCACGGCCAGTGAGCAACTCATGCACTCTACGAACACGTAGTTGCCGCGATGTGCTTCTCTCAATAGGCCGCCGCAGATAGGGCAGAACAATTGGTTTTCTTCTAGGCATGCGTCGTCGAATGCCTTCTGTTTGGTGTTTGATGTCTTGGACACGGGTTTATATACTTAGTTTATTGGTTATTAGTCAGTTATATAATTACCGCTTCAACGATTCGCTACACTAGAAAGAGAGTATCTCTTTTTTGTGGAACTCGAATCTCCACGGTCGTTAGCAGAACTTCTGCCTGTTTCCCACTCCGGGTGGGTACAGAAGTTATCAATGTTTATAGCGGCATTTAAGTCTCGGTCAAGACTAAATCCGCAAGTATGACAAACAAATGTTCGTCTACTCAAATTCTTCATCTCCTTGTTCCTCGCTCCACAGTGTGAGCAAAGTTGGGATGAAGGATAAAACCGAGAGACCAGTTGAAAGGAACGTCCATACCATTCGCACTTGTACGTAAGCTGACGCTTAATCTCATAGAAACTAGCGTGCGCGATACTTGCGGCGAGGTGATGGTTCTTCATCATTCCCTTCGTATTGAGGTCTTCCATTCTTATTACTTGGTTCTCGCTAACAAGAGTGGAGGTGGTTTTATGTATGAAGTCTTTTCGCTGATTGGAAATTTTACGGTAGAGGGAACGAAGATGTGTGCGTGCACGGTTTCGTCGGTTAGAATCTTTCTTCCGACGAGATACAACTCGTTGTGCTCGCTTCAATCTGCGTTCCAATCTACGGTTCCGCTTAAGGTGGAAGGTAGTACCATGAGAGGTAGTGACTAACGTTTTAACTCCAAGGTCAATACCTACGGATTCATGGATAGGAGTAGGTAGTTCTTTTGGAGAAGCCTCGAAGAGGACTGAACAGTAGAAGTAGTCGCCGTCCGTGCTAATCGTTGCGCGTTTATACTCCACCTCCGGCAGGTAGTTCCTATTGTAGAATTTAACAGAACCTATCTTTGGAAGTCGTAAATGATTGTCATTTATTAACCCCAATGATTTCTTCCCATTGGTGGTATATGTTTGCTTACTATCTCGTTTGCTCTTGAACTTAGGATGTTTAGATACTCCTGAAAAGAACCCCTTAAACGCTTTATCTAATCGTTCAAAGGCATAGGTTATGGATTGGGAATCGATTTCTTTGAGCCAAGCATACTCGTCGCTAGTGTTCTTCAAAAAGATTAACTCCTTACGAAGCTCATACATAGTGGGACATTTGGTTCGGTCCTTCTTTTCCTTATCCTTGTTCTCTTCCCAATGTTTGTTGAGCTGTTCCAGTCCCCAGTTATAGATAAACCGAGAAGCTCCAAAGTTCTGACGAAAGAACTCGGCTTGCGCTTTATTCGGTTTTAGTCTTACTTTGCGGGACTGGAACATTGTTGAGATGACGTTACCTTATCAGAATTTCTTTACTTGTCAAGAAATTATTTTAATAAAAATCCCCGGAGGGGGTTAGCCTCCGGGGCGATGTGCTACTTGCGCTTCCAGCCAAGTAAGTCAAGAAGTTCGAGTAAGCTCATGATTATCATCCTTTTGTGAAGAAGTTAAAGAAGGATAGTGTACCACTATCGGTGAGTACGAACTGGGGATATTGGTCAGGGGTAAATATTTTTGTACCCCCGGAATCCCCGGTAGCCTCGACAGTCAGAAGGACTGCGGACACCTTGTCCGTCGGGCTGGAAGGGGAAAGAACCTTTCCTAATCGTGCCCAAACTTGGCACGCTTGCCACTGTTCGTCAAGAGCGGCAATGGCCTCGATAGCCCCCGCGAGGGCGGGTATCTGCTCCTTCGGCAACGTGGTCTCACTGTACTGGTCAAGGTGCGTAAAGCCCAGTGCGTCCGCGTAGATTACACTCATAATGAGCTTGGTCCAGTCGCCGGGCTGTGGGAATTGAATTTGTATTTCTGTGTTGTTCATGCCTATTCAAGGGGGATGTTAATATCTTCGAAATCCGTGGCTTCCTCGGATTCAATGGCATCGACGGCCATTGCTTTCAATGCGTAAAAGACCGGGTTCGTGCCTCCCGGCTGGTAATAGGTGTGCTCTCCGTCCCCTGCAGTGATGTGAGTGTCCCCAGTCGAATTATTCACCACATCAGTTACCCAGCTGATAATGCCGGAGGATGTCTCAAAAGTGGAGACGCCGCGGCATGTGGCAATTTGATACAGATTATTCCCCTGGCCTCCGGTGAGC